>Ga0208514_100196_pt1 | contig 44477 bp, 41 predicted proteins | sample LakWasMet70_HOW9_2_FD_183900 | JGI IMG/M metagenome (GOLD analysis project Ga0208514, IMG submission 183900) | Freshwater sediment methanotrophic microbial communities from Lake Washington under simulated oxygen tension - Sediment Metagenome... | ecosystem: Environmental > Aquatic > Freshwater >...
TCAAACCGTCCCGCGCATCGGGGAGGGCACGGCCCACAATCACGCTCATGGCGTAATCGAGGTAGCTGCGCCGCATTTCCTCTTCGAGGGCGATGGGCAGGGTTTCTTTGGCGAACTGGGTCATGGATGGCTCAAGGCTGTGTCGGGGACAACCCGTGATTCTACGGCCCGCCGGATGTCGCGCATTGGCAACAACTAACTGGATAGTTGGTGTGCTGGCGCACGCAGCGTAAATTGACGCAGGAATTGCCCGCCGGGCTATGGCACAATGTAACGAACGTCCCACAATATGGGGCGTTCACCTATTATTCGCAGCGAAGCTGCAGTTTGTTACGCAAAAGGAACCTCATGAAAACATTGAATCAGGTAGCAATCGCCATCGCTGCTGCAGTGCTCGCCACAGCCGCAGGCGCGCAAGAAATCCACAATTGGAAGAGTTCTTCCGGTGAAGTGTGGAAGAGCACTTCGGGTCAATGCTGGCGCGATAGCGCCTGGACACCCGCTACCGCGGCTCCTGGTTGCGATGGTGCCTATGTTCCACCACCCCCACCAGCCCCCGCTCCAGCACCCGTGGCTGCTCCTGCACCTGCTCCCAAGCCAGCACCCGCTCCAGCACCTGCTCCAGCCGTTGCCAGCAAGGTGACTTACGCTGCTGACGCATTCTTTGACTTTGACAAGGCTGTTCTGAAGCCAGAAGGCAAAGCCAAGCTGGACGACCTGACCAGCAAGGTCAAGGGCATCAACCTGGAAGTCATCATCGCAGTCGGTCACACTGACTCGGTCGGTACCGATACCTACAACCAGAAGCTGTCGGTTGCACGTTCGGAAGCCGTCAAGGCCTATTTGGTGTCCAAGGGCATTGAAAAGAGCCGTGTCTACACTGAAGGCAAGGGCGAGAAGCAGCCAGTTGCTGACAACAAGACAGCCGAAGGCCGTAGCAAGAACCGCCGCGTTGAAATCGAAGTCGTGGGTACACGTTCTTCCAAGTAATCGGGCTGGTTTCTACCGCTCCTCAAAAAACCCGCTTCGGCGGGTTTTTTGTTGTCCGCAGAAAGATGGGCGGAAGTGTTGATAATTGGGGCATGAGCAACACATTGAACGCAGATCCGGCCGAATTGGCCAAATTCTCCGAGTTGGCGCACCGCTGGTGGGACATGGACAGTGAGTTTCGTCCGCTGCACATGATCAATCCGCTGCGCCTGGACTGGATACATTCCATTTCTCCCGTTTCCGGCCAGCGTGCGCTGGACGTTGGCTGCGGCGGCGGCATTCTGGCCGATTCCATGGCGCGCCGCGGTGCGGATGTGCTGGGCATCGACCTGTCGACCAAGGCACTCAAAGTTGCGCAATTGCATGCAATGGAGGCGCAGACGTCGAATGTGGCCTACCGCGAGGTCAGCGCCGAGGCACTGGCCGCCGAGGCACCAGGTTCATTTGACGTCGTGACCTGCATGGAAATGCTGGAACACGTGCCGGACCCCGCTTCCGTTGTGCGCGCCTGCGCGGAACTGGTCAAACCCGGTGGCTGGGTCTTCTTTTCCACGCTAAACCGCAACGCCAAGTCGTTTCTGTTTGCCATTGTTGGTGCCGAATACGTGCTCAACATGTTGCCGCGCGGTACGCATGAGTACGCCAAAATGATACGGCCCAGCGAGTTGGCCGGCTATTGCCGTCAGGCGGGTCTGGATGTCCTGCAAACCAGCGGCATGGAGTACAACCCGCTGACCCAGCGCTACTCCATGAGCACCGATACCAGCGTGAACTACCTGTTTGCGACCCAAAGACCGCTCCAGGACTGACCCCTATGATGTTTTCGGATGTTGCAGCCGTCTTGTTTGATCTGGACGGTACGCTGATCGACAGTGCGCCCGACCTGGGCGCGGCGGCCAACCAGATGCGCGTGGCTCGCGGCATGTCTGTGTTGCCGCTGGAGTCGTACCGCCCGATGGCGGGTGCCGGTGCACGCGGCATGGTGGGCGTTGCATTTGGTGTCGGGGCTGACGACCCGGACTTCGTGGCCCTGCGTGACGAGTTTTTCTCCAACTATGCGGCCTGCATGACGCAGCGCACGGTGGCCTTTGACGGTGTTGCGCAGTTGATTGCCGATTTGGAGCTCAGATCCCTGCCTTGGGGCGTTGTGACCAACAAGTCGTCCCGTTTTACCGATCCACTGACCCAGGCGATGCCGTTGTTCGCAGGCGCCGGTGCAGTTGTGAGTGGCGACACGACGCCCCATGCCAAACCCCATCCCGAGCCCCTGTATGAGGCGGCGCGCCGGCTGGGCGTAGACCCCACGCAATGTGTGTATGTGGGGGACGACGCGCGTGACGTGGCAGCAGGCTTGGCCGCCGGCATGAAAACCGTGGCCGCCACCTATGGTTACCTGGGTAACAAGACTGAAATCAAGGGCTGGGGCGCCCATGCGGAGATAAATTCTCCGCTGGCGCTCTTGCAATTGCTGGCAAGCGCCTAAAATAGACCACTTGGGGCTGCACTGGTTTCGACGTGGGTTCGGACGCGCAGCAGGGCATGTCGAGGTTCTGTCACCTCGTAAAACCGCAGAAAAAAACTAACTGCAAACGACGAACGTTTCGCACTCGCTGCTTAATTGCACGTGAGCCTCACAACAGCAAGCCGATAGGCTGGGCAAGGGTAGCGCAAGCTGTCCAGGCTGTGGGGTAATTTCATTCGGCTGGGCCCGCCTTGGGTAACTTAGGGCAGGTCGAGAAAATAGGTTGCTGGCGTTTTGCATAGCGTGCCACTGCGCGATGCAAAAGGCGAGACTCAAACCAGACGGCTACACATGTAGAACTGTTCGAAGAAGGCTTGCGGACGCGGGTTCAAATCCCGCCAGCTCCACCATATTGACCGACAAAGGCCGCTAATCGCAAAAGTTAGCGGCCTTTTCTTTGCTGGTTTGAGACATTTAACGGATCTGGATTCAGACAACGCCATGGAATTCATTACCTTCCTCATCGACTTTGTCCTGCACGTGGACAAGTACCTGGAAACCTTTGTCCAGACCTATGGCCTGTGGGTGTACGGCCTGCTGTTCCTGGTGATCTTTGTGGAAACCGGGGTGGTGGTCATGCCCTTTTTGCCCGGGGACTCCCTGCTGTTCGTGGTCGGGGCCATGTGCGGTGTCGGCCTGATGAGCTACCCGCTGTCGGTCGGGCTGTTGTTTGCGGCCGCCGTACTGGGTAACCAGTCCAATTACGCACTGGGCCGCTACTTCGGTCCTCGAGTCTTCCAGTGGGAAGACTCGCGGCTGTTCAACCGCGCGGCATTTGATGCGGCCCACGCGTTTTACGAAAAATATGGCGGCATCACCATCGTCGCGGCGCGCTTCATGCCGTTTCTGCGCACGTTTGCGCCCTTTGTCGCTGGCGTGGCGCAGATGACGCGCGCGCGGTTTGCGCTGTACGACGTGTTGGGCGGTGCCCTGTGGGTGGGCGGCATCATCACCGTCGGCTACTTCTTTGGGAACTTTCCGTGGGTCAAGGCGAATCTGGACAAGATCATCTGGGCCATGATTCTGATTCCGGGCCTCGTGATTATGTTTGGCGCTTGGCGCTCGCGTCGCAAAGCCCTGGCCTGAGTCCGCGCGTGCGGCGCTTCAACCCCTCAACCGGTTGCGCGCCAGCGGCGGGTTCTTCGAGAAATAGTCTTCAATTCCCCGCATCAGCGCATCGGCCAGCTGGGTTAAGAATGCTTCGCTGTTGAGCTTGGCTTCTTCCGTGGGGTTGCTGATGAAGGCCGCCTCGACCAGCACACTGGGAATATCAGGTGCCTTGAGCACCGCAAAGGCGGCTTGCTCCACACGGGGCTTGTGCAGCTTGCCCACGCGCCCGATTTCGCCCAACAGGGTTTTGCCCAGTTTCAGGCTGTCGTTGATCTGGGCCGTGGTGCTCATGTCCAACAGGGCGCGTTGCACCGTTGCGTCCTTGTTCTGCACGTTGAGGCCGCCAATCAAGTCCGCCTTGTTTTCCTTGGCCGCCATCCAGCGGGCGGCACTGCTGGATGCGCCACCCTGGCTTAAGGCAAATACGCTGGCGCCCTGCGGGTCGGGCGTGAAGAAGGCATCGGCGTGCAGGCTGACAAACAGATCGGCCTGCACCCGACGCGCCTTCTGCACCCGTACCTGCAGCGGTACAAAAAAATCCGCATCGCGGGTCAGGTAGGCGCGCATGGCGTTGCCGTTCACGCTGGTGCCATTGATGCGCTCGCGCAGCAGGTGGGCCAGGCGCAGCACCACGTCTTTTTCACGGGTGCCACCGGGGCCGACGGCACCGGGGTCTTCGCCACCGTGGCCGGGATCCAGCGCGATGATGATGAGCCGGTCGGTGGCGCTGGGGGCTGTTGGTTCGGCTTTGCCCAAAACCTTTGAATCATTTGGGCCGCTAGCCCTCGTGGAATCTGATGATCTAGCTATAGATTGTGTAGCGTTTTGCGGGGCGCTGGCCGCGCTCTGGCTGCCTGGCTTTTGCGCGTGCTGGGCGATCAGGTCGCCCAACGGGTCGGCGGGAGCATTGCTGCGCGTTGTGTCCTGCAGGCGCTGGGCAATCAGCGCTTCCAGTGGGTCGGTTTCCTGCACTGGATACAGGTCAAACACCAGGCGATGCTGGTAGGCCGCCACGGGCGTCAGCGCGAACACCTGGGGGCGAATCGGCTGCTTCAGGTCAATCACCAGACGCACCACGCTGGGCGCGAATTGTCCGACGCGGATGCCCGCAATGTTCGGGTCGTCGGCCCGCACCTTGGCCACCAGTTCCTTGAGCGCCGGGTTCAGCGTGATGCCCTCGATGTCCACCGCCAGGCGCGGCGGGCTGGGCACAAACAATGGCTTGGCGGTCAGTGCGCCGTCGGACTCAATGGTCACTCGCGAGTACTCGGGTGCCGGCCACACCCGTACTGTGAGGATGGTGGCGCCGCGGGCCAACTCGGCTAGGCCCAGCGTCAGGACCAGACTACCGGTTTGCAGCAGCGTGCGGCGTTTCACAGGGCCGGTCCTTCGGCGGCCGCGGCCTGCAGCAAGGCCACACCGGTGGGCGTGTGCGCGCTCAGCGTGACCAGTCGCTCACTCTCGCTGGTCGTGGTGATGGCGATGTCCAGGTCGGCGGTGGGCAACATTGCGGCGGCTTTTTCGGGCCATTCGGCGAGCTTCAGGCCGGTGCTGGCAAAGATATCGCGAAAGCCCGCGTCTTCCCACTCGCGCGGATCGGCAAAGCGGTAGAAGTCAAAGTGCCATACGTTGAGGTCCGGCAGTTCGTAGGGTTCCACCACGGCATAAGTGGGGCTCTTGATGCGCCCGGTGACCCCCAGCGCCTGCAGCAGGTGGCGCACCAGTGTGGTCTTGCCCGCGCCCAGGTCGCCATGCAGGGCGATGAAGGCATGTCCCAGGGCCGGCACAGTTGCCAGCGACAGTGCAAACGCCTGGGTCGCTGCCTCGTTGGGCCAGCACAGGGTTTTTACAATGGGAGCGTGACGATCAATAGAACTCAATTCGATGGTATCCAGCTGGTTGCGCACATTCAGGCGTGGGCCCGGGAATTGGGATTCTCCCAAATTGGCGTGGCCAGTGTAGACCTAAGCTCTGCCGAGGCCGGTTTGACCGACTGGCTGGCGCGTGGGTTTCATGGGGATATGGCCTATATGGCCAGCCACGGCCTCAAGCGCGCGCGCCCTGCCGAACTGGTGCCGGGCACGCTGAGTGTGATCACCGCGCGCATGGACTACCTGCCGCGTAACACGCCGGACGGCTGGACGCAGGTCGAGCTGCAGCGCCTGGAGCACCCCACCGAGGGCATCGTGTCGCTGTACGCGCGGGGTCGGGACTACCACAAGGTGCTGCGCAACCGCCTGCAAAAGCTCAGTGACCGCGTGGCCACCGAGATCGGTCCGTTTGGCCACCGCGTGTTCACCGATTCGGCCCCGGTGCTGGAGGCCGAGCTGGCGGCCCGCAGCGGCCAGGGCTGGCGCGGCAAGCACACGCTGCTGCTCAATCGCGAAGCGGGCTCGATGTTCTTCCTGGGCGAGATCTATGTGGATGTGGCGCTGCCGCTCTCATTGCCATTGGGCGAGCCGGTGCAGGGCCATTGCGGCAGCTGCACGGCGTGTATCGACGTCTGCCCCACGCAGGCCATCGTCGCACCCCACCGGCTTGATGCGCGCCGCTGCATTTCCTACCTGACCATTGAACACGCCGGGCCGCTGCCTGTGGAACTGCGTCCGCTGATGGGCAACCGCATCTATGGCTGCGACGACTGCCAGCTGGTCTGCCCGTGGAACAAATTTGCCCAGCGCAGCCCGTTGGCGGACTTTGACCCGCGTGAGGGCCTGAGCGGGCAGCAGCTGGCCACGCTGTTCGAGTGGACCGAGGCGGAGTTTTTGCAGCGTACCGAAGGCAGCCCGATCCGGCGCATCGGCCATGAGCGCTGGCAGCGCAACATCGCCGTGGCGCTGGGCAATGCCTTGCGCGCGGGTGCAGACATGGCCCCGTTCTTGCAAAGGCATGTCCATCACCCCAGCGCATTGGTGCGGGAGCACGTGGAATGGGCGCTGGCGCAAGCTGACTGAAGCTTTGCCATCGGCAACCACGAGGGAAAACGTGGAGGAAGGCCGCGCAGCCGCTGTGCGATGATGCCGCGGCAATTCGCCCCCACGCTAACCACAGCGTGTGCTGCACGGCGATGAAACTTAAAGGCACAACTTTTATGCGACTACCCAATTTGCTGGCCACCAAGAATGGCCGACTGATGGCTTTCTTTCTCTTGTATGTCACCGAGGGCATCCCGTTGGGGTTTGCCGCCACGGCCGTTGCCACCCGGCTGCGCCGCCTGGACGTGGGCCCCGCCGAAATTGGTGCCTTTGTCGGCTCGTTCTACCTGCCGTGGGCGTTCAAGTGGGCGTTCGGCCCGCTGGTGGACGTGTTTTCAAGCGACTGGCTGGGTCGCCGGCGGGGCTGGATTCTGATTACCCAGGTGCTAATGGCGCTCACGCTGCTGTCGACGGTGATGCTGGACCTGCCGGCACAGCTGGGCCTGTTCACGATGATTCTGCTGGTGCACAACACCTTTGGCGCCATGCAGGACGTGGCCATCGACGCACTGGCCTGCAGCACCCTGCAGGAGGACGAGCGGGGGCTGGCCAACGGCATGATGTTTGCCGGGGCCATGATAGGCAGCATGGTGGGCGGCAGTGGCGTGTTGTTCCTCAGTGGCGTGACGGGTTTTCAGCCAACTTTCTTCTTCGTAGCAGGCTGCATCCTGTTGGTGACGGTGGTGGTCGTGCTGCCCATGCAGGAGGCGCCGGGGCCGGCACGGGCGGTGGTGGTGGGCTCCAAGTTGGCGCAGGCCGGGCGTGAGATGCGTGACTTTGCGGTTGATTCGTTCCGCTCCTTCCTGGGCAGCCCGGGCGCCTTTGGCGGGCTGCTGTTTGCGCTGCTGCCGGCCGGGGCCATGTGCCTGGGGCTGGCCCTGCAGTCGAACCTGGCGGTAGAGCTGGGCATGAACGATGACCAGGTTGCGCTGCTGGGGCTTTGGTCGTCCATCTTGAACGCAGGGTTTTGCGTATTGGGCGGCTATGTCTCGGACCGCTGGGGGCGTCGTCGCACGCTTTTTGTGTATCTGGCGCTGATGAGCCTGCCAGTCTTTTACTTGATGAACGAACTCTCGCGCCATGGCTGGATCATGCCGGTCAGTAGCACTGCGGGAGACCGCCCGCCGGTGCCCGCCGCGCTCGTGACCGCGTTGTGGATCGCCACGCTGGCCTATGCCGTGTTCCAGGGGCTGATGTATGGCACGCGCTCGGCCATCATGATGGACGTGACCAACCCGGCCGTGGCCGCCACGCAGTTCACCGCCTACATGGCGCTGATGAACCTGGCCATCTCGTACTCGGCTACCTGGCAGGGCATCGCCATTGAAGCCTGGGGCTACCCAACCACCATGCTGGTGGATGGCATCTTCGGCCTGGCCTGCCTGCTGGTTTTGCCGTGGCTCAAGCGCTCCAAGGACGCCGCCGCATCGGACGTCGGACAAGCCGCCAGTGCGGCAAGTTTTACCGATCCGCTCGGCCCCAAACGTGCGCGACGGCTGGCTACTGCGCTGGGGTTGCTGTGTCTGGCCTGGGTGCCTTCGAGTCTGTGGAGTGAAGTCTTTGGTGCCGGCAAGCCCATCGTGGGCACGCTATTCACGGTAATCTTCATTGCGTCGGCGCTGTTCCTGCTGGCCGGGCGTGCCGTCCTGGGGGACGCGGGTGGTCGCACGGCGCGGCTTGGCGTGTGGGTCGCACCGCTGCTGATCCTGCTGTATGCCCGCTACCACCTGAACGCCATTGCCAGCTGGTTGCCAGCCGGGGTCGATGCGGCCAGCTTCGTGGCAGGCGCGCAGAACGCGATGATGGGAGTGGCCGCGCTGGCCGGCGTGCTGCTGTTGCGCCTGGGCACGCAGCCCTGGAAGCAGATGGAGGTGGGTGCGTCCTGACCGGTAGAGGGCCTTGGATCGGCTGGGGGCATGTGGTTTGCTATTATTTTAATAGCTGCATAGCCATATTCCACGAGGGCTATAGGCTGGTTTTTCTTGCGGATTTCTATGAAAACCCCAAAATGGGTATGCTGCGCATGCCTTAGCGTAGCAGCCCCAGCGCCATCGGCAGGCTCAGCATGCCCAATAGTGTGGACAGCGTGACCAGCCCCGCCACATACGCGCCGTCATAGCCCATGCGGGCCGCCAGCACGTAGCAGCTCGATGCCGTGGGCAGGGCTGAGAACGCCAGCAACACGGTGGTCTCTGGCACATTCAGGCCAAACAGCCGCGACACCCCCAGCGCAACGAGGGGCAGCAGCAGGTGGCGAATTGACAGCACGGACGCCGCCAGCGTCTTGGCCCGGGCTAGTGCGCCAAACTGCATGCCGGCGCCCGCCGCCATCAGGCCCAGCGCCAGGGACGCGGCGCCAATGCGGGTGACCGATGGCTCCAGCCAGTGCGGAATGGTGAAGCCCATCAGGTTGGCCAGCAAACCGGACACGGTTGCAATGATCAGCGGGTTGCGCAGCAGTTCGCGCAGCATGCTGCGCTGGGCGTGCCGCACCATGGGCCACACGGCACCGACGTTGAACAGCGGTACACACACGCCAATCAACACGGCAAACAGCTGTGAGCCTTGCGGACCGACCAGCCGATCGGCAATGGCCAAGCCTATGAACGAGTTGAACCGGAACGCCACCTGGGCGCTGCTGGCATGGTCGCGCCTGTCAATCCAGCGCTGGAGCACGGGGATGTGGGGCAGGGCGTAGGCCATCGCTATGCCGGTCAGGCCCAGAGCCCAGCCGGCTCCCATAAGGCGCGATGCCGCGTGCACGTCCAGCGGGGTTTTGACGATGGACTGGAACAACAGGACGGGGAACAGGAAGAAATACACCAGGGTCTCGACCTGCTCCCACACCGAGCGGTTCAGTGCGGTGTAGCGGCACACCAGGTAGCCGCACAGGATCAGGGAGAAATCCGGGAAGAGCAGTTGGGCATAGTTCACCGGTCGAGAATACCAGCGAACGTGTGGCGCTACCCCGCAGCGCTGCGGTTACTATTTGCCCCTGGTAACCATCACAACTACCCGGAGAACAGCCAACATGCGAACCCATCAGTTCATTGCCCTGAGTCTTTCCCTTGCCGCTGGCGCTACGCTGGCGCAAGGCTATCCCAACAAAGTGATCAAACTGCAGGTGCCGTTTGCACCCGGCGGCACGACCGACATCATTGCCCGCACCATTGCTGAACCGATGGGCAAAATCCTCGGCCAGAACGTGATCGTGGAGAACAAGGCGGGTGGCGGCGGTGTGGTGGGTGCCAATGAGACCGCCAAGGCCGCGCCCGATGGCTATTCGCTGGGCATGGCCACGGTATCCACCGTGGCGGCCAACCCTGCCATCAACCCGAAAATGCCCTACAACTCGATGACCGATTTCACTCCCGTCATCAACGTGGCGGCCACGCCCAACGTCATTGCCGTGCACCCCAGCTTCCCCGCCAAAGACTTCAAGGGCTTTCTGGCCGAACTCAAGAGCCACCCGGGCAAGTACTCCTATGCCTCGTCCGGCACGGGTGGCATTGGGCACCTGCAGATGGAGCTGTTCAAGAACCTGACCTCTACCTTCATCACCCATATTCCCTACCGCGGCGCAGGCCCCATGCTCAACGATACCGTGGCGGGCCAGGTCCCCATGACCTTTGACAACATACCGTCGGCCATGCCATTCATTTCGGCCAACCGGTTGATTCCTGTGGTGGTAGCGGCACCGCAGCGCCTGGCGCAGTTGCCCAACGTGCCCACCTTCAAGGAAGTCGGGCTGGAGCCGGTGAACCGCATGGCCTTCTACGGCATCTACGGTCCCAAAGGCATGCCCAAGGAAGTGGTGGACAAGATCAACGCGGCTGTGCGCAAGGCGCTGGAAGATCCGGCCGTGAAGAAGCGCATTGAAGACACCGGCTCCATCGTGCTGGGCAACACGCCCGAGCAGTTCGCGGCCCAGATCAAGGCGGAGTACGAGGTGTACAAGAAGGTGGTGGACTCCGCCAAACTGCGCCTGGAATGAGCGACATTGACACCTTCATCGACGCCCTGTGGCTCGAAGAAGGTTTGTCGTCCAACACGCTGGCAGCCTACCGGCGGGACCTGACGCTGTATGCCACCTGGCTGCAAGCCCACGCCCGCAGCCTGCACCAGACCAGTGAGCTGGATTTGCAGGCCTACTTTTCCGAACAGCACGCTGCCACCAAGGCCACCACCGCCAACCGGCGCCTGACGGTCTTCAAGCGCTACTTTCGCTGGGCCTTGCGTGAAGGCCTGTTGCTCACCGATCCCACGCTGAAGCTGCAGTCCGCCAAGCAGGCCTTGCGCGTTCCCAAGACGCTGACCGAGGCCCAGGTGGAAGCCTTGCTGGCCGCGCCCGACACGGCGAACGCACTGGGCGTGCGCGACCGCACCATGCTGGAGCTGATGTACGCCAGCGGCCTGCGGGTGACCGAGCTGGTGACCCTGAAGACCTTCAACCTCAGCCTGAACGACAACGTGCTGCGCGTGCTGGGTAAAGGCAGCAAGGAGCGCCTGGTGCCCTTTGGCCAAGTGGCCAGCCAATGGCTGCGCCAGTACCTGGGCGCGGCCCGGCCCGAGTTGCTGGCGGGCAAACAGACGGACGACCTGTTCATCACCGCGCGGGGCGCGACTGCCGGCTCGGCCATGTCGCGCGTGATGTTCTGGATGGTGGTGAAGAAACACGCTTTTGCTGCGGGAATCCGGGTGCCGCTGTCGCCTCATACGTTGCGCCATGCATTTGCCACGCATTTGCTCAATCACGGCGCGGACTTGCGCGCGGTTCAGTTGTTGCTGGGCCACGCGGACATTTCGACGACGACGATTTATACGCACATTGCGCGGGAGCGGCTGGCTACGCTGCATGCGCAGCATCATCCGCGGGGGTGATGGCCTGCCTGTCGCGCAAGGCGGGCGGCGGGGCGCGTCTCCGTGCCGAGCAACTCGTTAAATTGCGTTCTCCAGGGCAGCACTCATTACCTTCGCGTCTGGGCCAAAGGTCACTTGGAGCGCGTGGTGCCCCCAGAGGAACCCACACTGCCCTACTGGGTACAACCATAAACCAGAACTTGTGCTCAGTGGCGCTCCTAGCAAAGCGGCCACTTCAGGACCAGTCTTTCTCAACAAGGTGTTTCGACCAATAAGGTCGAGCGCCATTCCACCACGAAAACAGCCCGGGTCGGCGGACGTGTCGAGTAAGGCAGATTGTTCCCATCCAGCATGGTCAAAAGGCCGAGGTTTCTCTGAAGGTTGCGAGATCACCCATGCGACGTAGACACATCCGGAAAGAACGGCCACGAACGTAACGGCTACGATCTTCTTGAGCGTGTCCATACCGTGCCCCACTGTAATTTAACCGTTGGAGGCCACCGGCTCGCAGCATGCGCCGCGTAGAGGAAACCTGCTGCTGCGCGTCCGTGTGGGCCGACCGGTTGGGCGTCTTCTGCATCAAGCGCGGCACTTCAGTTGCTCAATGTCGGCCACCAACAGTTCGCGCTCACCTTTGTCGCCAACTTTAGCAGCGAGTTCCAGTGCCAAACCCAGGTGGCGCGCTGACTCCCTCGGACTTGCAGCCAGTCCGTGCGCGCGAGCAAGAGCCTCATGGGCATACCCGAGATAGAACGGCTTCAGTTCGCCACTATAGGAGAGGCATACCTCGCCCAAGCGCAACGCCTCACCGGCGTTTCCCAAAAGGGTCTGTATTCGGGATGCCTGCCAGTAGCCAACCGACAGGCGTTGATGGTTGCAATCGTCGCGCTGGAGCCAGTGATAGATGCTCGCCTGATTGAGAGCCACCATCAGTCGTTCTTCTTCAGGCGTTCGATCTGTCTTTTCGATGAGGTCCCATGCCTTATTGAAGCAATGGGCTGAGAAGTACTTGTGGGCTGCAGAGACGTCGAATTCAGGGGTTTTTGCCATTACTAGAGACTCCTCAACGGTGGTTGCGATTGTGATGACTTTGAGACGCCCAACGTGTTATCTGAGTGAAACCCGTCTTATCAACAGCGTCGTCTTGAACCATGATTTCACTCCCACAATTCATAAGTCGTTGATTTATAGCTGACTTTCTTGCTCTGCAATCCCGGTGCCTTCAATACAATCGCGACAAACACTGCATCTTGCTGAAATGATTGGGAATTCTCGGAATGCCTATGCCTTCGATAGCATTAAAAGAATCGACAAACCCTGCAAGAACATGAAATCAGGCGGTCCATCTTAAAGATCGCTGTCGCCCTACACCTGACTTCTGCTGCCTCAGAACACGCGCGACTAAACAGCATGCGTGCCCTACACCCCCATCGTCTCCGCCCAAACCAGTGCCTGCACATGGGCCCAATTGACCTGGTTGTTGTTAAGGCCCAACTGGTTGGCAGTGCGGGCAAAAGCTTCGTCGTCACCAGTCTCGCAGGCAATGGTCAGCTCCAGAAAGGGCGCCAGCGGGCCGCTACGGTGCAGCAGTGCCTGGGTGATGGAGTCGGGCAGGGCGATGGTGGCCAGTGCAGCCTCCATGCTCATGCCCAGCATGGTGTCCAGCAGCGAGAAGACGCCGACCACAAAGGCGTTGTCGCAGTCCTCGGGTGGCAGCAATTCGGTTGCCAGCAGTTCCATCAGGCGCCCGCGCGCCACGGCGGTGGTGCCCACCGCGGGTGGCATGTCGCCGTTGTGCGAGGTAGTCAGCAGCAGGGCCGCCCACTTGAACAGGCGGTTCAAACCCAGCAGCATGACGGCGTGCTTGAACGATGTGACCTCGGTGCGCATGCCGAACCCGGCCGAGTTGATGAAGCGCAGCAAGTTGAAGGACAGCGTGGGGTCGCGCTTCAACACCTCTTCAATCTCCGACGTGCTGGCCTGTTTGCGCACCAGGTTGATGAGCTGCAGGATGGTGGCCTGTGCCGGCCGCACCGACTGCCCCTGCACCAGCACCGGTTTGGCAAACCAGTAGCCCTGAAACAGCGTCACCCCCAGATCGGACAGCATGGCGTATTGCCCTGGCGTTTCCACCTTTTCGGCAATCAGCTGGGCCGTGGACTTGGTCCGCGCAAGTTTCACGAACGAGCCCAGTGACTGCGGGCGAATGACGGACAGGTCAAACTTGATAAACGAGGCCAGCTCCAGCCACGCGGCGTAGGGCTGGGTAAGCACCGAATAGTCAAACGCCAGACGGAAGCCGCGGCGCTGGATGTCCTGCAGGTTGGGCAGTCGGTTCTGCACCTGGTCGCTCTCCGACACCGGCAAGGGCGGAACTTCCAGCACTACCCGCTGGGGCGCGATCAGGTCCAGGTGGCCGCCAGCCAGGCTGTCGTGGGTGCAATTGATGAAAATGGTTTTGTTGCCGATGGGGGAGTCACTGTCCACGGCACTGAGCACGTTGAACAGCAATTGCGCGTCGCTGGCCGCTGTGTGCCCGTGGGCCAGGGCCGAGCGGTCAAACAGCTCGTAGCCGATCACGGCGCGGTGCTGGTCCAGAATGGCCTGGTGGGCAAACGCGACGGCGGCGATTGCGCCAGATGGTGATGGCGGTGGCGATGGCTCGGAAGAGGGGTCGGTCATAGGTGGGTGCAGGGGATCACGTGGTCAGACTGTTTTCAAAATCCAGCAGCGGCATGGGCCGCCCCACCAGGTAGCCCTGGTAGGCGTCGCAGCCCTGGCTGTGCAGATGGTCGCGTTGTGCCCGGGTTTCGACACCTTCGGCGATGACGGTCAGGCCCAGCGCGTGGCCCAGAGTGATGACGGCCAGTGCGATGGCTGCGTCGTTGGGGTCGGTCATCAGGTCGCGCACGAAGGACTGGTCAATTTTCAGCTGGTCCAGCGGTAGGCGCTTGAGGTAGGACAGCGACGAATACCCGGTACCGAAGTCGTCCAGCGAGAAGCCCACGCCATGCTGCTTGAGCGCGGTCATCTTGGTCTTGGTTTCTTCCACGTCGTTGACCAGCAGGCTTTCGGTCAGCTCGAGTTTGAGGCGCTTCGGATTGACGCCCGTGTAGCTGATGAGGTCGATCACATAAGGCACAAAATCGGGCTGCCTGAATTGCCGCGCGCTGACGTTGACCGCCAGGGTCAGGTCCTGCAGGTGCGGGTTCTGGGCCCACAGTGCCAATTGGGTGCAGGCAGTTTCCATGACCCAGTTGCCCAGCGGCAAGATGAGCCCGGTGTCTTCGGCAAGCGGTATGAAGTCAACCGGGGACACCATGCCGCGCTCGGGGTGGGGCCAGCGCAGCAGTACTTCCGCGCCCACCGTGCGGCCGTCCCGGTTGATCTGGGGCTGGTAGTAGAGAACAAACTGGTCCTTCAGAATGCCCTGGCGTATGTCTTTCTCCAGGCTGACCCTGGTTGTGATGACAGCCTGCATGGCCGGGTCAAAAAAGCGCAGCGTATTGCGCCCGGCGGCCTTGGACTGGTACATGGCCAGGTCGGCCTGCTTGAGCAGTTCATCGGTCGATTGCTCGTGGTCGGAGTACAGCGTAATGCCAATGCTGGGGGTGATCTGGTATTCCAGCCCTGCCAGCCGGTAGGGCACGCTGATGGCAGCCAGCAGTTTTTCACCTATGGTCTCGGCCAGCGCCGCAGCTTCTTCGCGGTTGTCGCTGAGCTCTTCGATCATCACCACAAACTCGTCTCCGCCCAGGCGCGCCACCGTATCACCCTGGCGCACGCATGAGGTCAGGCGGGTTGCCACCTGTTGCAGCAACAGGTCTCCCATATCGTGCCCCTGGGTGTCGTTCAGGGTCTTGAAATTGTCCAGGTCGATGAACTGCAGCGCGCCCAGGCGGCCGCTGCGGGTGCTGACGGCCAGCGCCTGGCGCAGCCGGTCGACCATGAGCCGCCGATTGGGCAACTCGGTCAGGGGATCAAAGAACGCCAGCTTGTTGATTTCTTCCTCGGAGGTCTTGCGTTGCGTGACGTTGCGTGACAGGACGATGAAGCGCGGCTCACCGTCCTGGGTGTCGCGCTTGCGGGTCAGGGAAATTTCAAACCAGAAGTTGCCCTTGGAGGTCTGCAACGGGAATTCACGCCCATCGGAGTGGCCCAGCTGATTGGCTTCCTGCAGCGCAGCCATTACCGCGTCGGCTGCGTCAGGTGGCAAGACGTCGTTCACTTTCTTGCCAAGAAAGAACTCGGCCGGCGGGAACGATGTGTTGGACCGGGGCGCATGGTAGTCGTGATAGGTGCCGTCCAGCCCCATTTCGAGCAGCACGTCGGGAATGGCTTCAAGGGTGGCCTGCAGCTTGCTCTGCGAGGCGGCAATTTCCTGGGTGCGCTGCGCAATCAGGGCTTCCCGGCCTCTTTCATGGGCCTGGAGTTCCATCAGCAGTTTGCTGGCGTAGGCCAGCATGACGCTGAAGATCAGGCCCAGCAAGGTCTTGAACGCCAGATCCGAAGCGCTGCCCCAGCCCCCCACCGGTGCCACGCTGAGTGTCCACTGCCCGTTGGGCACCGTTAGGCTGTGCTCGACCGGCGCAACGGGCACCACCGCCGACGCGGCGATGGTTTCCCGTGCACCCGTATCGGGGTTGATGCGCCAGAGGGCATAGGCGACGCCCCCTTCGGTCAGCTGGGTCAGGCGCACACTGGAGAGCGCCTGGGGAAACCGGATCACCGCATAGGTCAGGCCCCAGAACACGGGCTTGCCGTCCGGACCGTCCAGAAAAATGGGCAGGCGCCCGACGGCGCCCAGTCCGCCCTGGATCAACTTCAGCGGTCCGGCGAGCGTGAGCTTGCCGGTGTCGCGCGCCAGGCGGGCTTCGCGACCTTGTACCGGGTCTTTCAGCTGGTCAAAGCCAATGGACTTTTCATTGCCGGCCAGTGGCGCCACGCGCTGGATGACGCCACCCGGGCTCAGCCCCAAAATGGAAACCCCGGGGTACCAGGGCAGCATTTCGTTGGCCACGCCTTCGAAGTCGGGCACGTTGCCCTTGCCCTGGCGCACCATGGCGGCGATGGAGTAGGTCGCCGACAAGGCCCGCTCCATGGTGGACTGGATGGCATGGGCGTGGTCGCTGGCCAGTGCCTCCATGCGCAGACGGTCGGTCGCCAGGCTGCGTTGTTCAAGCTTCCAGATGACTCCGGCGCTGGCCAGTGCCGCAACCACGAAGACGGTCCACGCCACGGCCAGTGGGCGGCGGTGGCTGCTGGGCTCAGTGGCGGGGTCCCGTTGGATCATTGCAGGGTTAGGTTGGGCGGTAAAGAGTCGTTGGGGATTGTGCCTGCGCAGCACCGGCCTGTGTAGCGAAATAATAAATGGCCTCTAGCCCTCGTGGAATAAGCACCATACGCTATTGTATTGATAGCGTCAATTGGTAGAAACGACGGGCAATGCTTCAATCTCGGCATCCGAAAACCCGGCCAGTTTGCGGGCCGTCAGATTGAAGGGTGGCTTCAACCGGGGTGCGCCGTGCTGCTGTGCCACCTGCGCGTAAAAGGTGATCGGGTCCAGCCCATCGCGCTGGCACAACCAGTGGTACCAATGGTTGCCAATGGCCACGTGGCCCACTTCTTCAGCGAGGATGATGTCCAGAATACCCACCGCGGCCAGCGCACGGGGCGTGCCGACCTTGCGCAGCTTGGCCTGGATGATGGGCGTGGCGTCCAGACCGCGCGCCTCCAGGGTGCGGGGCACCAGCGCCATGCGGGCCACCACGTCCAGGCGCGTGGCTTCGCACATGGTCCACAGGCCATCGTGGGCAACAAAATCGCCGTAGTCATGGCCTTCGGTTCGCAAATGCGCGCGCAGCAGGTCAAAGTGCTTGGCTTCTTCCTGGGCCACGCCCAGCCAGTCCAGGTAATACGCACGCGGCATGTCGGCAAACCGCCAGACGGCATCCAGCGCCAGGTTGATGGCATTGAATTCAATGTGCGCAATGGAATGCATCAGCGCGCAGTGGCCCTCCGCCGTGAACGGCGAGCGCCGGGGCACCTGCTGCGGATGGACCAGTTCCGGCCGGGCAGGGCGGCCCGGCTGGTCGGGGTGGGCAAAGCGCGCCTGGCAGTCAATCGAATGGTCACCGTGGCGATCCAGCGCGCGCAGGGCTGCTACTTTGAGCGCGGGGTCGCTCTGGCAAAAGACCGTAAGGCAGTGCTGTCGGAGTTCCATCCTTACAATTCTAGGCAATGCAGCGCACCGGTCGCTGCTCCTTATGCAAGCGAAATCTATGGCTTTATACGAACTTGACAGCGTCGCACCCCGTTTGGCGGACTCCGCCTGGGTTGCCGACAGCGCCCAGGTCATGGGCAATGTGGAGCTGGCAGAAGACACCAGTATCTGGTTTGGCGCCATCATCCGGGGCGACACGGAGGTCATCCGCATCGGGCGTGGCTCCAACATCCAGGACGCCAGTGTGCTGCATGCCGATATCGGCAAGCCGCTGACGGTGGGTGAGTATGTGACCGTGGGGCACAAGGTCATGTTGCATGGTTGCACCATTGGGGATGGCTCCCTGATCGGCATTGGCGCCGTGGTGCTCAATGGCGCCAAAATTGGCAAGGGCTGCATCGTGGGCGCTGGCGCCCTGGTGACCGAGGGCAAGGAGTTTGCCGACGGGTCCATGATTCTCGGCAGCCCCGCTAAAGCGGTGCGCGAACTCACTGCGGAACAACAGGCGGCGCTGAAGATGAGTGCCGTCCACTACATCGAGAATGCCAAGCGTTTCGAGCGCGGGCTGAAGAAAATCACACATGTCTGAACTTCATAAATTTTTGTTTGACGGCTTGCCGGTGCGCGGTATGGTGGTCCGGTTGACCGATACCTGGACCGAAATCCTGCGCCGGCGCGCGTCCAACACGGGGACCGGGGCCTATGCCCCACCGGTGCGTGACATGTTGGGCGAAATGGTCGCCGCTGCCGCACTGATGCAGGCCAACATCAAGTTTGACGGCTCTCTGGTGTTGCAGATCTTTGGCGATGGTCCGGTCAAACTGGCCGTGGTGGAAGTGCAGCCCGATCTGGCCTTGCGGGCCACGGCCACCGTGGTCGGGGATGTTGCGATGGATGCCACGCTCAGCCAGCTGGTCAATGTCGGCAATGAGGGCCGATGCGCGATCACGCTGGACCCCAACACCAAGTTTCCGGGGCAGCAGCCCTACCAGGGCGTGGTGCCGTTGTTTGACGACCGGCGCCACAAGATCGAGAAGATCAGCGCGGTGCTGGAGCACTACATGCTGCAAAGCGAGCAGCTCGACACCACGCTGGTGCTGGCCGCCAATGACCAGGTGGCCGCTGGCCTGCTGATCCAGCGCCTGCCCATGCAGGGCACGGAAAACCTGTCGGGCAGTCTGGTGAGCAAGGAAAACGAGGACGAGATCGGCCTCAACGAGCACTACAACCGCATTGCCATCCTGGCCAGCAGCCTGAAGCGCGAAGAGCTGTTGACGCTGGATGTGGAAACCATTTTGCGCCGGCTGTTCTGGGAAGAGCAGATCACCCGGTTCGAGCCCTTGCAGGGGGATACCGCACCCCGCTTTGCCTGCTCGTGCAGCCGCGAGCGGGTGGGCCGCATGATTGTCAGTCTGGGCCGGGAAGAGGTCGAAAGCATTCTGGCGGAACGGCACGACATTGAGGTGGGGTGCGAGTTCTGTGGCGTGCAGTATCGCTTTGATCCCGTCGATGCGGCGCAGTTGTTCACGGCGCCGGTGCTCCAGGTGCCGGGTGGGTCAGGTCCGCACTGAGGCGGATTTCAGCAACGCCCTGAAGAGCCGGTGTTCGCAATCGGCGTCGGAGCAGGTGTCGCAGTTCCAATGCCATGGTGTGGCGGCAGATCTTGGCCGGGTGGGTGCGCGTGAGTTGTGGTGTGCAATGGCCTGTAGCGCGCAGTCGGTTCGGTCCTGCCCGCGGCCGTATACCACCGCATAGGGGATGGCCTGACCATCCATGACCTGGCGCAGTCGCTGGTCAAACAGCGTGGGCTGCACGCGCCCGTCCGCAACGGCTGCTGACGGCAGATCCAGTCCGGTCAACAGTGTCAGGCTGAACTGGCGGTGCAGGCGCAGCGCCTGGGGGTAGAACGAAGTATCCTGAAACAAAAGGTCCCGCGTCAGCGCCTCGGTCAATGCCGGGGCTTCGGTAACCATCCACTTGGCAGGCGCACCATCGGCGGATGTTCTGGCGGTGCCCAGCGCGCCGGTCAGGGTCGACTTACCGGTGCCGGTGGCACCCACAATCGCAATCTGCATGGTGGCCTGCAAACCCGTGTTATTTGGCGATCTGGACAAAGATCTCGTTGGCCTTGACCATGCCGAGTTCCGATCGGGCCTTCTCTTCAACGATCTCCAGTCCCTCGCGCAGGTCGCTGATCTCGGCCGCCAGGCGTTCGTTGTTGCGGGCCGCTACGGCATTGTTCGCGTGCTGCTCGTCGAGTTGGCGCACGAGCAGCGACACATTGGGCACGCTGCCCCTGCCAAACCAGAGCTGGCCGTGCAGGATCACCAGCAAGGCGATCAATGCAGCAGGAACAACGCGATTGCCCATCTAAACGAATGACACGCAATGCAAGAGCGTGGGGGCCATTTACCGGAGGTTGTAGAACGCGGCGCGGCCGGGGTAGCTGGCCACATCGCCCAGGTCCTCTTCGATGCGCAGCAACTGGTTGTACTTGGCCATGCGGTCGGAGCGGCTCAGCGAACCGGTCTTGATCTGGCCTGCGTTGCAGCCTACCGCGATGTCGGCAATGGTGGAGTCTTCGGTCTCGCCCGAGCGGTGGCTGATGACGGCGGTGTAGCCGGCGCGCTTGGCCATCTCGATGGCTTCAAACGTTTCGGTCAGCGTGCCGATCTGGTTGATCTTGATCAGGATGGAGTTGGCAATGCCCTTGTCAATGCCTTCCTTCAAAATCTTGGTGTTGGTGACAAACAGGTCGTCGCCGACAATTTGCACTTTTTTGCCCAGGCGGTCGGTCAGCAGCTTCCAGCCATCCCAGTCACCTTCGCTCATGCCGTCTTCGATGCTGATGATGGGGTACTTGTCGACCCAGGTGGCCAGGATGTTGGTCCACTCTTCGGCGGTCAGCGTCAGGCCTTCGCCGGCCAATACATACTTGCCATCCTTGTAGAACTCGGATGCTGCGCAATCCAGGCCCAGGGCGATTTGCTCGCCGGCCACAAAACCGGCCTTGTCGATGGCTTCCAGAATCATCTGGATGGCCGCTTCGTGGTTGGCTACGTTGGGGGCAAAACCGCCTTCGTCGCCCACTGCAGTGCTAATGCCCTTGTCGTGCAGGATTTTCTTCAGCGCGTGGAACACTTCGGCGCCATAGCGCAGGGCTTCACGGAAGCTGGGCGCGCCCACCGGGATGATCATGAACTCCTGGATGTCCAGGTTGTTGTTGGCATGCTCGCCACCGTTGATGACGTTCATCATGGGCACGGGCATTTGCATGCGGCCCATGCCGCCAAAGTAGCGGTACAGCGGCAGGCCGGACTCTTCGGCGGCGGCGCGGGCCACGGCCATCGAAACAGCCAACATCGCGTTGGCGCCCAGGCGGCTCTTGTTGTCGGTGCCATCCAGGTCGATCAGGGTCTTGTCCAGGAAGGCCTGCTCGGAGGCGTCCAGGCCCAGCACGGCCTCGGAGATTTCGGTGTTGATGTGCTCTACGGCCTTGAGCACACCCTTGCCCAGGTAGCGTTTCTTGTCGCCGTCGCGCAGCTCAATGGCTTCGCGCGAACCGGTGGACGCGCCCGACGGCACGGCCGCGCGGCCCATGGTGCCGGACTCCAGCAGCACGTCGCATTCGACAGTGGGGTTGCCGCGCGAATCCAGAATCTCGCGGCCTACGATATCAACAATTGCACTCATGCTAATTTCCTAAGTTAAAAAACGGTTGCGGGCGATTTTTGCATGGCTTGGTGACCTGGGACGTGCGGTTGGGCCGATTGTTCTCAATTGGTAACCATTCAGGTCAGGCAGAAAAATGGTCTTCCAGAAAACCATTCTTCTTGGTCACCTGATCCAGCGCTACCAGGGTTTCCAGCAGCGCTTTCATGTGTTTCAAAGGTACTGCGTTGGGGCCGTCACACAGCGCATTGGCTGGGTCGGGGTGGGTTTCCATGAACAGACCTGCGACGCCTACTGCAACGGCTGCGCGTGCCAACACCGGCACCATTTCGCGAACGCCGCCGCTGCTAGTACCTTGGCCACCGGGCAATTGCACCGAATGGGTTGCATCAAACACGACGGGTGCTCCCGTGTCGCGCATGATGGCCAGTGAGCGCATGTCACTCACCAAATTGTTGTAGCCAAAGCTGGCACCGCGCTCGCAGGCCATGAAGCTGTCTTCGCTTAGGCCTGCTGCTTTTGCAGCGGCGCGGGCTTTGACGATGACGTTCTTCATGTCGCCGGGGGCCATGAATTGCCCCTTTTTGATGTTCACGGGCTTGCCGGACAAGGCTACCGCGTGGATGAAATCGGTCTGACGGCAGAGTAGGGCCGGCGTTTGCAGCACGTCTACTACCGGCGCGACGTGAGCGATCTGGTCTTCGCGATGGATGTCCGTGAGCACGGGGACACCTATCTCGCGCCTGACCTTCGCAAGAATCTCAAGCCCCTTTTCCATCCCCAGGCCCCGGTAGGCCGTTTCGCTGGTTCGGTTGGCTTTGTCAAAACTACTCTTAAAAATGAAGGGAATGCCCAGACTGGAGGTGATTTCCTTTAGCGTCCCGGCTGTATCCATTTGCAGTTGCTCGGATTCGACGACGCAAGGCCCTGCGATCAAAAAGAAGCGGTGTGCGAGTCCAACATCAAATCCACACAACTTCATGCTAGGCAACCGCTTTCAGGCTCTTGCCGGCAGTCTGGTGGTCCAGCGCCGCCTTGATGAAGGCGTTGAACAGCGGGTGGCCGTTCCACGGGGTGGACTTGAACTCCGGGTGAAACTGCACGCCAATAAACCAGGGGTGGACGGCCTGCGGCAATTCGACCATTTCCGTCAGCTGTTCGCGCTGGGTGAGTGCCGAGATGACCAGGCCCGCTGTGCGCAACTGGTCCAGGTAGTTGACGTTGGCTTCGTAGCGGTGGCGGTGGCGTTCGGTCACGACGTCACCATAAATCTGGTGTGCCAGCGTGTTCTTGGCCACATCGGAGCTTTGGGCGCCCAAACGCATGGTGCCACCCAAGTCCGAGTTCTTATTGCGGGTCTTGATGGTGCCGTCCGCGTCTTTCCATTCGGTGATCAGCGCGATGACCGGGTTGGGGCTTTCGGGGTCAAATTCGGTGCTGTTGGCGTCCTTGAGTCCCGCCACGTGGCGCGCAAATTCGATAGTGGCCACTTGCATCCCGAGGCAAATACCCAGGTAGGGGACCTTGCGTTCGCGCGCAAATCGGGCCGCGCAAATCTTGCCTTCAATACCGCGCTTGCCAAAGCCTCCGGGCACCAGCACGGCATCGAACTTGGCCAGGCGCGACACGCTGTCGGGCGTGATGGTTTCGGAGTCGATGTACTCGATCTTGACCTTGGCGTGGTTCTTCATGCCGGCGTGGCGCAGGGCCTCGTTCAGCGACTTGTAGCTGTCTGAAAGGTCTACGTACTTGCCGACCATGGCGATGCTGACTTCGGCTTGCGGGTGCTCGGTCTCATACACCAGATCGTCCCAGCGCTTGAGGTTGGCCGGTGGGGTGTTCAGGCGCAGCTTGTCGCAGATCAGGCCGTCCAGGCCCTGTTCGTGCAGCATGCGCGGAACCTTGTAGATGGTGTCCACGTCCCACATGCTGATGACGCCCCATTCGGGAACATTGGAGAACAGCGAGATTTTGGATCGCTCTTCCTGCGGAATCGGGCGGTCCGCGCGGCACAGCAAGGCGTCGGCCTGGATGCCGATTTCGCGCAATTGCTTGGCCGTATGCTGTGTGGGTTTGGTCTTGAGTTCACCAGCGGCCGCAATCCACGGCACATAGCTCAAGTGCACGAAGGCGCTGTTGTTGGGGCCGAGCTTGAGGCTCATCTGGCGCACGGCTTCGAGGAAGGGCAGGGACTCGATGTCACCCACGGTGCCGCCGATTTCGACAATCGCCACATCCACCGCGTCGGGCTCGCCAAAGCGCGCGCCGCGTTTAACAAATTCCTGGATTTCGTTGGTGACGTGGGGAATGACCTGCACGGTCTTGCCCAGGTAGTCGCCACGGCGTTCCTTGTCGAGTACGCTTTTGTAGATCTGGCCGGTGGTGAAGTTATTGGCCCGGCGCATGCGCGTTTCGATGAAACGCTCATAGTGGCCCAGGTCCAGATCGGTTTCCGCGCCGTCGTCGGTGACGAAGACTTCACCGTGTTGCAGCGGTGACATGGTGCCCGGATCCACATTCAGGTAGGGATCGAGCTTGATGAGGGTGACTGTCAGGCCCCGCGATTCCAGTATCGCAGCGAGGGAGGCTGAGGCGATTCCCTTGCCAAGGGAGGACACCACACCGCCGGTGACGAAGACAAATTTGGTCATGTCAGGGGGAGCTTTTGATGCTCAGGGAGGTGGTAAAGCGAGATTATACGGGGCACGCTCTGCTACATTGCCCCCCATGAATGATCTAGCTGGAAAACACATTGTTCTGGGGCTCACCGGTGGAATCGCCTGTTACAAGGCGGCCGAGCTGTGCCGCGCCCTGATCAAGGAAGGCGCCACCGTGCAGGTAGTGATGACCGAAGCGGCGACGCAGTTCATCACGCCGGTGACCATGCAGGCGCTCTCCAACCGTCCGGTCTATGGCTCGCAGTGGGATGCCCGCGAACCCAACAACATGGCGCATATCAACCTGAGCCGCGAGGCCGATGCCATCCTGGTCGCGCCCTGTAGCGCCGATTTCATGTCCAAACTGCTGCATGGCGGTGCTGACGAACTGCTCAGTCTGATGTGCCTGGCGCGCCCCATTGACAAAGTCCCGCTGCTGCTGGCCCCGGCAATGAACCGCGAGATGTGGGCGCATCCGGCCACCCAACGCAATTTAGTGCAGTTGGCAGCCGATGGCGCCACGATCCTGGGTGTTGGCAGTGGTTTTCAGGCCTGTGGTGAAACCGGGGATGGCCGTATGCTGGAACCCGAGGAGCTATTGGCCGACGTGATTACGTTCTTCCATCCCAAGGTCCTCGCGGGGCGGCACATGCTGGTCACGGCTGGCCCGACGTTTGAGGCCATTGACCCAGTGCGTGGCATCACCAACCGTTCCAGCGGCAAGATGGGCTTTGCCGTCGCCCGTGCGGCGCACGAGGCCGGTGCGCAGGTCACGCTGGTGGCCGGACCGGTGGCACTGGCCACGCCACGCGGGGTGCAGCGCATCGACGTGCAGTCCGCAACAGACATGCTGCAGGCCTGCGTGGAACATGCTCCAGCCGCGAACATTTTCGTAGCCACTGCGGCGGTGGCGGACTGGCGCCCGGCGCAGGCCTCCGACCAGAAAATCAAGAAGGACGGGTCGGGCCAGACGCCCACGCTGGCTTTTGTGGAAAACCCCGACATCCTGGCCACATTGGCGCGGTCGGCTCAGGCCCTGTCAGGTGATTTGTTCTGCGTGGGCTTTGCCGCCGAGAGCCATGATTTGCTGGCCCACGCCACCGCCAAGCGCGTGCGAAAAGGCGTGCCCTTGCTGGTGGGCAATATCGGCCCGGCCACGTTTGGAAAAGATGACAACGCCTTGCTGCTGGTTGACGCCAAAGGCACGCAAGAACTCCCCCATGCCAGCAAATTGCATCTGGCCCGCCAACTGGTGGCCGAGATTGCCCGGCGCCTACCTACCGCTTTTAAAAAATGAAAATTGACGTCAAGATCCTCGATAGCCGCCTGAATGACCAGATGCCGGCCTATGCCACGCCGGGCAGCGCCGGACTGGACCTACGTGCCTGCCTGACCGAGCCGCTGACACTGGAACCCAACGCCTGGCAACTGGTGCCCACCGGGATGGCCATCCATCTGCAAGACCCCGGCTTTGCCGCGCTGATCCTGCCGCGCTCCGGGCTGGGCCACAAGCACGGCATCGTGCTGGGCAACCTGGTGGGCCTGATTGACAGCGACTACCAGGGCCAGCTGATGGTCAGCGCCTGGAATCGCAGTGATGTGACTTTCACGATAGCGCCCATGGAGCGCATCGCGCAACTGGTCATCGTGCCGGTGGTGCAGGCGCAGTTCAACCTGGTCACCGATTTCCCGGCCAGCCAGCGAGGCGAAGGCGGCTACGGGTCGACGGGAAAGCACTAGCTGTTCGCTTTTTATTGCAGGCGTACTTCAAGCAGAGACTATCAGTGCAGAAGGCCGCCGGGCGGCACTTCGTCGGACGCCACCTGCAGCTTGAAGAAACCGGTTCCGCAACTGCCGCGTCCCACTTCTTCCTCGGTCGCTTCGCGTACCGCTTCGACCTGCAGGCTAATGCGAATGGCGATCCCGGCCAGCGGATGGTTGCCATCCAGCACGATGTGGTCCGGGTAGATATCGGTAACGGTGTACAGCGTGTCCCGAGGGGCGTCCGGATGGCAGCCTTCGGGCAGGGCGCTGCCTTCCATGGTCAGGCCTTCCTGCAGGTCATCGGGGAAGAGGTGACGGGGTTCCAGAAACAGCAACTGGTCCTTGAAGTCACCAAAAGCCTGTTCGGGCTCAATCTGCAGTTGCAGGCTGGAGCCGGCGCTGTAGCCTTGCAAGGCGGCCTCCAGCACCGGCAGCAAGTCATTGCCGCCCACCAAAAACTCCACCGGCTCGTCCAAAACGTCCAGTGTTTCGCCCAAAGTGTCTTTCAGCGTCCAAGTCAGGGCAACGACGCATTGTTGAGTGATTTCCATAAGGCAGAATTGTCCCATGAACATCCATGACCCCCTGCAACTTCTGGGCGGACTGACCGCCAAGGCCTTTATGCAACGCCACTGGCAGAAAAAGCCGCTGCTCATCCGACAGGCCATTCCCGGTTTCAAACCCGTGCTCGACCGCTCGGCCTTGCTCGACCTGGCGGCCCAGGAGGACGTGCAATCGCGCCTGGTGGTGCAGCCCAGCGCGGATGGTGCAAAGCCTTGGCGTTTTCGGCACGGTCCGTTTGCGCGCAAGGCGCTGCCGGCCTTCAAACAGCCGGGATGGACGTTGCTGGTGCAGGGGGTTGACCTGCTGGATGACCGGGTTCACGCATTGATGAACCAGTTTCGCTTTGTGCCCGATGCGCGGCTGGACGATGTGATGGTTAGCTATGCCACTGATGGCGGTGGCGTAGGGCCACACTTTGATAGCTACGACGTGTTCTTATTGCAGGCCCATGGCCAGCGACGCTGGCGCATCGGGCGGCAGAAGGACCTGGGTCTGCAACCGGATATGCCTCTCAAGATTTTGGCCCACTTCGAACCCGAAATGGAGTTTGTGCTGGAACCTGGCGACATGCTGTACCTACCCCCGCGCTATGCGCACGACGGCGTCGCGGTTGGTGAGTGCATGACGTATTCGATAGGCTTTCGCGCGCCGGGCCGGGGTGAACTGGCGGGCGAGTTGTTGCAACGCTTGGCGGAAGATGCGATGGACGCGGCGGGCAACGCGCTCTACCGCGACGCCAAGCAAGCCGCGGTCGTGAACAGTGGCGAAATACCGGACACATTGGTCGAGTTTGCCCGTACCGCACTGGAAGACGCCCTGGGTGATCTGCTGGCCTTGCGACGGGTTTTGGGTGAATACTTTACTGAACCCAAGGGGCATGTCAGTTTTGATGCCACCGAGGTTACCGCACTGCATGGCGCGCTCTCGCTGGACAGGCGTACCCGCATGATGTACGACGCCCAGCACGTATTTGTGAATGGGGAAAGCTTTCTTGCCTCTGGGCGCGACGCCCAGTTGATGCGCACACTGGCGGACACGCGGGCCCTTGATACGGCTGCCGTCAAGCGCTTGAGTGGACCGGCGCGGGCTTTGCTGTTAGATTGGTGCGAAGCGGGGTGGATCCATGTCGAACAATGAAGATACCAGTGACAGACTGTCGGGGGCGTTTTCCGGGCCTACGGAATTCGCACAAATGGTGCGCGCCGCACTGGTCCGCGCAGCCGACGAGGGATGGCCGGCAATGGTCTGGAGTGACCCGACCTTTGAGGACTGGCCCCTGGGTGAACGGGTTGTGACTGAATCCCTGCAGACCTGGGCGCGCAGTGGCCGCCACTTGGTGTTGTTGGCACACCGCTATGACGCGCTGATACGCTACAAGCCGCGCTTCGTCAGCTGGCGCAAGACCTGGGACCACATCATCGAATGCCGCCTGTGCAAGAACCTGGACGCCAGTGAGGTTCCGAGTGCGCTGTGGAGCCCCCACTGGGCGATGCGGCGCCTGGATTTGGTGCGATCGACCGGCGTGGCGGACCTGGAGCCAGCGCGGCGGGTCTTGCTGAAAGAGGAATTGGACGAGTGCCGCCGGCAGAGTTCACCGGGGTTTTCCGCCACGACTTTGGGTTTGTAGCAACGGATGAGAGGGTTTTCCCGCGTTTTCAGGACGATTTTCTGTATACTCGGGGGTTAGGCAAAAAGAGATCGAATGCTTTTTGTCTGAGTCCGGGCGGCCTGCTGCTTTGACAATTTCCAAAAATTGTTTCGTTAACTCACTCTAGTTTTTAAAAATGAACAAATCACTCGTCTTGGCAGCTGTTATCGCTGCCGCTGCCTTGGCCGCTTGCGGTAAGAAAGAAGAAGCTCCAGCTCCAGTAGCTGCCCCCGCTGCTGCTGCTCCCGCACCAGCTGCTGCTCCTGCACCCGCAGCTTCCGCACCTGCTGCAGACGCATCTGCTCCAGCTGCTGCAGCTTCCGCGCCAGCCAAGTCGTAATTCTTGGCCGCAAGAAAAAAGCCACCGCAAGGTGGCTTTTTTTTGTCCGCAACATCCACGAAGGCCGCGAAGCCTCCGGGAAACAGCCGTGCGTCTGCCTATTTGATATCGTCGGCAATCACTTTCACGATGCGCTGAGCGGACACCGAAGTTTCAGGTACGCCTTTGGAGTCCAGTACCGATACGGTCGTCACGTTGGCCACGCTGCGCACGGCGATTTGAAACTTGGCGGCATCCGAGTTCTTGTCCGAGCTGCTGAACAGCTTGCTGAAAAAGCCGGGTTCTGACTTGTCGGCATTGAGCGGTACGTAGCGCACAAAGTAGATCCCCTGCTTGCGGTCACGGTCCTCAACGGTGAAGCCGGTGCGATCCAATGCCAGGCCCACGCGGCGCCAAGCGCTGTCAAACCCTTCTTCCATACGGACCACGGGCTGGCCATTTTCGGTGGCAACGTCTGCTGTCTTCTTGATCGGTGCTGCACCGGCTACCAGGGCCTTGGCTTGCGGCTCGCTCACCCCCAACTTGACCATCAGGCGACGCAGGAACTCGGCTTCGAGTTCCGGGTCTGCGGCGCGGGGTTGCCACATCGTGTTGCCAGCCTCCTGGCTGGACTTGGTGGTGACCGTTTCAATCATGCCGCGGTGGCTGATAAAGATCTCGGACTCACCGTTGGCGTTGCGCTCAAGGCGTGTACGAAACTTGTCGCGCTCTGCCGTTGAATACAGGGAGTCAAACAACTTGCCGATCGAGGAGCGGATGAAGTCCTGTGGAATCTTGGCCCGGTTCTCAGCCCAATCGGTTTCCATGATGCCCAGCGTGTTTTGGTCCATGGCCAGGAGGAAGCCGTTTTCCTGCCAAAAATCTTTTACCGGGTCCCACAGCTTGTCGGCGGGTCGATTCACCACCAGCCAGCGCTGGTTTCCGGCGCGTTCAATGCGTACATCGCCCAATGCAGCCACTGCAACAGTCGGGGCTGTCGCTGCGGTGGTTGGTTGGCCCGCCTTGAGGCTCGACGCGGACACTGCACCGCCCACCACCGCGTAATGTGTGTCCTTGGACAACTGCGTCAGGTCGGGCGGAACATCCAGCGTAGGAACCTTGACGTTGCTGGCGCTGCGATAGTCCACCTTGTCGGCTTGCAGAACGGTACAGGCCGACAGTGATATCGCTGCGCTAACCAGCGTCAATTTGAAGAAAGGGTTCACAGAAATCCTCGAAATGGAAAAAGGGACTCAGATCAAGCCGGTGGCGCGCATGGCGCGCTCCAGCGTTGGCCTATTGTCTTCGGTCAAAATGGTCAACGGCAGGCGAAGCGCATCTTTACACAGTCCCATTCGGGCTGCGGCCCATTTGACAGGGATGGGGTTGGATTCTACGAAAAGCGCCTTGTGCAGCGGCAACAAACGCAATTGAATTTCCATAGCGCGTTTCACATCACCAGCTATGGCCGCCATGCACAGCTCGTGCATCAGTCGCGGAGCCACATTCGCTGTCACGCTCACGTTGCCATGACCGCCACACAGCATCAGGGCAACAGCGGTAGGGTCATCCCCCGAGTAGATCGCAAAGCCCTGCGGAGCATCCTTGATCAGCCACTGCGCGCGTTCGATATTGCCGGTGGCTTCCTTGATGCCAACAATGCCAGGGACCTTGGCCAGACGCATGACCGTGTCGTGCGCCATATCGGCGACGGAACGTCCGGGTACGTTGTACAGCACCAGGGGCAAATCCACTGCCTCAGCAATCGCCTTGAAGTGCAGGTACTGCCCTTCCTGTGTGGGCTTGTTGTAATAGGGGACCACCTGCAACTGGCAGTCCGCACCTACCTTTTTTGCAAACCGCGCCAACTCAATCGCCTCGGCGGTCGAATTCGCGCCGCAGCCCGCCATGATGGGCACCCGTCCAGCGGACTGCTCCACTGACACGCGAATGATCTCGCAATGCTCTTCAACGTTGACGGTTGGCGACTCCCCCGTAGTGCCCACGACGCCGATGCAATCGGTCCCTTCGGCGATGTGCCAATCGATCAGCTTGCGCAGCGCCGGGTAGTCCACGGAGCCATCTTCCAGCATCGGGGTGATCAGCGCCACGATGCTGCCTTTGATTGGGCCTTGAGGTGAGTTCATGTCAATCATTTGTTCGGTAATCGATTATTTTACCTAGAGTGCCAGGCGCCAGATTTCCGGGAGCCTGCGGTGATCGGCAGGCGCGCGAACGGCGGCAATGCGCTGCACAACCCGGGGCGGGTCCTGCAGGGTGCCGTTTTCGTAGGCTACGACCTCCAGTCCGGCACAGGCTTGCAGCAATTCACCGGGCTGCAACAGAAAATCCGGCCGTGACGGGCGCCCCAGCGTTTCATTGCCGGCTGCGAAGGTTTCATACAGCAGCACCCCGCCCGGTGCCACGCTGTTGACCACCGTTTCGAGCAAGGGTCGCCACAGGTAGTTGGTCACCACCACCGCGCCAAAGGTGCGCAGGACACCGTCCGTCTGGAAGGGCCAGGGGTTGTTTTCAATGTCGGCGCACAGCAGTTCTGCAGAGGGCGCTTGCAACCGGGCTTGATTGGTGTCCCGGTCAACACCGGTGACCGCATGGTGGCGCGCCGCAAACCATGCCAAGTGGCGACCACTTCCACAGGCAATATCCAACACCGTAGCGTGCGGCTCCAGCAGGTGCGACCACCGAACGATCCAGGGCGAGGGATTCAAAAGCAGGACCACAGCTGATTGGCCATTTGCACCATGAAGTCAGGTTGGGTGTACAAGAGAAAGACGCCGGCGAGCACCCCGACGGCCAGTGCCGCGATCAACAGGCGGCTGCGCTGGGTCATGGCGTCACCGTGCCCCGGGGCATGCTGCGGACGATGGCAGCCTCTTTGACGGGCAGGTTGATCAAGGCTGCGGCTATGCCCAAGGCAATGGCGATGTACCAGACGATGTCGTAGCTGCCAGTCTTGTCATACAGATAGCCGCCCAGCCACACGCCCATGAAAGAGCCGATCTGGTGGCTGAAAAAGACGAATCCGCCCAGCATGGACAGATGCGCCACGCCGAATATCTGCGCCACGGTGGCATTGGTGGGCGGTACGGTGGACAGCCACAGCAGACCCATGACGGACGAGAACACATACACGCTGGCCGGTGACAGCGGCACCAGCAAGAACAGGCTGATGGCGATGGCGCGGGCCAGGTAGATAAAGGCCAAGATGTTTTTCTTCGCGATCTTTTGGCCCAGCGCGCCCGCCGCATAGGTGCCAAAAACGTTGAACAGGCCGATCAGTGCCAGGGCATAGCTGGCCACCTGGGGTGACAGGCCCTTGTCCTTGAGGTAGCTGGGCATGTGCACGCCAATGAACACCACCTGGAAGCCGCAGACAAAGTAGCCCGCCATCAGCAACTGGAAGCTGGGGTATTTGAAGGCCTCACGCAGGGCTTGGCCAATGCTCTGGTCCCGCGCCGGGGCGCCGCCGCCTGCAAAGCCGGGCTCGCGCAGCCCCCAGGACAGGGGAATCATCAGCAGGGCCGCCATGCCCAGCAGCACCAGCGCCTGTTGCCAGCCAAAGTGGCTGATCAGAAAGCCTTCGGTCGGCACCATCAGGAATTGCCCGAACGAGCCCGCTGCCGCGGCCACGCCCATGGCCCAGGAACGCTTGTCGGCGCTGACGTTGCGGCCGATCACGCCATAGATGACGGCGTAGGTGGTGCCGGCTTGTGCCATGCCAATCAGCACCCCGGTGCTGAGCGAAAACAGCAGCGGTGTGCTGGCGTAGGCCATTCCGACCAGTCCCAGCGCATAGAGCAGCGAGCCCACCACAATGACCTTGAAGGCGCCAAACCGGTCCGCCGCAATGCCCGCGAAGATGCCGGAAACGCCCCAGGCCAGGTTCTGGATGGCGATGGCCAGCGCAAAGGTTTCACGGGTCCAGCCCTGATCCTGGGTGATGGGCTGCAGCCACAGGCCAAAACCGTGGCGAATACCCATGGACAGCGTGACGATGGTGGCACCGCAGGCCAGGACTTGCAGGGTCGACAGGGATGTGGAAGATGCGCGCATGGCCGGATTGTCGCCAATCCGGGAGCCCGTTGCCGAGCCTTGGGCAATGCCATCCCATTGTGAGGCTGTATTTACGTACAGCCTGCCGGGGCTAGCCGATTACAATGCCGCCCTATGTCAGCTAAACCCCCAGCATCCTCCACCCCCGAATACTCCGAAGGCTCCATTCGCGTTCTCAAGGGCCTGGAGCCCGTCAAACAGCGTCCGGGCATGTACACCCGTACCGACAATCCCCTGCACGTCATCCAGGAAGTGCTGGACAACGCGGCCGATGAATCCCTCGGCGGATTCGGCAAAAAGATCAAGGTCACCGTGCACACCGACGGCTCTGTTGCCATTGAAGACGATGGCCGCGGCATCCCGTTTGGCATGCACCCCGAAGAAAAGGCCCCGGTCATCGAGCTGGTGTTCACCCGGCTGCACGCCGGCGGCAAGTTCGACAAGGGCAAGGGCGGCGCCTACAGCTTCTCCGGCGGCCTGCACGGCGTAGGTGTCAGCGTGACCAATGCCCTGGCCAAACGGCTGGAGGCCACGTCCTACCGCGAGGGCATGGTGGCCGCGCTGGTGTTTGAGAACGGTGACGTGACCCAGGCGCTGCAAACCCGCAAGATAGCCGAGGGCGACCGCAAATCCGGCACCACGATCCGGGTCTGGCCAGACGCCAAGTATTTCGAGTCGGCAGTTCTGCCGATGAACGAGCTGACGCACTTGCTGCGCAGCAAGGCGGTCCTGATGCCCGGCGTCAGCGTCTCGCTGCTCGTTGAGAAGACCAAAGAAACCCAGACCTGGCTCTACAAGGGCGGTCTGCGCGACTATTTGACGCAGACTCTGACCGGCGACCCGGTCATTCCGCTGTTCGAAGGCGAAGGCTTTGCCGACAGCCAGAGTGACAACTTTGCCGAAGGTGAGGGCGCCGCTTGGGCCGTGGCCTTTACCGAAGACGGCCAGCCGGTGCGCGAGAGTTATGTCAACCTGATTCCCACCAGCGCCGGCGGCACGCACGAAAGCGGCCTGCGCGACGGCCTGTTCACGGCGGTCAAGAGTTTCATCGAACTGCATTCGCTGCTGCCCAAGGGCGTGAAGCTGATGCCCGAAGACGTGTTCGCCCGCGCCAGCTATGTGCTGTCGACCAAGGTGCTGGACCCGCAATTCCAGGGCCAGATCAAGGAGCGGCTCAATTCCCGCGATGCGGTGCGCCTGGTGTCCAGCTTTGTGCGTCCCGCGCTCGAACTCTGGCTGAACCAGCATGTGGAATATGGCAAGAAATTGGCGGAGTTGGCGATCAAAGCCGCCCAAAGCCGACAAAAAGCCGGCCAAAAGGTGGAGAAGCGCAAAAGCTCGGGCGTCGCTGTGCTGCCCGGCAAGCTGACCGACTGTGAAAGCAAAGACATTGCCTACAACGAAGTTTTCCTGGTCGAGGGCGACTCAGCCGGCGGCAGTGCCAAGATGGGCCGCGACAAGGAAAACCAGGCCATCCTTCCCCTGCGCGGCAAGGTGCTCAATACCTGGGAGGTGGACCGCGACCGCCTGTTCGCCAATACCGAAATTCACGACATCTCGGTCGCCATTGGTGTTGATCCGCATGGCCCCAACGACTCGCCCGACATGTCTGGCCTGCGCTATGGCAAGGTTTGCATCCTGTCGGATGCCGACGTGGACGGCTCCCACATCCAGGTGTTGCTGCTGACGCTGTTTTTCCGCCATTTTCCCAAACTCATCGAGACCGGCCATGTGTTCGTGGCCCGTCCCCCGCTGTTCCGGGTCGATGCGCCGGCCCGTGGCAAAAAACCTGCTTCCAAGGCGTATGCGCTGGATGAAGGCGAGTTGACAGCTATTCTCGACAAATTGCGCAAAGAAGGCGTACGCGAAGCCGCCTGGAGCATCAGCCGCTTCAAAGGTCTGGGTGAAATGAATGCCGAGCAATTGTGGGACACCACGCTCAACCCCGACACCCGCCGCCTGCTTCCGGTCACGCTGGGCGCCATCAATTTTGGTGATACCGAGGCACTGATCACCAAGCTCATGGGCAAGGGCGAGGCCGCCGCGCGGCGTGAATTGATGGAGCTGCATGGCGACTCCGTAGAGGTAGACATTTGATGGTTTCGTTGTTGTTGAAGGCCCGGGCGTTCCGGGCGCCCCTGCTGGGGGCCGCGTTGCTGTGTTCCCTGCACCTGGCCCATGCCGACATGTGGACCTATGTGGATGCGCGCGGCGTCAAGCACTTCGCCTCCAGCCGGTTGGATGCGCGGTACAAGCTGATGTTTCGCGGCGTGCCTGCGCCCGATGCGGCGGGCCAGTCCGACAGCGGTACCGTCACCACCGTGGCCCGCTTTGCACCGATCGGCGGTGCCGGGCGTAGTGTGGCCAGTCTGGAGTTGTCGCCGGCGTTTATGGCCATCAAGCCGTATTTGCGTACGGCAGCCGACGCCAACCAGCTCGATATGGCCCTGTTGCAGGCGGTCATTGCCACAGAGTCCGGCTTTGATCCGTCTGCGGTGTCGCCCAAGGGCGCCGTGGGGCTGATGCAGGTGATGCCCGCTACCGGAGAGCGCTATGGCTTGGCCAGCGACCGTGGCGGCTCCGTGGCCACCAAGCTTGCCGACCCGCGGACCAATATCAACACCGGTGCGCGCTACCTGCGCGACCTGATCAAGATGTTTCCGGGTCAGTTGGAATTGGCCGTTGCGGCCTACAACGCCGGGGAGGGTGCCGTGCAAAAGGCCGGCAACCGCATACCCAATTACAAAGAAACCCAAAACTACGTGCGTTCCGTGATGCACCTGTACAACCGGCTGAATCCACAGGCGGCGCACGCAGGCGCTTCGCTGCAGATCGCACGTGTGCGTGGCGAGTTTCACGGCACCCAGGTCCCTACAGACGTATTGAATTGATCCCCTATGACCGACCAACCCATTCTTGACCTGGCCCCCGAGCCGCCCCGCGACGGCGGCGATGACGAACTGAACCTGGCCACCTACGCCCAACGCGCCTACCTCGAATACGCCCTCTCCGTGGTCAAGGGCCGCGCCCTGCCCGATGTCTGCGACGGCCAAAAGCCCGTGCAGCGCCGCATTCTGTATTCCATGTCGCGCATGGGCCTGGGCTTTGGTGGGCCGAATGGCAACACCGGCGCCCGCCCCGTCAAAAGTGCCCGCGTGGTGGGCGATGTCTTGGGCCGCTTCCACCCCCACGGCGACCAGGCCGCGTATGACGCGCTGGTGCGCATGGCGCAGGATTTTTCGCAGCGCTACCCGCTGATCGACGGCCAGGGCAACTTTGGCAGCCGCGATGGCGACGGTGCCGCCGCCATGCGCTACACCGAAGCCCGCCTGGCCAAGATCACCAGCCTGCTGCTCGACGAAATCGACATGGGCACGGTGGAATTCCAGCCCAACTACGACGGCTCCACCGAAGAGCCGCGCCAGTTGCCGGCCCGCCTGCCGTTCAGTCTGCTCAATGGCGCCAGCGGCATTGCCGTCGGCCTGGCCACCGAAATCCCCAGCCACAACCTGCGCGAGATTGCCGACGCCTGCGTGGCGTTGATCAAGACGCCGACGCTGGCCGACGACGCCCTGGCCGCGCTGGTGCCCGGCCCCGACTACCCCGGGGGCGGCCAGATCATCAGCAGCGCCACCGACATTGCCGACGCCTACCGCACCGGCCGCGGCTCGCTGAAAGTGCGTGCCCGCTGGAAGATTGAAGACCTGGCGCGCGGCCAGTGGCAATTGGTGGTCACCGAGCTGCCGCCCGGTGTCAGCAGCCAGCGTGTGCTGGAAGAAATTGAAGAGCTGACCAACCCCAAGGTCAAGGCCGGCAAGAAGGCCTTGTCGCAGGACCAGAACCAGCTCAAGGCCAGCGTGCTGTCCGTGCTGGACGTGGTGCGCGACGAGTCCAACAAGGACGCCGCCGTGCGCCTGGTGTTCGAGCCCAAGACCAGCCGCATCGGGCAGCAGGAACTGATCACCGCGCTCTTGGCCCACACCAGCCTGGAAACCTCATCGCCGATCAATCTGACGATGATTGGCCTGGATGGTCGGCCCACACTCAAGTCCTTCCGCCAGATGCTGCTGGAGTGGATTGCGTTTCGCCAGAGCACCATCGAAAAGCGCTCGCAGCACCGACTAAGCAAGGTGCTGGACCGCATTCATATCCTGGAAGGCCGCCAGACCGTCCTGCTGAATATTGACGAGGTGATCGCCATCATCCGCCAGTCGGACGAGCCCAAGGCGGCGCTGATGGAGCGCTTCAATCTGTCGGACCGGCAGGCCGAAGACATCCTGGAAATCCGCCTGCGCCAACTGGCCCGGCTGGAAGCCATCAAGATCGAGCAGGAGCTGTCCGAGCTGCGCACCGAGCAGGGCAAGCTGGAAGAAATCCTGGGCAGCCCCGCCGCGCTGCGCCGCCTGATGGTCAAGGAGATCGAGGCGGATGCCAAGACCTTTGCTGACCCCCGCCGCACGCTGATCCAGACCGAGAAAAAGGCCGTGCTGGAAATCAAGGTGGTGGACGAGCCCGTCACCGTGGTCGTCAGCCAGAAGGGCTGGGTGCGCACCCGCACCGGCCACGGCCACGAGGCCGCCTCGTTTGCCTTCAAGGCGGGCGATGGCCTGTACGGCACGTTTGAATGCCGCAGCGTCGACACGCTGCTGGTATTCGGCTCCAACGGTCGTGTCTACTCGATTGCCGTGTCGCTGCTGCCGGGTGGCCGCGGCGATGGCCAGCCCGTCACCACGCTGCTGGAGCTCGAAAGCGGCACGCAGCTGCTGTATTACTTCGCCGGTCCCGCTGCCGCCACGCTATTGCTCAGCAGCACCGCAGGCTATGGCTTCATGGCGACCGTGGACAACATGGTGTCGCGCCAGAAGGCGGGCAAGGCCTTTGTCTCGGTCAACGACGGCGAGACGCTGTGCTGCCCGTCGCTGGTGCTGGGCGCGCAGGCGCGCGTGGTCACGGCCGGTACGCCGGGCGTGCTGGTCACGCCCGCTACCCACGTGGCCTGTGCCTCTACCGGTGGGCGCATCCTGACTTTCGAGATCAGCGAACTCAAGTCCATGGCCAACGGCGGCCGCGGTCTGATGCTGATTGATCTGGAAGCCAAGGACACGCTGGCTGGCGCCGCCGCCTACACCCGTAGCGTGCGCATCGCCGGCATCGGGCGCGGTGGCAAGGACCGTGAAGAGACGCTGGAAATCCGCAGCCTGAACAACGCCCGCGCGGCACGGGGGCGCAAGGGCAAGGCGGCAGACCTGGGCTTCAAGCCCAATAGCGTGACGCGGGTTGAATAGAAGTCTATTGGTTAAATTGGCCTCTAGCCCTCGTGAAATAAGCGTCTGTAGCTATCTATTCGATAGCAAACGTGAAGCGCGCCAACGCAAACGCCGCGTGATCAGGCTGTCTGCGCCAGTTCGGGCAGCGCCTCTGGCAAGGCATTCAATTGGTCGACGACCGCCTGATCCCGCTTCAAGTTATAGGCCGCCGGGATCACCAGCGTGGTGATGCCGTTCAACACGGCGTTGGGCAGGTCGCGCAGCGGGATGGTGTCCATGCGCGGCGTCTCCAGGGGATTGGTCGCCGCTTCGTACAGGATGACTGGGTGGTCCAGCGGGTAGTCGCGCGCCAGCTTGTCCACCAGCACCTGCAGGCGGGCCGCTGTGGTGTCGAAACGTTTGCGGGTCAGGTCACCGGCGATATAGGGCTGCCACAGGACCAGCAAAGCGGTGGGATCGAGCTTGCGCTCGAACATCATGAACTGTGTGGCTTCCATCGACTGCATCCCGGTGGCACCGGGGTCAATGCCGATGTCGGCCACCAGGCAATCTTCGGCCGAGATGCCGGGCAACATTTCCGCGTCGTAACCTTCGGCGCGCGCGGCCTTGATCGCCATATGCGCAATGCAGGCAAAGATGCCCGGGTGCCCATAAAAAGCGGCACAGACCGTTTTGCCCGCACGCACCTCGGCCAGGATCGTGGCAGACATGCGTCTGTAGGTGTCGTGGCGATTCTTGCCCTCAATATCGCAGTCCGCGTAGTAGTCCAGCAGGCATATGTATTCCTTGGCAATGTCCTGCAGCCACTTGCGTGCAAAGCGGTTGGGCACGGCCGCCACGACCACGTCCGCCGTCTCGATATAGCTGCGCGCCAAGGGTGTCAGTTGCCCGGCCATGCGCATGCCGGTGCCCACACAGATCAACTTACCGGGCCTGGGCTGCGTCATGGTTGAAGGCATCTGAATGTTGGTACACGGTGACGCGGTTGCGTCCTTCGTTCTTGGAAAAATACAAGGCCTTGTCCGCGGCGGCCAGTGCTTGCTCAAAGCTGAATGACCCATTGGCGTCGCGCGTCGCGATGCCAAAGCTGGCGGTCATCTGAAAGTTGAAGCCGCTGTGGCGGCTGTCCACCGTGGCAATGGCTGTACGGCAGCGCTGCGCCACGGCCCGGGCTTCCTCGGCTGAAAAAGTGGGCAGGCAGATGGCGAACTCTTCGCCACCCATGCGACCCATACAGGCGTCCTTGGGCAGCCTGCGCTTGACCGTATGGCAGACGGTCTTCAGCACCCAGTCACCCGTCGCATGGCCATAGGTGTCGTTGATTTTTTTGAAGAAATCCATATCAAACAGGACCAGGCTCACCACGCTGTCCTTGTTGTTGAACGCCTTTTGCGCACACTCGGTAAAGTGCGCCCGGTTGCTCACCTGGGTCAAGCCGTCGATTTGTGCGGATTTGCGGAAGCTGTTTTTTTGCCGCAGCGTTCGGACCAGGCTCGCGCCGAGTATCGCCAGGGCCACCAGGCCCAGCGTCAGCAGCAGCACCAGGTTTTGGTACTTGCCGTGCTGCAGGGCCTTCTCGGTGTTGAGGTTCTTGTTCTTTTGTTCCAGCAGGGCCATCTGGTTGGCCTTGTCCTGGTTCTCGAATTTGACGCGTTGGTAGGCCAAATTCTTTTGCTGCTGGTCGTCAAAGGCCTTCTTTTTGAATGCCAGATTGATCTCGTAAAAGCCAATGGCCGCGGTCAATTGACCCTGGGCGCGTTTGACCGCCGCCATGGTTTCGCTGGTCTTTTCCTGCCAGTCCAGATCCTTGGCCGCCTGCGCACGTTGGTAGGCCTGTGTGCCAAAGTACTCAGCGCGCTCCATATCGCCCGTCTTCAGGTAGGCGCGGGCCAGCGCTTCTTCCACGGCCGCCAGCCAGTTGGAACCCGTGCCCACCGTTTGAAATTGCTGCACCAGGGGCAGGCTGGTAGTGATGCCTTTTGCGTATTGCCCCGAGTCGATCAAATCAATCGCCGCAAAGCTCTTGACGATCAGGGACGCCATATGTTCCTTGCTGGCATCGCAGGCCAGCACGGTTTCGGGCACCAAAGACTCAGCCAGTTGGCGATTTCCCAGCTTGTAATTCAGCTCTATCTTGTCAGCCAGGCCGTGGCACTGTGTGCGGGTCCCGGCTGGGCTTGCATCCAGCGCGATGATGCGCTCTGCCAACACCAGGGCCTCGTCATACGCGCGCAGGGTGGTCAACAACGACACGGCACCGTTCAGCACCAACAGCTTGGCGTTGATGCTGTCGATGGATGGCAGTAGCAGAATGGATTCATTCATCGCCTGCAGCGCACTCTCGTAGTGGCCCAGTGCCCGGTTGCCATCCACCAGGTCGTAGAGCAGGGCGGCCCGGGTTGACGGCTTTGTTACCTGGCCGATGATGGACTGCACCAATTCGACGCGCTCTTCATGCCGGCCCTGCCAGCCCAGGTACTTTGCATACTGAGCGTGGTAGCGCTGGTTCTGCGCCGGTGTGAAGGTGCCGCGTAGTGCCTGCAGTTTGGCGAATGGAACCGACGCCTTTTCCGGCGTCGAACGAATCAGTGCCAGAGACTCGTCCAGCAACGCGTCCACTGCGTTTGGCGCGTCGGCGTGCCCCAGGCTGTAGCAGCCCAGTGCGCACACCAGCAAGGCAACGGTCCTGATGAGCGCGCCCATCACCATCGCATTCGTGCGGGCCTTATCTCACTTTGTCTCTTCGATGCAGCTACCCTGTGTAGCGCGTCCGTCCTTCAAGTCAACGCCCGCCAGCTTTGATATCGCCGATTTGTCGCCGGACAACACGGCTTCATGTTCGGCATCGCTCAGGCCAAATTGCGTCATTGCCGCCTTGGGGTCCGCCGCGTGCGCTGCGCGCGCCTCGGAGTCAGTGTCCAGGAGATTGAGGTAACCCAAGAGTTTCGACATTGCAATTCCTTTGATTGGTATAAGAGGGGGGCGAAGACTTTCAGTCCACGGCGGATTCTATAGCCCGCGTTACAAGTTGTATCTGGCGATAAAAGAGCCACCCCCGCCCCGGCTCCTGCGCATGCAGTGGGCGGCGTAAGATGCGCAGCCATGACGCCTGCTACCAGCCCTGCCATCGAACAATCCCAACTTTTGTTCGACAAGATTTCCCGGTTTGACTTTGGAAAGGTCTTGGGCCGGTACATCAAGGACAGCGGCGTGTCGCCGCAGCTGGCCGCAGAGACTTTGCTGGAACTCAAGCGCTGGTTCACCCTGTGTGCCTTGCACCCCGAGAAGACGTACGCGACGGGTGGCCAAGTGGATGAACTGTGGCACACCTTTATTCTGTTTACCAAGGACTACGCGCGGTTTTGCCACGACCTGACCGGCGGGTTTATCCACCACGTGCCCGAGGTGGCCAGCGGCGACATTGAGGCGCAGATACGCTCCGCTGAGAAGATGCGTGACAAGGTGCGCCTGCTGGAGGCGGACTATTTGACCTATTTTGGTGCGCTGCCGCCCGAGCATCTGTGGCCGCGGTCGCCCGAGGCCAACACCTTCGACAACGCCTTTCTCTTTCTAAAGGCGCTGTCGCGCACGCCGTTGCAGGCCTGACCTACTTACTGATTGACCGGCGGCTTCCAGCCCCCGCCCAGCACCTTGTACAGCGTCACCAGGTTCTGCGCCTGCTGCACCTGCACCTGCAGCGCCGCCTGTTGCGCGGCAAACAGTGAGCGCTGGGCGTCCAGTACCTCAAAGGCGTTGGACGCGCCGTGCTTGAAGCGCAGGTCGGTGAGCTGCATGCGGGTCTGCTCGGCGGCCAGTTGGGCGTTCTGGGCGCGCAGTTGCTCGCCCAGCGTGGCGCGGCCGGCCAGGGCGTCGGAGACCTCACGGAACCCGGTCTGGATGGCCTTCTCGTACTGGGCCACGGCAATGTCGCGGGCTACTCTTGCGGATTCCACATTGGCCTGGGTGCGGCCAAAGTCAAAAAGCGGCACCAGCAGTTGCGGCGCAAAGGTCCAGGCGGTGGTGCCGTTGCGGAACAGGCTTTCCAGATCGCTGCTGACCACACCGGCGCTGCCGGTCAGCGTGATGCGCGGGAAATAGGCCGCCCGTGCGGCGCCGATATTGGCGTTGTTGGCCAGCAGTTGTTGTTCGGCCTGGCGCACATCGGGACGGCGCGTCAGCAGGTCAGACGGCAGGCCAGCCGGCAGATCGGGCAGCATGCCCTGGGCGGTGACCGGCAGGCCGGCGGGCAGATCGGCGGGCAAGGGTTGGCCCACCAGCAGCACCAGGGCGTTTTCGTCCAGCACGCGTTGGCGCTGGGCCTGGGCCAGTGCCGCCTTGGCACCTTCGAGCAGGGACTGGGACTGGCTCAGTTCGATCTTGGAGGCCGCCTCGTTATCAAACTTGAGCTGGGTCAGGCGCAGGGACTCCTGGCGCGTGGACACGGTCTCGCGCGTTACACGCAGCAGCTCGTCGTCGGCCAGCAGGGCCAGGTAGGTGTTGGCAATGGAGGCAATCAGGCTGATCTGCACGGTCTTGCGGGCCTCTTCACTGGCCAGCGACTGGGCCTGGGCGGCCTGACTCAGGGCAGCGACGCGGCCAAAGAAATCCAGCTCGTAGGCCGTGACGCTGAAGCCCGCGGTATAGGTGGCGGTGATGGCGCCCGAACTCACAGGGCCGCGGGTGCCGGTGATGCCGGCGTTCACCGTGGGCAACTGGTCGGCCTGGCGCAGGCGCAACTGGGCACGGGTCTGCTCGATGCTGAGCACGGCCACGCGCAGGTCGCGGTTGTTTTGCAGAGACAGCGCAATCAGCCGCTTGAGGCGCGCGTCCTTGAAGAAGTCCTGCCAATCCAGTTCAGCAGCGGCCGGGCTCGCGCGGTCGCTGGCCGTGGTGCTGGTCAACTCGGGCGCATAGGTGGCGGCCACCGGCGCGGCCGGGCGCTCATAGGTGGGTATGAAGCTGCAGCCGGTCAATGCCAGTGGGGCCAGCGGGGCCAACAGGGCCGTCGTCAGGCTGGCCAGGTGAAAGATGCGTGGTGGTTTCATGGGTCGCTTATTCATGGCTATCGACTCCGATCTGGTGGCCGTGTTCGGCATCAAACTGGTGCTGGCGTTCGCTGCCCTTGAAGATGCTGCGCACGATCACGAAGAAGATGGGAACGAAGAAAACCGCGAGGATGGTCCCCACCAGGCTGCCGCCGATCACGCCGGTGCCGATGGCGCGCTGGCTGGCCGAGCCCGCGCCGCTGGAGATGGCCAGCGGCAGCACACCCAGCATGAAGGCCATGGACGTCATCAGGATGGGGCGAAAGCGCATGTGCGCCGCCGCCAGTGCCGCTTCCACGGCAGTCTTGCCCTGGGCCTGCAGGTCCTTGGCAAACTCGATGATCAGAATCGCGTTCTTGGCGGACAGGCCGATGATGGTGATCAGGCCGACCTGGAAGTACACATCATTGGAGTAGCCACGCAATACGGTGGCCAGCAGCACGCCCAGCACGCCCACCGGCACGACCAGGATCACGGCCATGGGGATGGACCAGCTCTCGTACAGCGCGGCCAGGCACAAGAAGACCGCCAGGATGGCAAAGCCATACAGCACCATGGCCTGGGAGCCGGCCAGCTTTTCTTCGCGTGACAAACCGGTCCACTCAAAGGCAAAGCCTTCGGGCAATTGGGCGGCCAGCTTTTCCATTTCAAGCATGGCATCCCCGGTGCTGTAGCCCGTCGCCGCACTGCCACCAATGCGCATGGCGGGGTAGCCGTTGTAGCGCACGGTCTGCATGGCGCCCTTGATCCAGCGCGTGCTGGCAAAGGCCGACAGTGGCACCGGCACGCCCCGCGCGTTGGGCGTGGTGAGCTTCAGGATGTCGTCGGGCTGCATGCGTGCCGTGGCGTCGGCTTGCACCACCACGCGCTGCAGGCGGCCCTGGTTGGGGAAGTCGTTGATGTAGGCCGAGCCCAGCGCCGTGGAAATGGTGCTGTTGATGGAGTCAAAGTTCACCGACAGGGCGCTGGCCTTGTCGCGGTCGATGTCAATCTGCAGCTGCGGCGCGTCTTCCAGGCCGTCGGGGCGCACTTGCGTCAGCACCTTGCTCTTGGAGGCCAGGCCCAGCAGCTGGTTGCGCGCGGCCACCAGCGCGTCGTGCCCCTTGCCACCGCGGTCCTGCAGGCGGAAGGTGAAGCCCGAGGCGGTGCCCAGCTCGGGAATGGACGGTGGGCTCAAGGGGAAGATGAAGGCATCGCGTATGCCCATCAACCCGCCAAAGGCGCGCCCGGCCAGCGCCTGGGCCGAGTGCTCCTCACCGGCGCGCTCGGACCAGTCCTTCAGCGTTACAAAGGCCAGCGCGGCGTTCTGTCCCTGGCCGGAGAAGCTGAAGCCCATCACGCCCACCATGCTCTGCACTTCGGGCTGCTTGAGGATGAAGGCCTCCACCTGTTCCATGACGTTTTGCGTGCGCTCCCGGGTGGCGCCGGGGGGCAGCTGGATATTGACCAGCATGGTGCCCTGGTCTTCATTGGGCAGGAAGGACGTGGGTAGACGCATATACATCACACCGACCACGGCAATGATGGCGCCATAGATCAGCAGGTAGCGGCCGGCGCGCTTGAGGATGCGGGCCACCAGGCTCTCGTAGTTCTTGGCGGTGCTGGAGAAGCCCCGGTTGAACCAGCCAAAGAATCCGGTCTTGGCATGGTGGTGCCCGGCCTCCACCTGTTTGAGCAGGGTGGCGCACAGCGCAGGGGTCAGGGACAGCGCCATGAAGGCCGAGAAGCCAATCGAGCACACCATGACTGCCGAGAACTGGCGGTAGATATTGCCCACCGAGCCCTTG
>Ga0208514_100199_pt1 | contig 44198 bp, 45 predicted proteins | sample LakWasMet70_HOW9_2_FD_183900 | JGI IMG/M metagenome (GOLD analysis project Ga0208514, IMG submission 183900) | Freshwater sediment methanotrophic microbial communities from Lake Washington under simulated oxygen tension - Sediment Metagenome... | ecosystem: Environmental > Aquatic > Freshwater >...
CGTCCCATTAAGACCGATTCACTCCAGGCCGGGAGTATGCCCCGTTAAGCATAGATAAGGTGCGGCGATGCCGCGCTTTATTTTGATTCCCCGCTTCCCTGAACCCTTAATCCCGATTGCACACAAGCATTTATAGGCGCTGAAATTGTCTTGCCTTATTTTGAAAGGGTTTGAAATCGCTTGACATACGCCCCATTGGGGCGTATTATAAGAATCAGGCCGGGCAATTCCGCCAAGGCCGATTTTCCGGAGAAGCCGATGAAACCCGTTAGAAAAATAAGAACAATCGAAACCGCAAGAACCCGCCAATTGAATGCCCGTCAAGTGGTCAGAAAGGTTGTTGATGCACAAAACAAACGCGACGCCTAAACCGGGATATTCAAATGACAGCTAATAATGATCTATCTGAAAAAGAATGGTTGGAAGACTCGAAAACTGGGCGTTTTAGCCGTGTTGCGGTTGGGCTGGAGGACTCCACTTGGGTATGCAATACATGCGGCCAAGACGGTGCCGATCCGTGGGAATATGGCTGCGAGAACTGCGGCGAGGAAGCAGATATATACTAGCCGAAAATGCGAACAATATTTCGGTAAATAAAGGTAATTAGTGGTTGACATACGCCCCAATGGGGCGTATTATAACAATCAGGCCGGGCAATCCCGCCAAGGCCATTTTTCCGGAGTTACCTAATGACCTCTTTAACAGCCGATCAAATCGCTACCATTGATTCCGCCATTGCTATTCTGGGCGGGTTGTATAAAAAACAAGACCTGTTGGCAACTTCGCCTGATCGCGTTAAACAGTTTTGCCAAGTACAGGCCGCACACCTCGAACACGAAGTTTTTGGGGTGTTGTTACTGGATAATCAGCACAGGTTGATTGAGTCAGTAATTTTGTTTCGTGGCACGATAGACGGCGCTGGTGTTTATCCGCGTGAAGTAGTGAAAGAGGTGCTTTCCGTTAATTCGGCGGCTTGTATTTTCTTTCACAATCACCCTTCGGGCCTGGCTGAGCCTTCCGATGCTGATCGCCGTATTACTACCCGCTTGATCGATGCGTTAAAGCTGATCGATGTTCGGGTTTTGGATCATTTAATCGTTACCTGTAACGGTGCTTACAGCTTCGCAGAAGCCGGACTTTTATAAACTTTTTGAGGGGCGGCTTACGCCGCCCCTTTATCACTTTTGATGTTATACAGGGGTTTTTTATGGAAACAGTACCTATTTATGACGTGGGCGGATCGTTGCCGATTTCGCTTGAAGCCTTTCGAAACCGGCCGTGTGCCTTGCCTTTCAATCACGCCGCATACGTGCCGCCTACGCCTGAAGAAGTGAATCGATTGATTAAGCTAGCCGGTTGGTCGCAAAGTGTCACAGCGAAGCTTGTGGGCGTTAATTACGTGCCTAAAAAAGGGTCATCGACGATTAGAAAATGGCAGGCTAGTGTTGAGAAAGATGATTATCGAGAAATACCGTATTCAGCATGGCGGTTGATGTTACTTTATGCCGGTGTTGTATCCATTGATGATGGATTGGTGGCGTTGAATGTACATAGCTGAAGACCAGGCGCGGACCGTGACCAGCGCTGGGTAGTTGCTGTCGCCAGATGTTCGGTGCTGTATTTATCAACAGTTTTTGTGGATAACTCTGTTAAAAAACAGGGCATCTTTACTATAGGTAATTGAAATTAATACGAATTCATTAAAATGGCTAAATAATTACCATTATGTTACTTTTACTGCAATTACGTATTTAGCGGCATACCATCATTCCACAACGCAAAGGCACGCTCAACAAATCATAAACCGACTAAACGACCTGACGCTCATGTGCTAGCCGTGTGAATGCATCCACATCCATTAGCCAGGTTTGCTGTGCAGGCGTATAGGTTGAATGGAGTCCTCGTGGCAAAACAAGTTGTAGTTGTTTCGCTGCCATTTCATCTGTCTGATGCGTGGATATTGCTGTTTCCAACGTCAGCAGGTGCTTATTTTCGATCCGATCAGCCTCACTGAGCACTTGCCGCCACCGGTCTTTGCAGGTAGATTTTACGCCAAGCATGGTTAGCATCAATGAATCATAAGCCGGATTATGATATTCCTCCACTCCAGGGAATAAAAAATCTGGCTTGGACTTGTTTTCTGTAATAGCGGCACGAGTGAAGCGCAAACCATTTTCTATAAACAATAATTCAAGATGATTTTCCAACGCAAGGCCGACACGGCTCTTGCGGCGGTTCTGTACCGACAAGGAAAATGACAGGAAGCCGTCCACATCGGCACCTGTACTTGCCTCATCAGCAAACCCTTCTGAGAGGCGATCCGCAATGAGGTAGCGTTCAAGTGTACGGAACAGTATTTCCTCACGCTCCATCCATGCCATTAGCACCATATCTGGATTTTCCCGTGGATCAAGGTCTTTGAGGGTCGAACGCGCATAGGCTGAGAAATCGCGAGTAGTCGGAAAGCAGCCAGTAAAACGAGTCAGCATGTCATCGAGAAAGGTATCTTCCGATGTTTCAACCGCAATACCGATATTTTCCAGAATAAATCTCGACGCGAATTCGATACGATCCTGTTCAGTTTCAAGCTCGGATTTGACTGAAAAACCGGGATGGGCCAAATCGCCAAAACCAAACAACCATTCAATCTGCCGCGCAATGCTCGATCCATTTTCGGCGATAATGATCAGTAGGCCAGCGTCACGCCTTTTAGCAATAACAAGCAAATCGCCTTCGCTGGCATTTAACGAAACATTCGTGGTTGGAAAATAGAGATGGTATTCCGGCGCACGTGGCTTGCCCTTACGGCAATTGTAGAGTGTGAGGAAAGCATCCTCGACAATAGGATCAGGATCATCATCGGTGAGGTAAAGAAAACGCGCGGGCATTCTAGTCTTTTCTTCAGGACTGCCAAGAAACGCCTGAACTTTTTTGGTGGCATGGTATTCGTGCTGGTTTGAGCGTGTTTCATCGGCCTCAACCGCACTCAATCGTTTTGCGGCAACACCCTCAAAATACTCGGATAAATATCCAGGCTTCACCCAACAACCTCAAGCAATTGGGCATTATTACGAAGCCATTCTGACAATCTCTGCGCAACACTATCAATGTTTTTGCCTGCGCCACGCAAAGCACACTCCCAAACTATGCCAACCCTCCATCCGGCAACAAGTAAAGCTTCCCTTGCCTTGTGATCGTTTGTACGGTTTCGTCCGATTTTCTCTCGCCAAAAGTCTGGACGAGTACGAGGCCATTTGAACAGAGGACACTCGTGCCCATGCCAGAAACATCCATGCACAAATATCACGGCATGGTAACGCGTCAGCACAATATCAGGTTTGCCCGGCAAATTGTTAACATGAAGACGGAACCGGAACCCATTCCGGTGTAACAGGCTGCGGATTAGAATTTCCGGTTTGGTATTCTTTGCCCGGATACCAGACATCATACGGCTCCGTGTTGAGGCGTCTACTATGTCAGTCACTGGATCAAGCAAATAGTGGTTGCTGAGCAATGCCAGTACATTCCTGTTCGATCAAAGCCTGAACGCGCGGAGCCATGATACGGGCAACTTCCTTCATCACTGGCATGATGACACTATTGCCGAACTGGCGGTAAGCCTGTGTATCACTTACAGGTATTTGGAATGTATCCGGAAAACCCATTAATCGAGCACATTCACGAGGTGTCAGGCGACGCGGTCGCTTGTTTTTACCTTGCCATACCAGTATTTCCGAACCGTCCTTATAATATCTGGCCGACAGGGTACGTGTTACGCTATCTGGATATGCCATCCCAAAGCCAAAGCCATTGCCGGCGGCCCGATGCTTTTCCGCGTAGGATTGCAGGTAAGTCCACAAATTTGGCGTCAAGGTGTATTTGGATAGCACTGCTTGTTTGCCGTGATCGAAAAAACGGTCCCCATCCCACGGTAATACGGGTTCAGTGCCATCCGTCTTGTGTAATATTGAAGAGAGGCGCGGACTTTCTTCCGGCAGTTGCAAGTCATCCCATGAAAAATCAGTTTTCTCGCGGAAACCGACGATGATTATCCGCTCACGATGTTGGGGGGTAAAGTGCTGCCCATCAATGACCTTGTAGTGAACATCGTATTTTAATTCATTCCGTAAGGTTTGCAGGATCACGTCAAATGTATTGCCTTTATCGTGTGAAAGCAGGTTCTTTACGTTTTCCAGCAAGAATGCCTTTGGCCGTTTAGTTGCAATAATACGGGCAACATCGAAAAACAGCGTTCCTTGGGTAGTACATTCGAATCCATGTGGACGACCAAGGGAATTCTTTTTACTCACACCAGCGATACTGAACGGCTGACAAGGAAACCCTCCGAGCAATACGTCATGATCAGGAACTTCTTCAGCAGGGTACGGAACTATGTCGCCGACAAAAGGATGGTGATCGCCGTAGTTTTCAATATAGGTTTTCTTTGAGAAGTCATTCCATTCACTGGTGAATACACATTTTCCTCCGTGGGCTTCAAAGCCCATACGGATACCCCCTATACCAGCGAAAAGATCAATAAAGCGAAAGCGATGGTCGCCGCTTACATGAGAAGGGGATTGCAGCAGATCACGCAAGGCCGGTTCCAGCATGGTTGGGCAAGGCGTTTCTCCCTTTTCCCAGCGTCGCACAGTCTTGGAGTCCTTACCTACATACTCGGCAATTTCGCGCTGGGTATATCGGTTGCGGGCCTGCTTCAAGAGTTCGAGCGGGGGAGTCTGAGTCATAATATCGTCGCTGGGTATTTTTGCGGACATTATGACCTAATTAAGTCCCTTTTTCTAGGTATTTTTAGAATTTCAAGCGATAATAACGAAGAATATAGTTTATAAAACTGGACGATGACTATAAATCATGTAAATAACGCTATTGAGCGCTGCCCGACGACCTGGAAAATAGCGGATGATCATCTGGAATATGTCCAGGAAGATGGTATTCCGATAAAACCAACGGCAGAGGAAATCTGGGACTCCCTTTATGGCAATGGCAGTAGGTTTTCATGTACCCCGGATGTGGTTTTATCGGAATACACATTTTCGAGATTTCCGGCTGAACCCGGATTATTGCTAACCGGAAAATCACCAGATACTATTCGGCTCGATCTTATTGGTAAAATCGGTAGTGAATATGCACTTATAGGTCCAAACACTGACCAACTGTTTATCGGTAAAACATGGTACCCCCTTGCCTTATCTGATTATGAAGACGTATTCACCCTACTGAGGAAACAAAACATTTTACTTGGTCAACCAATCACGGTTGGTCAGCTGATCTGGCTCAAGACCCATGTAAACATAGGTATCGAGCTGATTGATAACCTTGAAAGTGGCACTCCCGCCGAAATTCAAGCACCACCAACCCTCAATGCTAATCAATGGGGGCTTAACGCTGAACTCTATGGTTATCAGAAGGACGGTGTCCACTTCCTTTGCCTGATTGCCAATCAAGGCCTTGGTTGCATCCTTGGTGATGAGATGGGCCTTGGAAAAACAGTCCAAGTCATTGCGCTGATGTTGGCAGAGCATTCGGCGGGGCGATTACCGTCATTGGTGGTTGCCCCTGCAACATTACTTGAAAATTGGCGACGGGAACTCACCCAGTTTGCTCCATCGCTTTCAATAAGCATACATGCGGGTCCTAATCGTGCGGGTATTATTTCCAGACTGGCAGGATTTGATGTTGTAGTCACATCCTATGATATTGCTGTCAGGGATGAGCCAATGCTCTCGTCAATTCGCTGGAATCTTTTGGCGCTTGATGAGGCTCAAAACATCAAGAACCCTGATGCCCAGAGAACCATTGCGGTTAAGAGGTTACCCAGAAGGGTATCCTTGGCAGTGACAGGTACTCCAGTTGAAAATAAGCTTACAGACCTATGGTCGCTATCTGACTTTTCCCTTCCGGGGTTATTAGGGGAGCGTGGTGATTTTGAAAGTCTTTTCGAAAACACTGCTTCAGATGCATCCCAGCTAGCCCCACTGGTTGCACCGATACTGCTTCGGCGACGGGTCAAAGAGGTAGCAAAAGACCTTCCAGAAAGAATAGACATACCACAACCAATAGGAATGTCGAAATCTATGGCCGAACTGTATGAACAGGTGCGGCTCTCGGCCATAAACGAATATGGAAAATCAGCAGCACTTGTCGCCTTGCAACGACTAAGAATGTTTTGCTCTCATCCTAGACTGGCTGGCTATGACTCGCCTGATCCGGCAGTTCATATGCCAAAATATCAGCGCCTCATTGAGTTGCTTGAGGAAATCTTTTCCCAGAATGAAAAATGCCTGATTTTCACAAGTTATAATGGAATGACGGATATTTTTCTTCAAGACTTGCCAATGCGCTTCAAGGAACAGTATTTCAATTTTATTGACGGAAGGGTTGCGGTTGCAAACCGCCAAATAATAGTTGATGACTTTAGCGCCTCGTCATGCGGTGGAGTACTTATTTTAAACCCTAGGGCCGCAGGTGTTGGCTTGAATATTACATCAGCAAATCATGTAATTCATTACAACCCAGAATGGAATCCTGCATTGGAAGACCAAGCTTCCGCAAGGGCATATCGTAGAAAACAGCAAAGGCCCGTTACTATCCATCAGCTTTATTTTGTGGATAGTGTTGAAGAGGTTATTGTTGAGCGTCTTGGTCTCAAACGCAGTTTGGCAGAACACGCTGCAACCGGTCACCAGGGCGATGCGACCGCGAATGATGTCATGCGAGCGCTTACCGTTTCCCCCTTATCAGGTATTGTAGGACTTGAATGACATATATTGCGCAAATAACAAAGGTACTTAGTGCGAACGATATTGGAGAAACCGGCGCTCACCAAGCCGGAATTCTCGTTCCAAAGGAAAGGGAAATACTGTCGTTCTTTCCTAATCTTAATCCAAAAGAAAAAAATCCTCGTGTTACATTGGTTTTTCGGGAAACAGATGGCATAACCCGTTGGGATTTTAATTTCATCTATTACAATAATCGGTTTTTCGGTGGTACCAGAAATGAATACCGATTAACCTGCATGACCAAGTATTTAAAAGCCCGTAATGCAAGAGTTGGAGATATTGTTTCCTTATTCAAAGATATGGAAGGACGACTTACCATAGAATTAAATCGAACCGGTCTTCCGCCCGCGACACAAGATGATGTTCTGATCCTTTCCGGGGGATGGAAAGTGATCAAAATTTAGATGAGTATATTTAATGATAAATAATAATTTAGATTCCTCATATCTTGAGGTACCGCCTGACCCCGAACGAATAATAGAAGGGTTGCGCGACACCGGTTATGAATTCAATACATCGATGGCTGATGTTATTGATAACTCCATCGCCGCCAAGGCAAACAATATCGAAGTCGCTATAACTATGGACTTTCGTGGGAATATATTCGTTTCCGTGACAGACGATGGTTGTGGCATGGATAAGGATGGATTGATCAATGCGATGCGTTATGGTTCGAGACGGCGCACGGATCAATCCAGTCTTGGAAAATTTGGACTTGGGCTTAAGACTGCTTCAACAGCCTTTTGCCGTCGTCTTTCTGCAATTAGCCGTGGACAAGCCGGAGGCAAAGTACTCAAGGCAACATGGGATCTCGATCATATTGCATCAGTGGAGCGCTGGGCACTTCAACTAGGGGAAGCAACGGGAAATGAAACCGAACTACTTGACAGTATAGCCAAAGGAAAGACTGGTACAGTAATCCTTTGGGAAAAAGTAGATCGACTGCTTAAAGCATATGCAACACCTGATGGTAAGGCTGCAAGGAAAGCACTCAAGCGATACGAAGATGATCTTCGATTTCACGTATCGATGGTCTATCAGCGATTTCTTGACAAGAACGACAGGCGTGCATCTGATGTGAATATTCGCATCAACGGAGAGCCAGTTCTTCCGTGGGACCCATATTGTGTATCAGAAACCAAAGCCCCAATAGCCGAAAAGGTTATGAAAGTTGAAATAGGGGAAGATGATCATGCAGAGTTTAAAGTTCGAGCTTTTATCCTTCCCAGAAAAGACGAGTTTTCTGACCAGCAAGTCGCTAAGGATGCACGGCTTACAAATAACATGCAGGGGCTATATGTGTATAGGGAGAACCGGCTAATTCATGGCCCCGATTGGCTCGAAATGTACATTAAGGAACCGCATACATCTCTATGCCGAATTGAGCTATCGTTTGATTATAAGCTTGATGACGCCTTCCAGGTAGATATAAAAAAATCCAGAATTTTGCTGGATGATTCTCTTTATGACTGGATGCAAAAGTTCCTCCAAGGACCACGACGCGAAGGCCAGGAGCGTTATCGGAAAGGCATTGCGGCAACTGTAACAGGAACTGCCGCATTGATCCACGCGGTATCAAATAATGCTATACACTCCCAAGCCGACAACCTCAAAACCGCTGAAGTTACAGAAGTTGACGGTTCGACAGGTAATGTAACGATTACAAACAAGAATGGCATTACAAAGCTAAAAATCAAACTGGTAGAACAGAAAAATAGCGGGGAATGTCATGTACAACCAGTAGACAGTCTACAAGACGGTGTACTGTGGGAACCGGCATTTATTGATGGCAACCAAGCGGTACGTATTAACACAGGACATCCCTACTACCATAAAGTCTATATCCCAAACCAAAAGTCCGGCGTGATTGTTCAGGGCTTGGATTCTCTCATTTGGGGACTCTGTGCTGCCGAACTCGGTAATGTCAGCGAAAGTAACAAACGAAATTTTGAAGAAATGCGTTATGAGGTATCTCGTATCCTTCGGCGTTTGGTAGAAGATTTACCTGAACCCCCTGAAGCTGATGCATAACGAGAAGGTTGTATAGAAATTGGCTTTGAACGAAATTAAACTTGCCGAGACACTTTCCGCCAGATTTCGCTTAGACCTAACCGGATGTTCAATCTCTAATAAAGATAATCTGAGCTGTGGTGTACGCGCTACTGATATACCGTCACCCAACGGCTTCATGATTCTGGTTACGTCCGGCTGGAAAAGCATAGAGGCAGATTTTGTACCTGATACCTATGCTGGTGAACTTGTCAGGGCAATGGGAGAATCATTGCCGCATGCTAGGCAAGCTTTCTGCTCTTTGGCTGAGGCGTTCAACACAATGGGTAACCGCATTGTGTTACGCATTAATGGTTCTGTCATATCGACACTATCGGATTTGCCTCCAGCCCCTTGGAGTAAATTCCAGCTGAATGTCCGGAAGCTTACAGATGCTACGAATGGGGATGAGGCCACGTTACAGGTATGCACGGAAGAAATAGCAACGGCGTGTCTTGCCTTAGTGTTGACACTACTGCCATTAGAAGAAGACGATACTGTTGCGATACCCCTGTATGAGAGCGGCTTACCCGAAGGAGCTTGTACAAAAGTAACTGTAAACAGGTACGAGAGAAGTCCAGTAAATAGAGCTGCATGTATTGCGGCTCATGGGTCGGCCTGCTATATCTGTGGCTTTGATTTTGGTATTTTCTACGGATCGCTCGGACAGGGATATATAGAGGTACACCATCGCATACCCGTTTCAAAAATGGGGGGCAACTATATTGTTGACCCTGTTCGTGACCTTGTACCTCTGTGTGCCAATTGCCATGCCACTGTACATCGCACTGACCCACCTTTAGAACCAGATGCATTGGCTGCAATCATTGCAAAAATAACCGGATCAAGCCCATCTGGATCGGTCACCAGCTAGTCTCGAATTAATTGAAAACATCAATATCAACGCGGCGATTTTGAGCGCGCCCGGCCGCTGAATTGTTGTTGGCTACATAATCGCCAGCTGATAAGTAATTTATCGAAATAATCAAAGGCGATATTCCGTTATTCACTAAGTATCGTTGCGCCGACAGTGCGCGGTTCAGTGCGACTTGTTCATCGGTGGCGCTGGCATGTTGGCCGTCAGTTCTGCCGCGTACCACAATACGTTTTGCATTGGTCAATAGCGGCAGGAGCGCCCCGGTTTGGTCTGGTGTTGGGTTAAACTTCGTACCGTTGAATGGAAATTGCACACTGACCGTTTGCGACGTGATTAGCGATGTCTGCACTGGCGCTGGATGGATTGCCACGGGCGGTGTTATGTTTTGTTCACGTAATTGTAGTAGTTCCTGTGTTTGGGCCAATTGAGCGCGAAGCGCTAATAGTTCGGTTGTCTCTCGGCTGTTTATTGGATGTCTGTCAGTACCGTCAACAACTGGCGGTACCGGCAATGATGAGCACGCGGCCATGAAGACCGCGCTAGATATAACTGCTATTTTCCGCATATTTATGAACTCCAATTTAAGTAATGTTATGATACCAATATTATATATATTGGTTTTCATTATGCAATATGATTACGCTGAAATTGTCTTGCAAGACAGTTTCAGCGTTATGTTCGTTACCGGGTGCGCTCTGTTCTCTGAACTTGCGGGCTTATCTGTTCAGGCTGTTTAGGCTGTTTTGCTGCATTTTTGTCGTACATCGGTACTTCTGGGACTTTGCCTAGCTGCTCGCGCTCTACCAGCCGAGCGCCTACCGCCGCTTTTAAGATTTGTTGATTAGCAGGGTCTTTGACTTTTGAGTCGATCAGAGTCGCGGCCACTGCCTCAACAACCTTGGCTTTATCCGATATTTGTACTTCCCAGGTATTACGATTTGTCTCGATTGGTTTTTTCCCGATGACCTTACCTGCTTCGTCACGATCTAATGCCTCAACAACTACACGTTCCTTACCTTTGAATTCCAGTTTTACCTCGTCGCCGGTCTTCGCTTTTGAATCAGACATTGCGCGATTTAGGTCCACTCCCCAGACGGTCTTTTCACCGGCTTTAGTGTCAAGCTTCACAAAATAACTTTGTTTTTCTTCAGGGTCGTGGTTGTATTTGGCCGGGCCATGCTCAAGCACACGACCACTAAATGTGCGAGAATCGGCCTCCACGGCCTTTTTCGTCTCAACCTGTGGCGCTGGCTTGTCCGTTGTCTTTTCTGCTGGTTCTTGACGTTCTGAGGCGGCATTACGACCGCGCCCCGGTGCATCCTGTTCAACGACATTTTTCATGGTATGCTCCCGCCGTGCGTCGAGCATTTTTAAGTCTTGCTCATTGGGTTTAAATCCTCTAACTTCAAGCCCGCGTAGACTTGCCTCCATCCATACTTCCCGCTGAAAGTCGGGATGGCCGGATACCTTGATAGTTTTCCACCCCTTGGCCTCCGCCATTGTTGCCATTGCTTTAGCTACTCGTTCATCGTTTGACGCTGATACGATCTTCTCGCCCTTATCTTTAAACGCGATTTGCCTAGGCTGGTCTTTAAAATGAAATTTGGCACCGGATACGCGAAACTGATGATGTAATTGTTCCATCAGTTCGATTTGACGATTTTTCTCCCGTTCGGTGAATTGTTGATCTTGCCTGTCGGCGGTATTGTTTGTGCGTTCAGCAACGTCATTGACTGTATCTTGCTCGGTTGCTTTTTCCGACAGGTTTTCGACATCAATACGCTTACCTTCGGCAAGCGTACCAAGATGATTTTGTTCACCCGCTAACTGGTCGCGGTCACGCTGACGATTTTGCGCGGCACGCGCAACAGCATCAGCACCGTCAATGAAAAGCTCCTTTTCAGTCACCGGTTCAACAATGTTTTTTTCGTTGGTCGTTTCCCGAGCGGCGCTTATGGAGTCCAGTTCTGCAACTCGCACGGCAATAGGTGATATTTGGGGCGGATTCCGTAAATAGCCGGAGTACGCTACTTCAAGGCCTGTTTTGTAATTAGGGAATTCACGGGTGTTATCGGCAATTACTACTGCCGCAAGCTCCTGCATTTTCGGGTCTTGAATACGCAGAAAGGCGCTGGCATCCGCCAGGGCTAGTTTTCTGTCGATGTTATGGTCTACATCTTGTCCAGCTTGCGCCCTCAGTTGAGCGCGTTTAGATATTTCACCAATACTATCTTGATCGATACCAGACTGTACTTCGGCAAGAGTTTTGCCGTCGTCACGCTTCCATTCACCATCAATCTTACTGATTTGCGATACCTCTCTATCGGCGGTATAACCTTGAAATCGTGTAAAGCCGAGCTGGTCGGCCTTTGCAATCATTTCGTTCGCGGTACTAATGAGGTATTTTGCATCATTAAACGGGTCTTGTACTCCGTAACGATGTTGGGCCTTTGATAGGTCGTTTTGGATTTGTTCGACCAGTTTTGTTTCGCTTGTGCTATTAATTTGTGCTTCCATTATTTTATCCCTTTTCGCTATCGTTCAATGCCGGTTTCGGTCTGCTTGCCTTGTTCAGGCGCGGACTCGGTACGGCGTTGGTTGGCTTCTGGTTGCTGCTTATTGACGACCTGCTCAGTTACCTTATTTAAGTGCTTCATAAAGGCCTGCCGCTGAATTGGATTCTTGATATTGGCGTCGGCATATTCGGCGGCCTTTTTCAAAAACTCATCCGGCTTGATGGTTTTTTCGCCGGGTTCCTGTTTTGATTCGACGTTTTGAGTTTTATCGGTCCAGGGATAGGCTTTTGCCTTGTCGTTGGTGTAGTGAATTTGAATGTTGGTACCATTTAGGCTTTTTTTCGCATCCAGCGTAGGCAATGCAGCGCCTTGGAAGGCGATATTTTGTTTTTCATGGACGATTGCAAATAAACGATCTTTCCCGACCGCTTGAACCAGATAATTGTCATTGTTCAGAATGACAGGGCCGTAATAACTGCCGTTTTCTTTAGCGGCTGAAATCGACGCGGTAACTTCGTTTCCTTGGCCGTCCTTAATTCGGCTTCCGCCTGAGTCAAGTGGGTTTAGCTTGTTTATGGAGTAGTCCCGAATTTCCTTCGGAACTTCATCGATTTTCGACAAATATTTGCCGGGGTTTTTTTTCTTTGATTCTACTGGTTGAGTCGTGCGGTCAGTCATGATGAGGCTCCTAGGAGATAACAATATGCGGCTCTCGATAAAGCCGCTCTTGGGCTGCGCCCGTATTGATCCATGCCCTTTCGAGCATCAATCAAATTCATTGCCTTAATTCAATCGCGCTCTTTTGGTGGAATGGGCTTTTCAAGCACACTTAAATCAAGTATTGGTTCATCGATCCAGATCGGGTAGTCCGCCGACTCTTCGGCGGCCATGGCGGCAAGCATTTCTGTCTCGTTCATTATTCCGTCATCGTCCGGATAAAAGTCTTCCATCATGCCCGCGAGTTCGTCATCCGATGGTTCCACGCGTTCGATTTCATTGCTTGCTTGGGCGTCTAACGCTTCAAGTTCTTCATCGCTAGGCCGCTCACTTACGCCGTCCTCGTCGTGGTGTTTTGTTGGGCTGCTTGGCCCAAAGATGTTGTCGAGGAATGTTTCAAGGCGTTCATCATCAATGCCGTTGCCAACATTGGCCTTTGGTTGCTGGTCGGCCTCGACTTCTTCATATTCGTTCACGGCATCAAGAGCGCTGAAAAAGTCATCGACAAATGCTTCAATTTCTTCAGGCTGTAAATCGGGTCCGGTTGGAACCGGAATTCTCGATGCATCGATGGCGAGCTTACTAAGGTCGATACCTTTTGAAATGTCTGCTGTCGTCATTGGCCGACTGCGTTCTTGCACGATAGCATCGTGCAAATCAAGATCGATTAGTGGAATGGCGCTTGCCAATTCTCCTTTGCCCCAGGTCGCTTCTAAAAGGTCTTTAGAGGGCTTTACCTTGATGTTGATACCTTTCTTGCGGAGCCATTTTCGAATAGGCGTGTTATCTAGTGCCGCAAGTGTGGGCGATACCGATTTAAGGCGGTCAATGAATACATGATCCGCGTAATAGGCGATCTTTTCGCATTGGATAGGTTTGGTATTTTCCAGATTGATAATCTGCTTCCGCAGGCTCATTTCCTTGAGTTCTTGCGGGAGCATTAAGGCTCGTTTTTGGTCTGACTCGGATTCGCTGTGACCTCCCTCGTTGCGGCCGCCGCGTTGCCGGCTCAATCCTTTTGCCTTAAATGTGTAATAGCCCAGCATTTCCGAATACTCGTTTGCATCGCTTTGTTTTCGGGGTGTATATAGGATTTGCAGGGCATGGTTCGTTATCAACGTCCCGGCCCCCTCGCGGCCATAGCCTTTCCGGGGTTCGGCTTCAATCTGAGACGGCGACTGAATGATGGTTAGCATTCGCATACCGTACCCGGCCATGTAGGAATTGGATTTGTCGATAATGCCGATCCGGCCAGGTGCGGCGAATTCATCCATCAACATTAGGCATTGATATTTAAGCTCCGGTTTCGAATACAGTAGGTCATCGGTGTTGAGATTCACTAGCTGAGAGAAAAACAGATTTAGCAACAATTCGGCTTCAGCAAGCTTGTTAGCGGGAATGCCTAGATAGATGGACATGCGCCGTTTGCGCACGTCTCGTAGATCGAAGTCGTTGGCGCTAGTCGCGGCATCGACAATCGGGCTAACCCAAATGGTCAACGGTGCGTTAAACGTGGTGAGAATGCTAGACAGTGTGTTATCCGACGTGCATGTAAAGCGATTCAGAGCATCAACACATTCCATTGACAACGGCGGTAAACCCTCGCCATCCCAAAGGAGAACTGGAACCAGTGTTTTTGTAATAACGCCGTCTTCGTCTACTTCTTCGACTTCTCTGTAGTTGCGGGTGACAATTAGGTTTTGAAGGTACGTTTTGATTGGTTGACCTTTACCGGACGATTGCCGAAGAAGCTCGCCAAACGTGCGAGGCAGCCCCGGTGTTTCGCATAGGTACAAGGTCAAACCCAGAAACAGATTTCGGGCGGTATCGTCAAAAAATGAATCCCTGCTTGCGCCAGGATATAGCGCGTAACCAATGGCTAGGATTTCTGTTACGCGAAGCCGCGGATTGTTGCTAATGTAGCCCAGTGGGTTATAACGGTGTGTCCGTCCATCCGCCGCGAACGGATTGAATAAGTACACTTCTTGCCCGTGGCGGGCGCGAAACTTAGAGGTAATCAGGAAGTTTTCCAGCTTAACATCCAGCGCAACCACTGACTCCGAAAAATTCAACAAATTCGGTACAACGATGCCGACGCCTTTACCTGAGCGCGTCGGTGCTGCCAGTAGAACGAACTGCATACCAGGGAAGAGTAAAAACCGATCTTTCCACTTGCCTACAATGATTCCGACATTACCGAACAGTCCGGCTTTCTCTATCTCGCTTGTGTTCGCAAAGCGGGCTTCGCCGTGCAACGTGCGAACTTCGCGCATTAAATCGCTAATTACCAGGAGAGGGAGGCCATAACCAATAACGGCCGCAATGATTCCGGATACCTTGAGTCGTTTAAAAATAACCGGATCATCTTGATAGTATTGCCAGTATGTCCACCAAGTGGATAATTCGGTTTTATCGAAGGGGTTTGTCTTGCTAAGCACAAAAAACATAAAGCCGGCTAACCACACAATGGCTATTGTTGCGGCCGCAAATACTACGATTCCGATTAACCATTTAACCCATTTAGGCATTTCCATCGTTCAGTCCTTATTTACACGCTTGGTGACATTTCAAGTGACTAGGTAAGCTTGTTTTGTCGCCAGTTGAATAATTTGGAGACAGCGAGACGCGCCGGCGGACGCGTGTTTGTCTCCAATGGTGACAGTGACGCGCGATCGATGTCGGCCGCCGGTCGCCAATTGCACGTACACGCTAGGCGCCGACATCCGGGGAAGGTTTGCGTTTAAGCGTCGGCTCAAACCACACTTCTGTAATATGTCGGCCAGCGCCCCCTTCTGTATCGTTGTGGATATGAATCACCACATCGACTACCAAATACAGTAAGCGGCGTATAACAGGGTAGGGCAGGGTTCGGCCTTGACGGTTTTGTAGAATCATCAACGCCAAACGCTCGAATGCGAGTTGCGGCGATCCTGCGTGTAAACTGGTAATGCTGCCACCGTGACCGGACGCGGCCACGTTGATAAAATCGAATGTTTCAGCACCGCGCAATTCTGCAAGCAGAATGCGAGTCGGCTTCATCCGTAGGCAGCTTTTTAGCAATGCCGCCGCCGTTACCATGGCGTTTTCTTCCTCTTTGGCCTCGCTTGGATAGAACAGGTGGACATGATTAGGGTGTGATGGCAAGAACAGTTCTGGCACGTCTTCTATCGTAATGATGCGCTGGTTTGATGGAATTTCTTCCATCAAGGACTTCATGAACGTTGTTTTGCCCGATCCCGTTTCACCCGCTACGACAATGACCTTTTCAAGTTGAACTGCACGACGTAGGAATTGCATGTAATCTTGGCTTTCCTTGAGGCGTAATAGTTCTTTTTCATCTTCGTTCAATTCGCTGGCCATTGGCCGAATGTGGTTGAAAAAGCCTTGTTTTTCATAGTCCGCTAAGGTTCGAACATTAAAAGAGGGCTTCCGGATCGTGACCGAAATCGTGCCATGTTCACATGCCGGCGGTAGCACGATTTGAACGCGTTCACCACCCGGCAGGATGGCCGATAAAATCGGCCTTGTGTCTGACACGTCGTTATTGGCAAATTTGGCCGTTGCGGTCGCTAATGACATCAAGTGTTCGAACGTGAGTTCAGGCGCTTCGTGCTTTTCCCACACGTTTTGCCTTTCGCACCACACTTCAAAGGGTCTGTTGACCACAACTTCGGTAATTTGAGGGTCGGTCATCCATTCACGAACGAACTCCAAATGGTAATTGACCGACGTGGCCCGGTTCACTTCACCGGCAATGTAATCATTGAGCTGCTGAGACATCGTATACACTCGAAAAGTTAAGGTCGCGGGCAACATAAATGCCGACTTGTTCACCCTGATTTTTGTACAGGGTAGGCGGAATATTGATGGTATTGCGCAAGGCTTCTGTGGCTACGTTTTGGGCGCTGTTTTGGCCGCCACCACCGTTAAAGTTCTGCTGAAGGCCCGCTTGACTGCTTAGATTCCCGACATAACTTGATAGGCCTTGTGCAGCGCTGTTAATCATTGTCAGTAGCAAGGCTCCGCCGAATCTATCCCAGAAATGGTTATCAACGTAACCAGGCAGGCCGGAGCCGCCGAGTTGATCGGTACCTGGCGAATCGAGCGCTATTACAATGCCGTTTGGGGTTTTGATGCGATTCCATAGCACGAATATTCGTGCCATCCCGTGCTTCATGTTTGACTGATATTCGCCGGTGACAGTCGAACCGCGTTCGAGCAACAATACTTTGCCGTTATCGCTGTAAATATTCCGGGTAATCACGCAGGCAGTCATACCCGGTACGGTTGAATCCAGTCGGGTTTGCAATGCACAGTCGATAAAACTACCTTTTGCCAAGATGAAATTACGGTTCCCCAATGTGCCGGCAGACCTGGGCGGTGTGCGTGTTGATGTCAATAGCGCTGCCATTTCGCCCGGTGCTTCATTTTGCAATGCTGGCGATGCGTGGCCGGTCAATACCGCTGCATCTTGGTTTTTTGCGCCCCCGACCATCATGGTTGAACCGGACTTGTCTAATACTTGTGGCGGCTTGCTGTCTGCCATTTGAGAATGTCCGGATTTATCGAACACGATTGGCGGTTTATTTTCCGCGACTGGAATCACGGTCGGTACCGGCGTAGCCGGTGCCGCCTGTGGTTTAGCGGGAAGATCGGTAAAGGTGCGTGATGGCACTGCACTTGTGATTTGCAATTCCTTTTGGGCGGTATGTTGCGCGTTGCGCTCTTGGTTAATCTGGTATTTCCAGTAACCCAAGCTTCCAGCCAGAACGATGAATAGCAAAATGAAAAAGACAATCACGCCGCGTGTTGCGGTTGACGGCCCCCGCTCGTTGACACTGGGCATCCCGCGCTCACCTTCGAACGCATGTAGCTCGGTTTCTTGTTGGTTTACTTCATTCATGATTCGTCTCCTCTCCTGAAATAATGACGCGCTTCACTCCTGGTACCGTTGTGCCTCCATTTGCCGGTACACCGTCGATGTCGTAACTATCGTTATAAATACCGACGACTGCATTACCCAGTCTTAGAACCAATTCGGACGCGACGCGCTGAATGACCATTACGTCTTTGTCTACATGCGTATTCACTAGACTTTCGGTTTTATCGGCGGCCACCAGAAACACAGCCGGGAAATCCCTGTTGTTCGGGAACTTGAGGTAAGTAAACCTGCCATCGTCATAAGCTAGAGTTGGCGCGATGCCCTCAGAATCCGGCCCGACTTGCATGGAATAATTCCAGTTTCGAGGGGCTGTTTTGGCATCCAGCTTCACTTTGGCGGCTTGCGCTTCTAATGCTTTTTTTGCTTTTTCCGCTTCTTCCTCCGGATAGCGGAATTCGACACGGTAAGATATTCGTTGATTGGTGGCTGGTGCGCCGCTATTGGAGCCAGGGAGAAGATGCAAATCAAAGTCGTATAGCCGCAAGTTCGTTTTCACGAGCAAGTTGGTATTCCATTTTCCGGCCTCGGGCGGCATAGACGGCTGGCCGTTTTCGCCTTTGATAGATTGCGGTTTAATGTATAAAACGTTTTCGCGGTCTTGGAAATTCCAACCTTGCGTAAATCCGGATGCTATATCCAGAACGTTTTCACCAGGGCTAAAAACGACTCGGGTACTAATGCCCGGTACTGTTCGGACGACAACGACATCACCGGCATTGTAATTAACATGCTGGATTCGGTTGTCGTACTTCGAGCTTTGCGGCATGTCCACCGCGATAGTGGCCGCGCTGTGCAACGCCAGCGCAATTGCTATAGAAAGCGTAAGGTTGCGGATCATTGTTTGCCTCCAATCATTTCAGGATCGACGCGATAACTCAGCACTTGGAAACCAAACGGATTAACCAGGCGTTGACTTTCTTTAATGATGGAAGGATTGCGATATTCAAACGCTATAGTTGCTACCCAAGACGTGGTGGCCCCCGGCCCTTCTTCGTCCACGCGCTTTGTCGTTTTTATAAACCGAACAGTGCCGGTGTCTGCACCAGATGGCACAACGCTGATGACTTTCACGGTTGCACGGATTTTTTCGCCGTAGCGTTTATCGAGCGCCTCTTTTCCTTCGAACAGTTCGGCATACTCTTTGCCGACATTAGGCGACGACAATAGGCCTACTTTGTCATAGTCCTGTTGTAGTGTGTGCCAGTCGTAGGTTTCACGAGCAAGGACGTATTGAGCCAGCCAATACTTGTCCATTACCTCGTCGCCAGTCACTTTCTTGTCTTCCATTGCGGTTACGATGTCAGGCACACCGGTTGCGTTGTCAACGCGGACAACATAGGCTTCTGTCGTCTTCAGGGGCATCATGAGGACGATTGCGAGCCACGATAAAACGGTCATGACTGCGGCCGCAATGGCGACAGTCCAAGCTCGCCGTTCGGATCGCTCCCTCGCTAACGTTTTAGAGGCCTCCCAGTCCATGGCTTCATCGTGCAAACTGTTGGGTTTACTTCCTGGCATGATTACTCTCCTGTTGGTTTAGTAGTTGCTTCTGGCGCTGTAATTCCGGGTACCTGTTTGTTAATGGGTACCCGCTGGGTGCCGTCTAACATGGGCAGTGTTCCTGTTCGCCCTGCGCAACCGGTAAGCGCCGCAGTAAAATATATGACGATTGCGAGTTTCATAATTGTTATCCGTAATTGGTTGTTGACGGGTACCATTATATATCAATTTGGAAACCAAAGTATAGTATTTTGGTATTTAAAAGACAAAATAAACCGCTCTTCTCCAGTGGAAAAGAGCGGTTTATTTTCGAATGGCGCTAAGGTTTACTGTTTGATGCTGCCGCCGCTTGCGCGGCCCCAGTTCTTACCCATGTTTTGGGCGACGTGTTGACGGTACGCCGGGTTCCACATGGTGTTACCGGCTATTAGATGGTTGCCACGGCGAGCCGTCACCATCATTCCAGACTGCATATCTCGGCGGGTACTCATTGGGTTAATCATATTACCCACGCCTTTTGTTGCGTTGAGGCCACCTGTAACGGGCATCATCAGGTGGCGAATTCCCATCGCCGCCATTGACATGCCGCCGGCCAAGCCGGATGCCATGCCGCCTACCTGCAACAAGATCCAAAGGAGGACGCCAGTAAGAGCGCCGATCTGCATAGCCGCAAACATTGGATTACTGTCACCACTCCCTGAAAAGTCGGCGGCGGCCACAAAGGTATCGTAGGCTGTCATTGCGAACGTCATAACGATAGCCGTGATAACGACAGTGAGCGTGTAATTCATCACCTGTGCAAACCAACTATCAAAAAATCTAGCCGTAATGGGGAACATCAAACTCATGACAAATATCGGCCCAAGGGCGAACATGACTGCAACCGCGAATTTCGCTACGATAATTACAGCACCGCCGATCATGGAAACCAATATTGTGCCTATCGCTACAGTAACGCCAGCGGCAAACCAGCCCAGCGCCGAGCCTACGTTAAAACCCGCTTCATCGGCTTTTTGAAAACATTGCTCGACAATTGCAATGCCCTTTCCGAGTGAAGTATCAAGCGTTTCATAGACGGAACCCGCCGGCGCTCCAGCAGTAGCCATGGCATCTGATAATCCAGTTTCCAATCCTTCGAATGCCACCATTATGCCATTGACATAACCGTCTACTGTCAATGCGAACACGGCAATAATGCTGATTTTGATGCACTGCTTAACGAACGTCCAAAATGACGACTCCACCGCGCCGGTTGCAATCGCATAGCCAGTGAGTGTGATATACAGTGTGACGCCTGTTAAGGCCACTAACTGTAAGGCGGTCATCAAATTCGTAGCGGCCGGTGTAACAAATACATCGGTTGCGTTTTTGACGGTATCGCCAATAAACTGAAAAACCATCGGGTCCATATAGATGTCCTATTTATGCTGCTTGAGGTCGGCGGCCGTCAAGGGCGCTACTTTGATAGCGCCCCCTCTTGAGGCCCATACACTGGATGCGTCGGCGCGGCTTGCGTTTATGCAATTAGGTGTCGCACCAAGCTGGCCGGGGTTATTGTGGCACTTTGTTAACATGCTATGACGCTCCGCATTATGCGCCTTGTACCAGTCAACGGTTTGAACTGTCTCCACAGTTTGTACCGCTTGCGCAGTTGAATCTTTCGGAGTATCCGCTGCCGATGAATCAGTTTTTTCTTCCTTGCACCCTGCCATTACTGACAACATACCTACCGCCACTAACAATATTGCTGTTCTATTCATGATTCACTCCTTATGTTTTCATGGCGGCAGGTGTGCCGCGCCTATGGATTATTAAAAGTAATTGGTTGAGCGGAAATGCCCTTTGTAGCCGACCAGGTTCTAGCGTTCATTTCTCGCTTATTCTGTTGCTGCATCTTATCCTCTGCGGAGGCTACCATTGCATACATCTGAAGCTTGGTTTGTTCGTTTTGGATATTGGCCTGCTCGGTTGCGATCCGGGCTTGCAGTTCGGCAATGGCTTTCGGGTCTTGAGTATCATTGACTTTCGCCATAAGCTGGTCGATTTGATCCATACGACCCTGCGCCTTGTCGTATGCATCCATCGCAAAGCCTTTATCTTGCGCACCTTTCACAGCTGACGCTTCACACGCTAAGCGTTCGTCGTCAATCGTTATGTGTTTACAGCTATCGTAAACCTGGTTATACATCGTTTTCGCGGTACCCGTTAGGCCGGCATAGCCGCCCTGTTTTACGCTGTCATAAACCTTTTGCCAATCTTGCGGCAGGTAGTTTCGTAGCGCCGGATTGTTCATGATCGTGCCAAGATTCCGATTGCCGTTGAGGCTGTCATAGGTTTGCTTCAATTGTGCAAGCTGGTTTCCCATGGTTGTAATTTGTTCGATCATTTGGCCGTGCTGTTCGCCCCAAGCCGCTACTTGTTGTGCGGCCTGTTCAATTGCGGCGACATCGATAACCGCCTCTTGCGCTTGCGTTGTTGACGCAAATAATGCCGAAATAGCCACATAAAGAATAGTTTTTTTCATAGAATCACCTCATTACTTCGATTTAGAGGACGCCACGCGAGCCTTGCGGCGCTCGTGGAATACTGGGAGCCAAACATTCGGATCATCGCCCACTTCGGCGGTGATCGTATCAAGCAGTTCGACGTTATCGACACTACCGGATAGGATTGCCAGCTCATCATCGAAGCCGGCGAGATCGAGGCGGCCAATCATCGATTGATGGCCTTGTTTAATCAGGAACATTCGGCTTTCTTCGCCCATGTTTCTGATGATGTCAAATTCAGCTTCAGATACCTTGAAGCCATTGGTGTACTCATTAAAGTCCGCTTTCGGATTCGGCAAATAGATTTCCGTTGCTACCTGCTGCACTAATGCTGAAGCAATTTTTGAATTCAATAAGCTGCTGGGCATTTGCGTTGCAAACACCCCGAAACCGTTTTGTTTGCGGATCGTTAGTTGTTTGTTACCGGCGAATTCGGCAAAGGCCTCATCATCGACCCATTTCCAAGCCTCATCCATCCAGTAAATAAAACGGCGGCCATCGATGACCGATTCCATCCGGTGTAACAAATACATCGCAATCGGTGTGCGGACATCGGCGTTATCGAGAAAATGGGTACCATCAAAGCCGTAGTTACTGTGTGTTGTAAAATCGATAACATCGGTTGGACAATCTAGCACCCAGGCAAACGGCCCTTGCCGGCCGTTGCCGTCGTCATAACACCACCGGGACAGCCGTTTTACAATGCTGTTCTCGCGGTCTTCCTTGTCGGTTCCTTCAGTCATGTTTTGAATCACCGTGGATAAGCGGCGTAGCTGAACCGGCATATTCATGACGGTGCGAACCGCTTGGCTTATCCGTAATTCGTCCGCTGTTGTCACTCGCTGGTGTTCGCCGGATACCAGTACGCGCACGAGCTTTTCCAAAAACAAGATATTTGCTTCGCTTTTTTCCATTTGAAACGGGTTAAAACCTGTCGGTGTCCCGTTTTTGATGGAAAGATATTTGCCGCCGATAGCCTTAATACAGAGCTTAGCGCCCTCGTCTTTATCGAAAAAAACCGACGTAAACCCAAGCGGCGCATGGGTTTTGTATTTTTGCACCTGCATTAGCAAGGTGTTCATCAAAACCGTTTTCCCAGCGCCTGATTGCCCAATAATGCGAGTGTTACCCAGTACCTTTTTGTCGAACGAATCTTCATCGCCTTTTGAGTAATGACAATTGATATACAGCGGTTGGCCTGATGGCGTTTTGGCGATCATAATCGCCTGTCCCCATGGATTACCGTCGCGCTTGCCGGCTCGGAAATTATGAAAGCTGGAAAGGCCAGCGAAATTCTTGCTGGTTAGGCCGGCTACGCGCGGCCGATAGCTCCAGTTGCACGGCAATTGCGCATAAAATGCGGCATCGGTTGCGGTGGCCACCAGGGCGGCCAAAAAACCCCGATCCTGAATAATCGTCATTGCCGATGTCGTGTTTCGACGAACCCTTTCAACAGATTCGCCAAAGATCATGAGTGAATAATGATATTCGCCCATGACAAACTCACCTTGAATTAACTGGTCAATCGCTTGCCGCATTTGTTCTAGCTGGGTGGCGCTGCCGTCTTCCGCATTTTGGAGCTGCCCGAGTTGTTTCTCAAGAAACTCTTTGCCTTGCCGTTTCGCCATGAAGCTATAGGATTGGGTGACGACATACTCATAATCTTCATACATCAACCCGTTCAGTATGCCCGGCTCGGTATGGGCAGTGTAGTCTTTAAAATCTATGCACTGCGCGAAGCGGGTTTTTGTCGGCGAGCGAATTTCTATGGTTTCGGTACCGACGAATATCCACGCGGTACCAAGATATTCATTCAACGGCGCTTTAGGTACGCGCACTTTTTGCCACTCGCCAGATACTAGAAAATTCAAAAAGGACAGCGCATGAGAAAACAGGACGCCATTTTCTTCATAGGTAGTTAATGCTTCAGGTTTGCCGCCTTGTTTTTCATCCGGTCCATACCGGCGCAAACTCGACTCGACTTGGTACGCGATGTCGTCAAGTTTACGAATCGCGGCCCTTTGGTCATCCATGATTTGTGTGTGTGTGCGCCGCCCTGCCCTCACAAACGCTTTATCGATTCTTGATGGATTCGGCCGATACACTACAGTCAAATACAGTTCGTTTGCCATCATTCGATAACCGGCAAATGAATCGTAATATTTTTTGTCGAAGTCGCGGCAAAACTCGTTATCAAACGAAGATTTCAATCGGTCCGATGTTTGTCGGTGGACGCAATGCGACCACAGAGCAACATTACTCGAACCAATTGAACGGTACAGCGTATTCAATTGCTCCTTGCGTAATAGGATTTCATCGGCATCGGCCGTCTCAAAGCTGATGCCGGCCAATTTCCAGATACGCATATAATCGCCATCTTTCGTGACGATGGTATTTGCCGATACGTGGCTACTGTATGGCAAAAACGGCGCTACAGCCCTTTCGTTGTTGATTTGATGAAAATATTTAGGTTGCGCGGACATATCGCCTCACTTGATGCGTTGTTTGAAGGGGATAGGACTGTAGGCGGATGCCTTCCAGAATTCGCCGTTTCGGTTGCAGTGAAATAACCGGTTCAGCAATGGGCGATTAACACCCCTAAACATGATTCTCAGCCCCAACAATCGAAATTGCTGGTCATCGTGTTTGGTGATGAGTTGCATCACCACGATGAGCGGAATAAGCAGCAACGAGACAAGTAGGGATGTCCAAATCGATATTAGTACGACCGTTCCGGTCACGATGGTGAGCGGCACCAGTGGTACGCCCAACACCATAGCCGGCCTGGTACATCCTTTAAACAGTGGGTCGCGCGGATCGTCTTCCATTTGGTTCATTGTTTACTCCTTTCGTTGCTGCTTATTCAGACTAACCCAACAGATACGCGGCTAACTCGGCGGCACCGCCGACCAGTAAACCGCCGCCCAAAATTTTGCCCACTTCTGCGATGTCCGCGTGTTTGAACAAAAACTTATAGCCCGCCCACATGATGGCGCAGGTCACAACTGCAATAGCGATGCCTTGCAGGACGGCTAACACGTTTTGGACAAACGTGTTCACCTTGTCCAATCCGCCCGCCGCAAATGCAGGCTCAACTGCCAGCAGGGCCAGCAGGGCAATAGCGCTTAATACTGTTACTCTCTTCATTGTCATTTCGTACTCCGGGTTTATAAAAAGATTGTTTGGTAATGCACCGGCTTAACGCCGGATTTAGATGCGCTTGATGGTCGTTTCTTGGTAATTTCCCTCATAGGCCGAATGGTTGTTGTCGGTTGTCAGTATATACCAAATTATAGTAATTTGGTATAGTTTTTTATAGCTATTTGGTTATTTTTGGTGTTCGTTTTATGGGCTTGCCGTCCTTATCGTCCATAACGGTTTTGCAGCCGTCTTTGTATCCACTGCACCCCCACCAGTAGCCGTATTGGCCCTTGCGGCGGTACATAACTCGCCCGCAATCAGGGCAAGGCGCGGTTTTAACGGCTAGAGGCTTGCCTTTCGCGTCATCAAGGAAGGTTTTGCAATCTGTACTCGTGCAAAACCAACCAAAGCCGCCCTTCGGTTTGCCCGTTTCCTTGTCTTTTTTTCGGTAGCGCCTTAGTGGCGCTGTCTTGCATGTTGGGCAGGTATGCACAACGGACTCAACGGGCTTGCCGTCTTTGTCATCCATGTAATGCTTGCATTCTTCGCTTGAACAGGCCCATAAGTAGCCGCTGCCTGTCTTGCGTTTAAAGCGGCGCATGGTCCCGGTTTCGCACACCGTACAGGTGTAGGTTTTTCGCTCAATCGGTTTATTGTCGGCGTCGTCCATGAATGTCTTGCATTCGGTGTTCGTACAACCCCAGAAAGGCGATTTCCCAGCCGGCGAATAACGGCGTAGGCCGCCGCCACACTTCGGGCAAGGGAAGCGCGGTTTTATGGTTCCCGCGCTTGCCACCGCGTTGATGTCGGTCTGGAGCTGTTCAAAAGCCGGAGCGACCACATTGATGTAGTCGCTATTGCCTTCGGCAATGCCGTCTAACTCTTCCTCAAGTCCGCGCGTAAATGGTAATTCAATGAATGCGAACTCGGCTTTTACTAGCTGATCGACCAGTAAGACGCCCGTTTCCGTCGGTTCTAAAAACCGCTTCTCTTCAACCAGGTAGCCCTTGCTCATGATGTTCTGCATGATTGCCGGGTAAGTGGACGGCCGCCCGATGCCTTCGGCTTCGAGCTTCGCTATCAAGCTAGCCTTAGTGAAACGTGAAGGCGGCTTTGTTTCCTTCCGGAGTAATTTGCCGGATTCGGCCACTTTGGCCGAACCGACATCGAGCAGCGGGACTTTGCCGCCGCTGGCGTCGTCGCCCTCCCCCTCGTCTTCATCATTCACCGCGTCTTTCGCGGTTAGGATTCGCCACCCCTGTTCCACGAGTACGCGGCCTTTGGCCTTGAATTCGTAAACCTGCTCGCTATCTGTGGTTTCGAGCGTGACGGTGTTTACCTTGTATTTTGCATCGCCTAATTGAGAGGCAACGGAGCGTTGCCAAATGAGCCGATATAATGCTTTTTGCTGGTCGTCTTCGCCGGCCAGCTCCACATCAATATGCGTTGGCCGAATGGCTTCGTGCGCCTCTTGCGCGTCGCCCTTTGCTTTGAATTTACGGGGTTTACTGGGTAGAGGCCAACCTTTGCCTTCGGCAAAGTCGCGGATTTCCGCAATCGCTTCAGCGCTGAAATTTACGCTGTCCGTCCGGATGTAGGTAATTGCGCCTTGCTCAAACAGTTTTTGCGCAAGCTTTGCGGTTATTTCCGGATCAAATTTTAAGCTTACGCTGGCTGCTTGTAGCAGCAGCGAGGTAGAAAACGGCGGTGGCGGCGACTGCTTCGCCTGCCCGCTGTCTGACTCTGTTATTTTAAATTGGCGGCAAGCCGCTACACGCGTTGCCAGGGCTTCATCCAGAATATAAGGATTGTCTTCGCTGATAAACGGCTTGGTGTTCCATTCGGCTTGCCAGGTATCGCCATCGAAAAAAACGACGGCTCCAAAGTGCATCGTTTTCCTGAAGGCCTTGATACGCCGACTCTGATCGACAACTAGGCGCACGGCCGGGCTTTGCACTCGTCCGGCCGATAACGACATGCCTAGCATGTTGGAAAGCAAAGGCGATACCAAGTAACCATACATGCGATCAAGCGCCCGACGCGCTTCTTGTGCATGTACCAGGTTGTAATCGATTTTTCTGGCTTTCGTCAGGGCATTACGGATCACGTCATTTGTAATCGCGTCAAACGTCACTCGCAAATAGTCCGTTTCGCCTAAGTCTAGCGCTTCTTTCAGGTGCCAGGCGATGGCTTCGCCTTCGCGATCCGGGTCGCTGGCCAGGTAGACCATTTCGGCTTTTCCCGCCTCCTTACGGATGCGGTCAACTCGCTCTTCACCACCGGGGAACGTGCGGCCGTTTGCCGATGCGGAAGGTATGTATTCGTAGTTAAGCGTAAACCCCGGCTGCTCAATACCTAATTCCTTTCTGGGCAAATCGCGTATGTGGCCGACGCTAGCGACGACTTTCCATTCACTGCCGAGAATGGATTCAAGCTTTTTTATTTTATTCGGACTTTCGACAACCATTAGTTTCATGTCGCCCTCCTAAAACACAATAGCTGAGCTACGCGGTAGGTCCGTCTCTGTATTTATGGGTTCTTTGTCTATCATCTTCCTTGGTGAATTGGGGACAGAATTGGGTTGTCCGGAAGCTTGATTTGTCTCCACTGCTTTCAGTTGCACCTCGTCATTACTGCGGCGCAGTAAGACCGGTGCATTATCGGATGGTATCATTTGTTCTGTAGCGGTTGTAGGTGCCGCTCGAACTGACTTGGGTTTGACGCCGTTTGATTGGATATTCGGAACAACCGGGATTGCTAGTGTGGCGTTGTCGGCGCTGGCTAAGACTTTCTCTACATAGCTAGGCTTACCCGCTACGTCGGGTTGAAAGCCGCGAGTAAAGTTACCGGAGTAATAGCATGAAAACGCGGCTTGAAGGGCCGCTTGTGTGTCGGGCGTCGTTTTTGCTGCCCTGACATAGCAATCCTCTAGGATTTTCGAGCCTATTCGTATATTCGTACAGGCGTCGAATGCTTGTTCAAGGCTGATGGCATATTTAGGTAGGTTATAGCGATTGACTTGCGCAACGCCTACCGAGAAGTTCCAGCCATTGTCTGCCAAGGCCTTAGCGGTTGCTACGGCTTCTTGTTGATTCGAAGGTTGGCGTTCGAGTCGTCCGCCGACTACGCCGATTGCATAAGGGTTTTTGCCAGATTCGACATTGACGATTGCCGCCATTGTCGTAGGGGCTACGGTAGGAGCGCATTCTTGCGCTAACGCCAGAAGGTCAAACATCGATAGTTCTCCGAATCAACACTGTTAAGGTGTTGCCAACATACCATAATTTGGTATACGCGGATACTATTTCTTGGTTTATTTTTTAAGGTCGTGCTAAGGGTCTTCGTGGGTCAATCGTCGTCGGCGGGCGGCATATTTTGATCCCTCAGTAGTTCAAATCCTACGGTTGGGAATATTTCCTTCATATTTTTATTTAATCGTATCAAGTCCTTATAGAGTCTAGGTTCTGTTCGCTTCCGCCGAGTTGTCAAATACCAATCTCTATCTTTTGCCCATAAGAAACGCGCAATCACGTAAAATCCGCCTGGCGTCTCCATGACGATCAGCTTGTCGAGCGTTTGCTGTTGCGCGGCTAGTTCTAAATCGCCTTCCAAAATACTACTGGCGAGACTGCAAGGCAGTAAGTTCATAGGTGTTCTGTCTGTTAGTGATGCCATAAAATACCCTATTCTACTACCAGATTACTATAATTTGGTAGATGTTTATTGTTATATTTGCGTTTTATTCAATATTATTTGTACGCTTTTACTGACAATTTTACAGGACATTTTTATTTAAAAACAAATCTCATTATTTTAAAACGCTATCGCTTACGATAATTTTAGGTGCCTAATGTCAGCTGGGTTTTAAATCAAAAAAAAACAAGACATATGCACATTTTTTCGCGTGGGGGCCTCCACTCCGCCCCCGAAAAAGCGAAAAACTGTGTATATGTCGTCCTCATCAACGGCCTTTTTTTTGATTCTTTGGGGCATTTTCGCTATCGCGAAAACCGGACGCCCTTACAGGCTCGCTATTCGCTCGGTCCTTCGGACTTGTAAGCTACCGCTTACAACCTTCCAGACCGCCTTGCCGCGCTCAAAAAGGGGTGTATCGCCTTATCAGGCGTTACCCCCCTTTGCCGCTGAGGCTTATCCCCAGACTTTATACCCTTATTTGGCGACAGCGTAAGCTATTACAACGCTTAATATGACACCAAATATTACCGGGTAAAGCCCAGGGCGGCAAATCCATGAATTAGTCAACCACTGCGCGAACTTCCGTTGCTCACAGCATCCGTCAAATGTCTTAATGAGAGAGGCTTGCTCACTGTGCGACGATATTGACAGAAAGGCCGGCTTATACGGTCAAGGGGCTTTCGCGGCATAAACCGGTCGCTATCGCGCCCTATTTATTCCACGTCCCCTTGACCGCGCCGGCCTCCCTGTCAACCGATACGCACCGCAAGCCCTCGTCCCATTAAGACCGATTCACTCCAGGCCGGGAGTATGCCCCGTTAAGCATAGATAAGGTGCGGCGATGCCGCGCTTTATTTTGATTCCCCGCTTCCCTGAACCCTTAATCCCGATTGCACAAACCGTACCAATATTGTGTTTAGAATCAATATTTTATTTTAGTTCAAAGTGTAAAAAGCGTTTGACATACGCCCCAATGGGGCGTATTATAAGAATCAGGCCGGGCAATTCCGCCAAGGCCATTTTGAGTGAGGTAGTCACCATGTTTAACAATCGCTTCTATAACACCATGAACCAAGGCCCGCTGGAAAATGACGCTTTGCGCCGTTTGGCTCCGTCCGTTTTCGCTGAAGCTAAGCACGGTTCACGCGCTGAAACCTATAAATTTATACCAACCATCAATATTGTTGATGCCTTGCGTAAAGAGGGATTTTTGCCGGTGTTCGCTTCCGAGTCTCGCACCCGTAGCGAAGATAAAAAAGGCTTTGCAAAACACCTGATCCGCTTCCGCCAGCACGACGGTTTTTCTAGCGTCGGCGAGGTTAAACCCGAAATCGTTCTAGTCAATTCGCACGATGGAACCAGCAGCTATCAATTAAGCGCCGGACTTTACCGCTTGATTTGCAGTAACGGAATGATCGTTAGTGATGGGCAAATCGATTGTGTACGGGTACGCCACAGCGGCAATGTGGTTGATAACGTCATCGAGGGGACTTATCGAATTGTGACAGAAACCCCCAAGGCCATTGAACACATGGACGCAATGCGCGGCCTCATGCTGACCAGAGCCGAACAAGGGATTTTTGCAGAAGCGGCAAAGGGTTTACGTTGGGACGGTGAAGAGGTCAGCGTTAACAATGCCGACCTATTAAGGCCGCGCCGGACTGCCGACCAATCCGCCGACCTTTGGACAACGTTTAACGTGTTGCAAGAAAAGGTTTTGAAAGGCGGGGTTAGTGTGCAGAACCTCAATACTAAAAACTCACAACGGGCAAGGGAAGTTAAGAGCGTGACCGAAAACGTTAGATTGAATAAGGCGCTTTGGACGCTGGCCGAAGAGATGAAAAAACTCAAAGCCGCTTAAAAGCTAGACGCCGTGCAAACATGGTGCCCAGCAATGGGCACCTTTCTAACAGATCGGAGAAACCATTATGAGCCGCTATATTCCCACTAACTCAGAAACCCGCGATTTTCCCGCCGCCGTTGTTGTCGCCTACTGCTTTGAAAGCAAAAACGGGCCGGCCTATGTTGCCTATAAAGGCAGACAAGGCAAGCCCGCGCGGTTTTTCGCGTTCGCTTCGCCAGATCGACGCGATAGGCATTTATCCAATTACATCGACCAGCAAACAGAGTTCGAGGCGTTGAAACGGACAAGACGCCAAACCGGCCACGGCTTGATAGTTGGCGATATTGTCTTTTCAACATGGGGCTACGAACAAACCAATGTTGATTTTTTTGAAGTGTTGCGAGTGCCGACCGATCTTTCCGCCGTTGTGCGGCAGATCGAGAGCGAAACCATAGAAGATAAACCGGGCAGCATGACCGGCAAGACCACGGCGAAGCCGGGCCAATTCGTGGCGGTCGCAAAGTCCGAAACGCGCCGGGCTTGCGGTGTGCATGTTTTGAATGGTGGCAAGATGCGCGGCCAGTTGCAGAAGTGGGACGGCACCCCGCGCCGCGTTACTTGGTACGCATAAAAAAAGAGGCGAACGGCGTTAGCATTGCTTGACATACGCCCCAATGGGGCGTATTATCAGAATCAGGCCGGGCATTCCGCCAAGGCTATTTTGAGTGAGGTAATCACATATGAACGAAACCGCTTATCAACTTTCCCAAGCCGACCACGCCAAGGCAATGCATTTGCTTGATGCCATCAAGCAACAAAGCGCCTCATTAAGCCCAGACAACGCAGCCGCAGCCAGTAACGTTATCAACGCGCTTGCCGAATCTGTTTTGTGGCTGTTAGTTACCGCGCGACCGGCTGACATTGCCAGTTAATCCTAGCAACGTCAGCAAGCAAGGAAGGGCCGCGCCCTTCCTTGCTCTTCACTCAACTTGATTCTGGTGTAAGCGCATGGATATAACTGCAATAGGTGATAACTGGTTTAGTTTGTATAACGGCGGCAGCTCTTTCGAGTACAACACAGGGCCGAATCCGACCGCGCAACGCCACGATGACCGCCGCCCATCTGCCGAAGTTTTCCGGCATATCGATGGTGATAAGGTGCTGGCCCGTATTATGGGCGGCCCTGCCCAGAAATTCTTTTATAAAGATTCTAGCTACGATGCGGCGCTTGAGCTTGCCAGGCGCTATGTGACCGACTATTTCAATGATTTAGCTGTTCAGGTTGATATATTTAGTTGAAATCGCCGCAAGGCCAACCTTACCAGGTTGGCCTTGCGGCGAAACGCTCAATAAGGGGATGCGCCTTTGCTGTCGCGTCGGCGTATCCCCTTAGCCGCTGGGCTTATCCCGGCTATGCTGTCGCCATATACCTGATGATTTATGCACAACTTCGCTTTTTCGGGGGTTGATTGAATGACCCCCACACTTCAGATGTGCATAAATCAACGGCCCCGCTATACGCTATCGCTATAGCGGGTGCCTTTCTAGGGTATACCTTGCTGATTCATTTTTTTTGAAACAGTTTTTTGTTTCATCAGGGTTGAATGTATTGAGACAACTTGTTATTCTGAACAAGTCTAAACCCTGTTGAAACATTATTTATACTCAAATGGCACTTTACGGTTACGCGCGGGTATCCAGCGCAGATCAAGATTACACGTTACAAGAGCAAGCTTTAAGGCAGGCTGGTTGCGATATTATTCGGGCTGAAAAAGCTTCAGGCACAAGCCGACACGGACGGCATGAGTTGAAAATCCTGCTCGACTTTCTTCGACCAGGCGACACGCTTATGGTGACAAGAGTAGATCGTTTAGCTCGCAGCATTAAAGACCTGCAAGACATCGTTATAGAACTCAAAAAACGCGGCGTATCGTTACGGGCGACCGAACAGCTTATCGATACCGATTCGGCGGGCGGTAAGGCGTTTTACGACATGCTTGGTGTATTCGCTGAATTTGAAACAAATTTAAGGAAGGAACGGCAGCGGGAAGGAATTGAAGCAGCCAAGGCCAGGGGGGTGTATCGAGGGGGTAAGAAGACTGTCGATAACGACAGAATTCTTGAGCTACATAGTCAAAAACACGGAGCAACAAAAATTGCCAATCAGCTTGGCATTAGCCGTGCGTCCGTTTATCGGGCGCTCAAATCTGCAAATTAGTGTTGGAGTTTAAAAATGTATCGTCTTTATGAAATTTGGTTTGCTTATGTAATGTTCGTTGTTGATGCCGTTTCCGCCTTCGCCAGGAGCATGGAGCACCTGCCTATTATTTTTCCTATCGGCTCAATGTTTTTGGTTTTGGGTGCCGTTGATTTGTTTTTGCCACGTTGGGCGGCGCTTTCAATTTATGCCGCGACCGGTTTGCCGGTGGCGTTTTATCTCGCCACCCTGTTTTATGTGTTTTTCACACATTACGATTTAACCGGCCGTCGTCGCTCCCAGTAACCCAACCACTTCAAACCGAGATAGGCCGTCATGAGTAACCCAGCCGCTGAATATAACGAAGATGATTATCGCGCCGAGCTTATTCATGCCGGTCTATCTCCCGCGACGGCGGCAGAAGTCGCCGCCAAGATGGCGGCGAATAGACGTATCCCGTCTAGCTCTTCTATCGAAGAATCTACAATCCAGCCGGCTACGCCGGCTAAGAAGCCTCGCGCTTCAAACAAGATCGTCAAAAGCCCTCGTAAAGAATCCGCTTCGAATTCAAATGAAATGGAAGTTTACGACTACCAGGCCGGCCAACTGCCCGACCGGGTTCGCAATCTGATCGAGGCGCATCTTGCAATCGAGACTGAAGACGCAAAGAGCGCCGGTACACTCGGTTTTATGACCCGCTCTTTAGCAATTGCCACATTACCGCATCGCCGCGTTAAGGATTTTCGATTCGTCCGGAAGAATGGCGACTTTACGTTGACGATGATGACGGCTCACCCTGAAGGGCTGCCTTACGGCACCCTGCCCCGCTTATTGCTTACTTGGGTTTGTACCGAAGTAGCGCAACACCGGGAACGTGAGCTAAGCCTTGGGCCTAATCTCGCGTCATATCTGGCCGAACTTGGTTTGCATAATACCGGTGGCAAGCGTGGCGACATCACGCGGTTAAAACACGCTATGACGACTCTGTTTAGCTCTGTCATAACGTGCCACTATGAAGGCGCTAATAAATGGGCCTTGCAGAACGTTCTTCTTGCGGATGGTGTTAACTGGTGGACGCCTCAGAATCCGGAGGAAGCCGGCGAATGGCAATCGCGCGTGTTTTTGTCGGAACGGTTCTTCAATGAGTGCGTAGAACACAAATTACCTTTTGACATGCGGGCCATTCGAGCGCTTCGCCAGTCGCCGCTTGCCCTAGATATTTATGTGTGGCTCACGCATCGAATGAGCTATCTTTCAAAACGAACAACAATTCCTTGGATTTCGTTGTCTGGTCAATTTGGGGCGGGTTATGCTGTGACCGATCAGGGTTTACGTGATTTCAAACGGGCGTTTTTGAGAGAGTTAAAGCACGTTCTCATAATCTATCCGGCCGCTAGAGTATCCGATAGCCCGAATGGGCTTGTTTTGTATCCAAGTCCTACGCATGTGTCGGCGTCGGTTTCCGTTGCTGTGTCGTCTACACCACCGAAACAACTTTCTTTGTTGTAGTTTTACGTTGTACAAGTTTGGTGACACATCATGTCCCGATCGCTACCGGTACCCGTGTATTGTTGTCGCCAATTCTTTAACAGCATTTTTATTTATTTGGGGCATTTTCGCTATCGCGAAAACCGGACGCCCTTCTTGGCTCGCTATTCGCTCGGTCCTTCGGACTTGTAAGCTACTGCTTACAACCACCAGGCCGCCTTGCCGCGCTCAATAAGGGCAGTTCAGCCTTTTGCTACGCGACAGGCCGAACACCCCTTAGCCGCTGGGGCTTATCCCTACAAGCGCAAGGCTATCGCCCTGCTGTATGTCGCTCGTACCTCCCGTTATGCCGGGTCATTACCCGGCCGCTCAGCGGTACCCGCTGATTTAGGCCGTTTCCACATCCACGCCCTCCTTCGTTGATGGTTTGCTTATTTCGCTGTGAACCTTTCGCCTGCACATACGGTAGACCAGCCGGGACACATTGCAAGGGAAGGCTACGCCCGAAATCCTCACCCGTTCGCACTCGCCATGCGAGTTTGCGCTGCGGCTTCCGGTTTCGCCCTTGCAATATGCCTATCCGTCCGGTCCTCGTGACGTGCAACTACGGCGAAAGGCACTCAGCGAAGCAATGTTATCAACACTAAAGGAGGACACCGATATGGTTCACAAACTACAAAATCAAAAGCCGGCTCAAGCATCTTGCAACGCAATGTGCGAGGCGGAGCATAGAAACTAGATAAGGGCGTCTCTATATTTGGTGACAACTATCTAACCTAGTCCTGCTGGATCTGTCGCCAAGTCGCCCAACACTTGAAAGGAGTATCCCATGCAATACCTTGATGATCTGATCGTGGCATTAGCGACGTACATTCTACGGGGTGTTCTCGCGGCCGGCACTGGGGCTGTTTATGTACAGTTTTTGGCGCTGTTGTTTTTGGCTTCCATGGTTGGCACCGTGTCTTTCTCGGTGTTGCTGGTGGCGGCGTTTAATGTCTTATCTGGAGCGTAACGTATGAATCAGAAAAACAAACATATTACAGAATTGATGGAGCTGGCCGGCCAGGCTAAACCGTTGATCGAGGCGTTAGCGTCGGAAATGACGGTCATTACAACGCGCATGGCCGCCCTGGAAGCGCTGGGGTTGATTTATGCCTCTGAATACTGGCGGAAGGATAGCGACGGTCAGCCAAAGTATTTCTATTTGCTGTATCCGCTTAGGCAAGGCGAGCCAAGGCGACGCGATTATATTGGTTGTGATCCAACTCGGATCGAGGCGGCTAGACAAGGCCTTGCCAGGGCTAAAGAGTATAACGCGCTGGCGGTTGAGCTTGGTTGTCTTGAAGGTCGGGCGCGTAGCGGATTGTTCGGTATGAAAGACGCCTTGCGGCATCTATCTAATAAAAATTACCGGCAATACTGAATAATGCTTGTAGTAATGTAATAATAATAGTAATATTACTACTACAATTATTATTTGTTACCACACACACCGCAAGTCGGTCTTCCAGGGGAATTAAAATGGCCTTAAATCCAGATGTAAGAAAACGTATTTTTGACGCCGCCGACGAACTTCATGCCGAAAGCGAGACAGGAGAGTATCCAAACGTCGAAGCGGTTAGGCAGCGTAGCCGCGCCGGCATGAATAACGTCGTTGAAGCCATGCAGGAATGGCGGCAGAACCAACGCAAACAAGTACAGGCTGTACGCGAGCCTTTACCGGCTAACCTGCATGGTGTTCTACAGAGTATGGGGCAAAATCTTTGGGAAACGGCGCAACAGTTAGCTAACGAATCCTTAGATACCGCCAGGGCGGCTTTTGAGTCGGAAAAGTCCGACTTGATACAGTTGTCTGTTGAGCAATCAGAGGCCTACGAGACTCAAGCCGCCGCGCTTGAGGCGGCTCATATTCGAATAGCGGAACTGGAACAGCTTGTTAATGTTGCCGAAACAGCCGCTCAAACTACCGCGCAACAACTTGAAGACGTGCAACGCGCCCTACTCTCTTCCGAACAAAAAGTTGCCATTGTCGAACAAAAGGCAGAGGAAGTCGAAAAACGAGCGGCCGATCTTCGAGCGGAACTTAACCATGCTCACACAGAGGTTGAGCATTTCCGGATCGAGCGCGACAAGGCTCATGATCGAGCTGAAGAAGCCGAAAAACACGCCGAGAAAGCGGAAGCCCGCACCGAGCAATTGCGTGAGACATTGGCGGCCCAAACAGAGAAAGCCGATTCAACCATCGAGCAACTACGCAACTCGTTTGCTACTCAAACAACAAAATCAGATGCGATTATCGAGCAGTTACGCACGGAGTTGACGGAAACGCGCACCAAGGCAGAGGCCTCAGACCAATTACACGCTGAACAACGGAAACGTACAGCGGAGGAAGTCCATCGAAGCGCAGAACGTATGGCTAAGGCCGAAACGGAATGCGATAAAGCCCGCCTGGTCGCCGCTGAAGCTCGCGAAGAAGCCGCAACATTGCGCGGCCAGTTGGATGCCACCAAAACGCAAAATGCGGCCCTTCTGGCGACATTGAAGCCTTCTGCGAAACCTACGAAATAACGCCACTAGCCATGCTATGATCCGCGCTGAATTTGTCTTGCTCAAAGACCTATTCGGCTGTGGATTACCATGTGGATAGTCAAAGTTATCCACACTGAAATTGTCTTGTTTTTACGCTGAAATTGTCTTGCGCTAAATCATTGATTTTTAAGTATTTTATGGTTTTTTTACGCTGAAGTTGTCTTGCGCTCGCGCTGAATTTGTCTTGCATATCGTGAACGCAATCGCCTTTGAACCCGCGCAGTTAGTGGGTTACAGCGGTTTGCAAAACGGCCACCCTATATAAATAAACCTATACCCTTCCTGTAAGACCCTGTAATTAATCCCTGTTTTCTGTGGATAACACAGCTATGGTCATGCTGTTTATATCGCCGTTAGGCGGCAGGGTTTTAAATCAAAAAAACAAGACATATGCACATTTTTTCGCGTGAGGGCCTCCACTCTGCCCCCGAAAAAGCGAAAAACTGTGTATATGTCGTCCTCATACTCTTTCCATATCCTTAGAGCGACAACGGCTAATATTTGTTTTCATATTGTTTTATTATTTGTTATTAGTTTGTTTTAATTCTGTTATAATTAAGTTGCGGTTGTTTCTAATTTCCGCGCCTATTTTAACTTTTAGGAGGGCCACTTATGCCAAAAGAAAAAATATTTATCATAGCGAGCAATGAGTTTTTCACAATAACGGGTGAATGATTCATGTCTCCTGCACCAGAAATAGATAACGAACTATTCGAACGTGTGTCGCGTCAGTTGCGGCGCTGGTCTGATCGTTCAATAGGCGTAGCAAAATCGATAATTATTGACGGCCTATCGCTGTCTGAAGCCGCTTCTAAACACGATATGTCACCCCAACAAGCAAATGTCATTCGCGCCCGTTTTGTTGAAAAAGCGGACAAGGTTCGCCTTGAGTCGTTTATGGAGCGCGAAAAACCGAAGCGGCCGAGCGTGGAACTTGATGCATTTAAACCTGAAATACAAATTTTGGACGAGAAGGGTTACACGGTTGAGCAGATCGTTTCCTTTCTTGCTGAAAATAATGTCATTGCTACGGCCACAACCATTCGAAATTTTTTAAAGGGTAACTGAGCATGAAAACACTTGTGTTAGCTAATCAAAAAGGCGGTGTAGGCAAATCTGCCGTCGCCGTTCAGTTGGCGTATTTTTTTAATCTCGTTTTGAAAAAACGAGTTCTGATTATTGATTTGGATCATCAGCGAAATACTTCAAAGGCTATTCGCACCGGGGCTATTGCCGCCGTGTCTCAACTGGCGGCAAGCCGCCTGTTGTCCGCTAGGATCGATGGCGGCGACGTTGAAAACGCTGAATTTGTCTTGATTCCGGCCGATAACGCCGAATTACTCAAGATGGAAAAGCAAGCTGATAAACACAACAGTTTTGCCACCAACTTACAAGCATTCTTGAAAACTGTTGATGAGCAATTTGACGTTTGCATTATCGATACAAACCCTAATCCGGATATTCGCCAGCTTTCCGCGCTGGTTGTGAGTAATTATGTTTTGTCACCAATCCAGTTGAATCAAGAAGCTATCGACGGTATCGGCGATCTTTTAAATCACGATAGTATCGGAATTCGGAAAATTCAGGCGACCTTGAACCCTACCCTTCAACTAATCGGTATTTTGCCAAATCTGGTTGAACCGACGCCGTTCCAGCGCGATAACTTTCGCGATCTTTCTACCCACTTCGCAAAGCTTTTAATTCCAATGACGAACGGTTTTGCGGCAATTAAAAAATCTACCGCCGTACCTGAATCGCAAGCCGCCGGCTTGCCAATCTGGAAATTAGGCAAAACCTCTGGCCGTGACGCATGGGCGCAAATTAGGCCGGTTTTTGAGCAAATCGCAACGACTATGGGAGTTATCTAAATGGCCCTTGATCTTTCTGCATTAGAAGATAAACCGGAGGCAAAGCCTCAGAATGTTGCGCATACCGGTAAACCCTTAGAAATTCCGCTGGCGGATATTGAGGAAGACCCAAATCAACCCCGTATCGAGTTTTCCGAAGAGTCCATGAAGGAAATGACGGAGAGTGTTAAGGCGAAGGGAATTAAGACCCCTGTATCTGTCCGCCCTCACCCCGTTCATTCCGGCAAGTGGATTCTGAATTATGGTGCTCGACGGTATCGAGGTTCTATTGCGGCCGGAAGGTCTACTATTCCGGCGTTCGTGGATGCATCGCACGACGATTACGACCAGGTTATTGAAAACATACAGCGCGAAAACCTAACCCCTATGGAGCTTGCCCTTTTTCTGAAGAAACGGATAGACGGCGGGGAAAAACAAGCATCTATTGCAAGGAAGCTTTCTAAAAGCACTCAGTTTGTTGCTGTGCATCTTGCGTTAATTGATCCGCCGGCCTGTGTTGAGGAAATTTATAACGCCGGTAAATGTACATCGGCTAGAACGCTTTACGATTTGCGCACCCTGCACGACAAATACCCTGAAGAGGTCAGTAAATGGTGCGGCGACGGTGCAGAAATAACCCGGCGGTCCGTTGCTGAATTGGCCGGCGAATTAAGCGGCAAAAAGGCTCCGAAAAGCCCCGCTAGTCCGCCGACAGACGGTAATGGTGAGAATGTTGGAGGTGTTGGTACTGATAACGAAAAAGTTCGTCATGACGAACTTTCACCAACGAACACCACTGAGACGCAAAATGGCTCAGGTATCAAGAATAGCGTAGATGCTAAACCACAAAAGACCATTGTTATCGATAACGATCTTGATGGCGACCAGGGCGGACAGGATCATGGCGAGCTTACAAGTTGGCCCAAGGGTCGGGCAATTTCCGATCCACAACGAATGAGTAAGCCCCTATTGCTTGTTGAGTACGATGGTCGTTCAGCGGCGGTGATTTTGAATAAGCGCCCTTCAACACCTGGATTGTTGCATATACGCTATGAAGATGGCGGCGGGGATGCTGAAGTTGATGCGGGGCAATGCAAAATTAACCTGCTGACTGACACCGACAAATGAACAAGAGGCCATTAACGGCACTCGGTATTTTTCTTTTGCCATTCCTTGTGTATGGTGAAACACACGCGGCTATGTTTGGTACATGCGATCTTTTTTTCTCGGGCGGCGTTTCTGTTAAGGATATACCGTTAGCGAATACCGCCGACCTGCGAGAAAGAGGCTTATCTGGTCAAGAACAAGCTAGCAATGGCATGTTGTTTAGCTGGGACAATTCAGAACCGCGGGCGTTTACTATGCGCGGTGTAAGTTTCCCTTTGTCGATTGGCTTTCTATCTGATGATGGCACTCTGTTTGCCATTGAGGATATGAGGGTTGATAGTGATAAGTTTTACTTATCCATGCAACCGGCAACTGATGCTATTGAATTGGCTTTAGGCCAATTCGAGAAATTAGGTCTTTCTATTGGCTCGAAACTTATTCGTAGAGAGTGTAGGGCTTTTGACTGAAAGGGAGCCGCTGAAGGCGACCGCCTTTAGGCGGTTTTTGTTTGCCATGGCAAACGTTTTATTAAGGGTGAGGTTTATTTGTGGACTAATGCAGGATAGGCGGACAGGGCCGCCGTGTGCTACACTACGTTTGCACTTTAACAAACCACACGCGATTTGGAGGCACCTATGCCGCGCACGGCTGAGATTGGAGCGACACGAGATAGCTATGTATACCGTCTTCGTCTCCCGGCTCAATTGAAGGAGCAATGGGACGAACATTGCGCCAAACAAGACAAGAGTCCTTCCGTAGTGATGCGTGCATTGATGCGCTATATCATCCAGGACGACATGCCGCCGGAGGTTCGGCGCTGGATCGCCGAGGAAACGGAAAGGGTGACGGATACCGGCCCCAAGGAACGCCTTCGCGTTAGTTTTACGCCAAGCGAACATGCAGCTCTTTTGAAGCTCGCCGAGGCCGAAGCGTGTTCTCCGCAACGTTGGGTTGTGAATTGCGTACGGGCGTCATTGACCAACAAGCCTCAATTCACCATGGAGACGGCAAAGGCGCTTTGGGAGTCCAGTGCACAATTACGTGCAATTGGCCGAAATTTGAACCAGATAACCAAACGTCTACATGAAACCGGCGAGTTAAATATTCGCGTTGAAAGGATCGAACAACTTTCTGCCATAATCGACGGACACCGTGAAAAGGTCGCGGACCTTCTTAATGCCAGCCTTACAAGATGGGTGATTGCCGATGAAAACGATTGATGGTGTTATTAAGGATTGGGGAGAGCGAACGGATTACGGGCATGTAAAGGGCCGTAAGGGTAAGAACATTGTAGGCGGGCGCTATTCTAAGCCCGCGCCAACGAAAGCGCCGGCAGGACGTGACAAGCTCGTTTCTACCGTGCGCAAGGCTCCCGAGGTTATGGTCAAAATCACGACGGGCAGAAAAGACCCTAATACAGGGAAGCCACGGCCCATCATGACCGATATGCGCTCTATCAAGGACCACTTAGATTACATATCGAGAAACGGCGACGTTGAGCTAGAGGACGAGAACGGACACATCCAGGTAGGTAAAGAAGATGTCCGCACCGTTCGCAACGCTTGGGCGGATGATGGCTCTATCCCCTACGAGAATGGCAAACGCCGCGAGGCGTTTAATATTGTTCTGTCGATGCCGCCAGGTACGGATCGTGCATCGGTGAAGAATGCCGCTAGAGAATTCGCGACAGAGCTTTTCAATAATCATCAATACGTTTTCGCCGCACACGAAGACGAAAAGCACCCACACGTTCATATTTCGGTTAAAGCAGCAGATAAGGACGGTATTCGTTTAAATCCTAGAAAGAATGACTTACAACGTTGGCGGGAAATATTTGCCGAGAAGCTGCGTGAGCAAGGTATCGAGGCCAACGCGACACCAAGGAAGGTGCGTGGCGTAGTTAAGAAAGCCGAGAGGCAAGCTGTTCGTCACATCGACCAGGAGCATGTAATAGGCGGACGCGAATCATCTTCGCGCGTGTCTGCCTCACGGCGCGAAGCGGCCGAGCGGGAGGCGAGCGGAGGGCAGAAGCACGTTAATCCGGCTCAGGCCAAGATTGTGGAACAGCGAAAACAAGTTCAACACGACTTCGGCACCGTTGCGCGGACGCTTGCCGCCGGCGATAAGGACGATAAGAAGTTAGCCGTCGAGATTGTCCGGTTTGTCCAGCAGATGCCACCAGTCCGGACCCGCCACGCCGAACAGGTCGAGGCATTGCAGCGTTCGAGCGTACAGCAGGGCGGGCAAACAATTGACCGGACGCCAGAGAAGGGCAGGGGAGAGAATAAGGATCGGGATCGTTGACCTTGTGAGGTGGCGGGCTAAAAAAGCGCTTGACATACGCCCCAATGGGGCGTATTATCAGAATCAGGCCGGGCATTCCGCCAAGGCCGATTTTCAGGAGCCATCCGATGATTCAGTTTTACCCTACCCCCCGTTCATTAGCCGAAAAGGCATTCGCTAAATTCAAGTCTCATAATTTCTTACGGGTGTTGGAACCAAGCGCCGGGCGCGGTGATTTACTGGCCCCATTGCTCGACAAATTTACTCACCGTTATTCGTCTCAAGGTACAGATAGAATTGACTGCATTGAGCTTGATTTAGACAATCAAGCTATCTTACGCAGCAAGGGCGTTAATGTGGTCGATACCGACTTTTTGGAGTTTAGCGGGGCAGGGATGTTCAGCCATATCATCATGAATCCACCTTGGAAAGATGGGGCCGATCATCTTGTTAAAGCCTTTGATTTATTAGTTGATGGTGAACTGGTCGCCATCCTAAATGCCGAAACAATCCGTAACCCACACACCGCAAAACGAAAACTCATCTGTAACTGGATTGAAGAACACGGTTCGGTTGAATTTCTTTCAGAGGCGTTTCTTGATCCTGACACATTGCGCAAAACCACCGCCGATGTGGCGTTGATTTGGCTGCAAAAGAAAGTCGATATAAAGCAGAACTTCACTCACGGTTTGGAAGTTGAGCATGTCTCGGAAATTGACTACACCGAGAAAAACAGCATCGCATTGAAACAAAACACGATCAGTAATGCCGTGGCCGTATTTAACGCCGCAGTCCGGTCCCTTAAATCCGCTGAGGTTGCCCGAGAAGAAGCTGACTATTACGCTCGTTTGTTGGGTCGGCCATTGAATGAATTGCACAAAACGACGCCAGACGGCGAGGTTATTGCTATTCAAGAGCGCTTTAATAAAGGCTATGACGATTTGAAAAAACGGGCATGGACCAATGTTCTGCATAGCACCGAGTTCAATAAATACCTTTCGTCTAAAGCCTACCAACGTCTTGTAACCGACTTTGAGCAGATTGCGAAGCTGTCGTTTACAGAATCAAATGTAAGAGGCTTTTTGATTGGCCTGGTCAATAGCCAGGGCGATATGAATATGCAAATGTTGCTTGATTGTTTCGATGAAATTACCAAGTATCGACCCGATAACCGGGCGTATTACAAAGGGTGGAAATCGAACGAGAAGCATAGGGAGTTAGCGTACCGGGTCAAAATGACACGGTTTATTATTCCTGTCCGGAATAGTTACGGTTTAGGACCGAGTTGGGAAGACCTTAAAAAATTGCAAGACTTTGATAAGGCCTTTGCAATGCTCGACGGTAAAGCGCAATGCAACTACGGGTTGCATGATCTATTTAACGCACTGCCGGATGACTTAAAAAGAAGTCAGCGAATGACCACCGATTACTTTGATGTTCGTTGGTATCGGCAGGCTGGTACTGTGCATTTTTACCCCCGTAATCGTGCAATCATTGACCGCCTAAACCGTATGGTTGGCCGTCAACGTCAATGGCTGCCTAACGAGAATAACGCGGCTCCAGGGGCGTTTTGGGAGCATTACGAAAAAGCCGAAACGATTACTAACGCAATGATATTGCCAACGGTACGCTGGGGCCATCCGTCAGATGAGCAGATCGAAGCAGCACACACAAAAGCCTGTGTGGATGCTGGCCTTGATGTTAATACATTCTTTGCCTTAAGTAATTCAAATCCTAACCAACTGGCGGCCTAAGTTGCAGTAAGAATTTATACACAGTTTTTCGCTTTTTCGGGGGCAGAGTGGAGGCCCCCACGCGAAAAAAATGTGCATAAATTGATTTACCTCTTTACATGCGTCTATGCCAGGCCTTTTTTAAGGCGGTTTAATGTGAGAGGCTTGCTCACTGTGCGACGATATTGACAGAAAGGCCGGGCTTATACGGTCAAGGGGCTTTCGCGGCATAAACCGGTCGCTATCGCGCCCTATTTATTCCACGTCCCCTTGACCGCGCCGGCCTCCCTGTCAACCGATACGCACCGCAAGCCCTCGTCCCATTAA
>Ga0208514_100205_pt1 | contig 42393 bp, 48 predicted proteins | sample LakWasMet70_HOW9_2_FD_183900 | JGI IMG/M metagenome (GOLD analysis project Ga0208514, IMG submission 183900) | Freshwater sediment methanotrophic microbial communities from Lake Washington under simulated oxygen tension - Sediment Metagenome... | ecosystem: Environmental > Aquatic > Freshwater >...
CCCCAGCTCAAATTGATTAACATTTTGAATGACTTCTGGTGTTGGCCAGCCTTCAGTGCCAAACTTAGGGCTAATATTATCAGGTGCCCAGCCAAGAATATCCCTGGTGTTATAAAAATGCACTATTTGTTCTAATGTTTTAAATACACCGTTATGGCCATAGGGTGGTGTTAAGGCGATATTTCGTAAAGACATCACTTTGTGTTTACCTATTTGACTGGCATCAGTAATATCACTACGGCCACCCAGTCCTAAATTTGGCTCGGGATTATTCGGTATTTTGAGGTTGCGAGGTAAGCCGATGTTGTCATAGGTGAAGTCGGTAAACAGTGGCGGAATAGGCTCATCAAATTGATCATAAGTCATCTCGCTACTATGGCATGCGGAACAATTGGCTTTACCATTAAACAATGCTAAACCTTTTGCTTCAGTGGCTGTTAGCTTGGTTTTGCCAGCTAAAACATAATCATATTTAGATGTGAATTTATTGAAAACTGCAGTTTTTTCAAATGCAGCCAGTGCTTGCGCGGCTAGTGTAAATACATTCAATACCGAGTCGGGTGTTTGATCGTTACTGCTATAAGTTGGAATATTGTCCAAGTTAATGCCGTATACCTCTGAGAAATACCAACCATAAACCGATTGTTCCTTAATACGGTCAACCACTGCCCATTCGCTAGGCATGGCCATTTCTCCAGGATTTAAGAATGGTTTTTGGGCTTGTTCTTTTAAGTCAACCGCTCGGCCATTCCAAAATTGACCACCTACATAAGCGCCTTTGGCTTCGTCCCAATGAAATAACGGGCTAAATCCGGCATAGCCAGCACTGGGGGCATTTAATCCGCCAAAAGCATCGGGTAAGGAGCCAGCAGAAACGGGAGTGCCATTTTTTGCATTATCAGGATCAACGAAGCCTGGAACAAACAAGCTGGCAACTCCATTTCCCCGAGCTGGCAATAGGCTATGGCAGCTGGCACAAGCCTGATTCTTGTTGAGTGACAAGTTCTTGTCCTCAAATAATAGCTTACCGAGTTGTTGTTCATTATTGAGTTCAACAGCAGCTTGGGAGCCAAAACTGGAGAGTAGTAGCAGTGGAAAAGCATATTTTGATTTTTTCATGATTAAGATCTCAATATAAGGGTGGCGGTTATTTACAGGAATTACTGAAAAGTAATTAACAGAAAACAATAAAAACTAAGACTATAATCAATATAGCAGATAAAAAAAGACAAATAAATACAGAAATTAATATATTTTTAATCTTTCTGTGATTTCAAATTGTTAAGGGTTGTGTTTTTGAATAGCAACTATTGAGTGAACAGCTCCACCAGTGCCTGTAGCTTGCTTTTGTAAGGCGTTGTGAGCATTCGTTAAGCTGCAAATGAGTTTTGTTCCGTCAGATCAAACGATGAGGGTCTGGAAAAGAACACTTAACCATTGCTCATGACGAAATTAATGGGGGGGGGCAAGTGCCGGTTATTAACGGCAAAGATTCTGCAAAATAAAGTATTGGACAGAGATCTCTATGGGCACTCTAGCCGCTTATGATGTAATGAAACTAATCTCAATAAGCTTGGGAGGGCAACGCTTTACTGCGCACCCTTCTATGATGAAATTCAAATCAAGCTATTTTGCAAAATAATGCCTCATGTTCAAAACACAAGGCCATAAGATGCGCTTATAGCAGGCGCTGAAACCAGGGAAGCGCCTCGTTCGCGTATCTTCGATTGATGCGCCTCGTACCTTGGCATATCCTATGGCTCTTTACGTGCCAATTCGTTTTAAAAACAAAAAAACAGAGCAATTAACATCATTTGACACGCGCAGCGTATCCAATATGGCAGGCTTAGAACATGGGGCAGAGGCAGGTAACCCAGCGATGCGATACAGTCTTTCTCCGGTTTATTGTTTATCGCAACTTGCCCCTAATCTCTAGCGCAGTAGTATGTTAATATACTCACATAATTGGTTTACAGATGGCCTATGTCTAACTCAGCGCAATTAGTTGATCGTTTTGGCAGAACGGTTGATTATTTAAGAATTTCCATTACTGATCGTTGCGATTTCCGCTGCTTGTATTGCATGGCGGAAGACATGACGTTTTTACCGCGCGCGCAAATTTTAACGCTGGAAGAAATTTATATTCTGGCGCAAACCTTTGCCGAATTGGGTGTAAACAAAATTCGCATCACTGGTGGCGAACCTTTGGTTAGAAAAGGTGCGCTGGACTTGCTGCAAAAAATCGGCAGCATTACCAGTTTAAAAGAGTTGGTGATTACCACCAATGGCTCGCAACTGGAAAGCTTGGCCAAACCACTGCAAGCCGCTGGGGTAAAGCGAGTTAACATTAGCCTGGATACGCTGGATGCCGATAAATTTAAAGCCATCACCCGCACGGGCGATTTACAGCAAGTGCTGCGCGGCATTGCTGCTGCCAAAACGGCCGGTTTTGAGCGCATTAAACTGAATGCTGTTATCCTAAAAAATCGCAATCATCAGGAAGTTGGCGATTTGGTGCAATTTGCGGTAGATAATGCGTTGGATATTAGTTTTATTGAAGAAATGCCGTTGGGCGTAGTTAACAAACATGATCGTTCAGAAGCCTATTACCCCAGCGAACAAATTAGAGCCGATTTAGCCAATCAGTTTTCCTTAATCGCAACGTTGGAAAAAACTGGCGGTCCATCTCAGTATTATCAAGTGCAGGGCAGTCAGACGCGAGTCGGTTTTATTTCTCCGCATAGTGCTAATTTTTGCAGCACCTGTAATCGCGTGCGCTTAACCGTGGAAGGCCAATTGCTGTTATGCTTGGGCAATGAGCATTCAGTTGATTTAAAAGCGGTGCTAAGAAATCACCCTGGCGACAGCGACCTGTTAAAACAAACCATCATTGATGCCATGTTAATTAAGCCGGAAAAGCATGAATTCAATATCCATGAACAGCCCATAATCTTGCGGCACATGAACATGACTGGCGGTTAACGCCACATCAGGATTAACTATGAACGATTTGTACGGCCCACAGCATTTACAACTGCAAGACCAATTTGACACGCTTAATTTAGCTGCTGGCGTACAACAAGCGATAGTAGCAGCAGAAATTGCTGAACCGCATCAATGGTTTATTGAATCGCGCGATATGTTTTTTTTAACCACCATAGATCACCGCGGCTTCCCGACCTGTTCATACAAAGGTGGTACAGCTGGCTTTGTTAAAGTCTTGGATAGTAAAACACTGGCTTTTCCCAGTTACGATGGCAACGGCATGTTTTTATCCATGGGTAATATCAGCGCTAACAACAAAGTTGGCCTGTTGTTTATTGACTTTGAAACCCCGCATCGAATTCGGGTGCATGGCATAGCTACGATTCATCAAGACACAGAATCACTGGCTGATTTTTATGGCGCAGAATTGGTGGTTAAAGTCGAAATTACTGAAATATTTATTAACTGCCCGCGCTATATCCACCAATATCAACGCGTAAAAGCTTCAAAGTACGCACCACAAGCCGGGCAAGCAACGCCAGCGCCACAATGGAAACGTATTGATGCGCTGCAACCAGTGCTGCCTGACAGAGATAAACATATCGCCGAAAGCCTGGGCGGCACCATTAGCCAGGAAGATTATATTGCCATGATTATGCAAGGCGAGGGTTAATCTCAATGCAGTTAATTTAAGCTCCTTTTCACAAAGGGAAAAGCTTGGGATGAGGGGGATCAAAAAGGCCATGGCTTTGAATTAAATACCCTCACCCTCCTAGCCCTCTTCCAGATGGAGAGGGAAATACAGGCCTTAACTTGATAACATTGAACTAAACCCGATCCAATTCACCCCTGTTTTTCCAATCAAAAGCCAAACATAGATTGACTCTAACCTGACTGGCTTTTACACACCCTAGAGGTTATTAATGTCCTTCCAAACACTTGGTTTAACTGATGAGCTGTTAAAAGCCGTTGCTGAACAAGGTTACACCGAACCCACGCCCGTTCAAGAACAAACAATCCCGTTAATCTTGAATGGTAAAGATGTACTGGCCGGTGCGCAAACCGGCACCGGTAAAACTGCCAGTTTTACATTGCCGTTATTGCAGCGGCTAATGATTAATCACGATCCGCATCAAAAACCTAAACGCTTACGCGCTTTAATTTTGGTGCCCACGAGAGAGCTGGCACAACAGGTTTATGAAAGCGTAAAAGTGTACGGCGCTTTTTTGCCATTACGCACCGAATCTGTCGTGGGTGGTGCCAGCATTGGTATACAAACTAGGCAATTAAAACATGGCTGCGATATTGTAGTGGCAACGCCGGGTCGATTGATAGATCACATAAAGCAGCGCAACGTTAACTTGTCCAATGTGGAAATATTGGTATTGGATGAAGCCGATCGCATGTTGGATATGGGCTTTTTGCCGGATATCAAACAAATCATGGGCTTAATCCCCAAACAGCGGCAAAGCTTGTTGTTCTCGGCCACCGTGTCCTCCGCCATAAAAAGTTTGGCCGGGCAGTTGTTAAATAATCCTGCCGAAGTTGCGGTTTCCAAACCCAATACCACGGCAGATAATATTTCTGAATGCGTCTACGGCATCGGTAAAGAATACAAGCGTGAGTTGCTATCCTATTTAATCGGCAGCAATAACTGGAAACAAGTGCTGGTATTTGTGCGCACCAAACACGGTGCAGACCGCTTGGAAAAGCAGTTGATTACCGATGGCATTCGCACGGCTGCTTTACATGGCGATAAAACCCAAGGCGCTCGTAACAAAGCCCTGGAATATTTTAAAACCGGCAAAGTTTCGGTTTTGGTAGCAACAGACGTGGCCGCTCGTGGTTTGGATATAGATGATCTGCCGCATGTGGTTAACTTTGATTTACCGCAAGTGCCGGAAGATTACGTACATCGTATCGGCAGAACCGGGCGCGCTGGCGCAGCTGGGGTGGCTATATCGCTGGTTTGTCCCGAAGAAGCCTATCAATTATCAGCCATTGAAGCCATGCTAAAACGACAAATTACGCGTATTGCCGATACCGGTTACGAGCCAGTATCATTAAAAGTGATGGATGCGCCCAAAAAATCAGCGCCAAGCAAAACGACCGGCAAAAAAGATTTCCGGCACACTAAGAAACCAAACCCCAGAGCCAGCACTTCTGGTACGCCAAAACGTGGCGATAACAAAGGCAAACCAAGCAGACGAAAACCGTAATGATCGATTACCAACTCCAATTACAAGCAGCAATTACAGCCGCACAAGCAGCTGGCGATTTACTTTTACAGGATTTTAACCGGCACGGCGGCCCTAGCGGTCAAGACGCCCATAGTCCTACTGATAATGATGCCGAAGCTATAATTCGCCAGCATTTAAGTGATGCTTTCCCAGATTATGGTCAGCGTGGTGAAGAGTTGGGTGATCTTAATAAACCCGCACAAGATGCTAACCAGCATATTTGGTCGATTGATCCCAATGATGGCACCAGTGCTTATATAAAAGGCTGGCGCGGTGCTGCGGTTTCAATTGCCTTGTTGCGACAAGGCGTGCCAGTGTTGGGGGTGGTGTATGCTTATGCGGAGTTGTCCGGTTTTGGTGATTTAATTGCCTGGGCTGAAGGTCAGCCACTGACCCGTAATGGCGTAGTGATTGATCCCAAGCAAGCACCTGTGCAGCCAAATATTGTTTTAATCAGCCAAAATGCAGACAAACATGCCAATGTCACCGCCAGTTTATGCAGTCCATACCGGTATCGCATAAGCCCCAGTATTGCCTATCGTTTGGCTTTGACTGCGGTAGGCGAGGCTGTTGCGGCAGTTTCTTTGGTTAGTCCAACTGTTTGGGATGTAGCGGCCGGACATGCCTTGCTCAGGGCCGTTGATATGGATTTGTTTAAAAAAGATGGTTCGCCAGTCAGGTACGATGCGTTAGGTTACGGCGATGTGGGTGACTGCATTGGTTGTAAAGCCGACTTGGTTTCCATCTGGACAACACAGGATTGGAAAAATCCAGTTGCTCAACCAAGTACCAAGACCGCGCTATATGGCTTAACTAAGCCGGATCCTAAGAAAATTATTGCAGATGCCGATCAGTTAAATCGAGCACAAGGTTGTTTGGCGGGATTGTTGGCGGGCGATAATTTAGGTTCAATGGTCGAGTTTGTAACCCCCGCCGAAATAAATCAAAAATATCCCAATGGCTTGCATGATTTGACTGATGGCGGTGTATTTCAGTTGATGGCCGGTCAGCCCACTGACGATGGTGAGCTGGCATTAATGTTGGCAAGAAGCATAGTGAATGCCAATGGCTATCAGGCTGATGAAGCCGCCAAAGCATATCAATATTGGTATAACAGCGATCCGTTTGATGTGGGCGAAACCATAGACGGTGCATTTGGCAAATCGAATACCGCAACTGATGAAAGTTATGCACAAACATGCCGCAGCGCAGCAAGTGCTCATGCAACTTCTCTGGCCAATGGCGCTTTAATGCGTATCGCACCATTAGCCATCTGGGGTAGCGGTTTAGATGATAACGCCTTGGCAGCATTGGCCAGACAAGATGCCACGTTAAGCCATCAAAATCCGGTTTGTCAGGATGCAAATGCGGTTTTTTGTGTTGCGCTTAAAGCGGCCATAAACGGACATTCAGCTCGCGCGGTTTATGAGCAAACGCTGTCATGGAGTTCCACGCAGAGTATTCATTCTGATGTGATTGCTGCATTGAGTAAAGCCGAACACAACCCACCTCAAGATTATATGACCCACATGAGCTGGGTGCTGATTGCCTTGCAGAACGCGTTTTATCAATTATTGCATGCAGAGAATGCGGAACAGGGCATCAAAGCCAGCGTTTTAGCCGGTGGTGATGCCGACACCAACGGCTGTATTGCCGGCGCTTTATTGGGCGCAGTTTATGGCGCACAATCGTTACCCAGACAGTGGATACATGCCTTGCTTAGTGCGCGCGCTATAACAGAAAGCGCCAGTTTATCGCCGCGTCCTGAATCGTTTTGGCCGGTTGATTGTTTAACGTTGGCTGAGCGGTTGTTGTGGATGGGCCAAAATAGCGAATAGCCCGTATGCAACGCAGTGAAATACGGGAAATCGAAACATCGAATCCCTGGATTTCGCAAGCTGCATCCAGGCTACTCACTGATTGCCTTGCAGAACGCGTTTTATAAATTATTGCATGCAGAAGATGCGGAACAGGGCATCAAAGCCAGTGTTTTAGCCGGTGGTGATACCGATACCAACGGCTGTATTACCGGCGCTTTATTGGGTGCAGTTTATGGCGCTCAATCGTTACCCAGGCAGTGGATACATGCCTTGCTAAGTGCGCGCGCTATAACAGAAAGCGCCAGTTTATCCCCGCGTCCTGAATCGTTTTGGCCGGTTGATTGTTTAACGTTGGCTGAGCGGTTGTTGTGGATGGGTCAAAATAGCGAGTAGCCCGTATGCAACGCAGTGAAATACGGGAAATCGAAACATCGAATCCCTGGATTTCGCAAGCTGCATCCAGGCTACTCACTACTCACTTTTAGGTACCTAGTCTGATACAAGGTAGGGATAAATAGCTGACTTTCACATCCTTGTGACCTGGATTCGCTTACGCGGTCTTACGGCTCCGGCAACCCCTGCCGGAATGACATGCTATTTAACTTATGTGGATACTTAATGCTGTTTTGGTGAGCATAATAGCCTTGCGCACCCTTACCATGCTGCCAAAGCTATATAGCGCTCTCATTCGTAATTATTAACAGACCTTCACCCATTTGGTTGCCTAACAGCGTTGCTCTCATTTGCACATTGATGATTTTGTTTTCTTTGGTCAAGCGCTTAATTTGCATCGGTTTGGGCGTTTTTCCAACCAGTAAATCGTTAATAAGTTGCGGGATTACATCTTTTTCTTCTTCTGGAGCTATGTCGTAGCAACTCATTGTCATGGCATCACTGCAGCTCCAGCCGTATAAGCTTTCTGCGCCGTTATTCCAGGCTATAATTTTACCTTGTGTATCAAATAAAATAGTTGCTTCGGTCGATCCCATCACCATTGAAGCCAGCTTTTGCAGACAATTGACGCAATCGTTTTTCTCTTCTTGATGAAGATGTAAAAAATCCCGTTCGGTTAAGGCGATCAGTTCGCGGGCAGAATTTTCAGGATTAAAAATACATGCGGATGCCAATACGGTGATAGTTTTGCCTGATTTGTTAAGGCGCTTAGCTTGAAAAAATAACAGGTTTTTTTGGTCTTTTAAGGTCTCGATGCGTTGTTGCGAGTAGGATTTTTCCTCGTCAGGGATCAAGTTAAGGAAGTTCATTTGCAGGGCTTCCTGCTGGGTCCAACCATAAAGTTCTTCGGCGGCGCGATTCCAGGTGATGATAGTGCCATCCAACTCCAACAAAAATATCGCATCATTAGAAAACTGAACAAACGTTGCCAGGCGCAGGGTCTCCTGCTGCTCACGCCTGTATAATTCAAGCTGGGTGGTTTTCAGTTGATGGATATCAATAAAAGTAAGAATAACTCCAGCACTCACGCGAGCTGAAATTGCGTATGGAATAATTCTCAGCAAATACCAATGGCCGTTTGTTAACTGAATTTCCTGATCAAAATTCTTGTGCGTATTATTAACGCCTTCCACTATTTCCAATAAATTGGCAAGATTGATTGAATGGGTCAGATGAAAAAATGGCCGTCCTAAATCACTTTCCAGAATATGGAAAATAACTTGTAAGCGCGGTGTGTAACGGCGAATATCCAAATTCTCATCAAGAAACAACGTGGCAATATTGGTGCTGTTGAACAGATTATCCAAGTCATTGTTTAACAGCGTTAATTCAGTTATTTTTCCTTGATGCTCGGCGTTGACGGTGTACAACTCTTCATTAACCGATTGCAATTCTTCGTTGGTACTCTGCAATTCCTCATTGCTGGCCAGCAACTCCTCATTGGTGGCCTGTAATTCTTCGTTGGAGGTTTCCAGTTCTTCTACCGTGGCTTGCAGGTTTTCACGGGTAAATTGTAATTCGTGTTCCAGGTCTGCAATGCGTTGCCTGGCATCCAGGTTAACATCGTAGGTTAAGGCTTCCGATTCAACAAAATTGGACGATTCCACTGTTTCGCTTAACAGTACCGCCACCAATTTTTCCTGGTTGCTTTTTTTGGGCAGTTGCTTAAATTGCAGGCGAAATGTTCTGAGCGTGTCTTTTTCTCGGATGCGAATATTGGTTAAGATAATTTCGCTATTGCCTTTCAGGGCTTTTTGAATGCCAGTTGCAATAGGAATTGTTAAATCCTTTTTTACCACTTTTGTGATGTTACTGACCAACTTGCCGGTAGGATACGTGAGGTAATCTTTCGCATCGCCAAAGATATGCGAGATTTCCATGTTCTCGTTAACAATAAGTGTAAACGGCAGCACATCATTCTCAATCACTTTGATAAACCGCTCCAAGACGCGGTCTTCTTGCATGATTGTGGATGATCGGCCTATATTAGACGGGTAGTTGGCATAATTGAGCAGGGTGGGCGAGCTGGAAGAAAATCCAACCAGTTTTTGTTTGCCTTTGGATATAAACAGCTTGGATTTGGCGCTGGCGATTTCAAAGTATTCGGCCATGTCGCCAACGGATTCACTGGAACCAAGTAACAAAATGCCATCTTTTATCAATGAAAAATTGAACAGCTCCAGGATTTTCTTTTGCAAAACCGGCTGAAAATATATCAAAACATTTCTGCAGCTTAGCAGATGGATATTGGTAAAGGGCGGATCTTTAATCAAGTTATGCTGGGCAAACACCACCATTTCCCTGATTTTTTGGTTAACCTGGAAGTAATCTTCACGCCGTACAAAATATTTTGATAACAGCTTGGGTGGAATGTCCGCGATAATGCTTTCAGGGTACTTACCCATGCTGGCTTTATCAATGGCTATCTGGTCTACATCGGTAGCAAAAATTTTAATCCGAAAATAGAGTCCTGATTGTTCGCGATACTCGGCTAGCATCATCGCCATCGTGTACGCTTCTTCACCTGTAGAGCAGGCGGTTACCCATACTCGCAATTCGTCATCGGCTAATAGGGTGATAAGTTTGCTGAGCCAATGGTCCTTGATTTCATCAAAAACATATTCGTCACGAAAAAAGCTGGTGACACCAATGAGCAATTCCTGAAACAACAGCGAAACTTCATGAGGATTGGCTTGTAAAAACGCCAAGTATTCGCTTAAATCACGCAGCTGGTTGATGGTAACCCGACGCTCTATCCGTCTGACGACAGTGTTTGGCTTATAGTAAGTAAAATCAATTTTACATTTCTCACGTAGAATTGAAAAAATCCGGCTCATGTCGTTGTCATCAATCGGATCGAGGTTTTTTTTCTGCATCGTGGCATACGGATGCTTAATAAATGCCAATAACTGCTCTGGCATTTTTTCGGGTGGTAAATGAAAGTCCGATAGACCGGTCGCAAAGGCATTTTTAGGCATGCCGTCGAATTTAGACGAGTCTTCATCCTGAACCATTACCATGCCACCAAACTCTTTGATCACCCGTATGCCCCGGGTGCCATCGCTACCAGTTCCAGATAAAATGATGCCGATAGCGCGATCTTTTACATCTTCACCTAATGAGCGCAGAAAAATATCAATGGGTAGACTAATGCCTTTGGATGGGTCTTGTTCAGTGAGCAGGAGTTTGTCATGAAATACGGTTACATTTTTTCTAGGCGGGATTAAATAGACGGTATTGCGCTCTATTTTCATGCCGTCTTCAATCCGCAATACCGGCATGAGTGTATGTTTTGACAGCAACTCAACCATCAGGCTTTTGTAATTGGGCGATAAGTGCTGGATAACAACAAAGGAGAGACCGGAATTGGCTGGCATCTGCTTAAAAAAAGCTTCGATGGCTTCAAGTCCGCCAGCAGAGGCGCCAATACCAACTATATAATGTAGCGGCTTATTTTCCGTTGAATCAATATTCATAGTTTTTGTATGGATAAAGTGAGAATAAGCCTTAGATTATGTGAATATTTAAGGTGCTTAGACGTTGTTGACTACATCGCTTATATCAGTAACCGTGACAACCAGTTTTCTTAGTTTAAGATCAATGTTTTGAGAAACGGTATCTGTTCCATCATCCGCACTGCCTCTTAACAGGGCATGAAATACTGTGTTTTTTTCACTTTGCAGGCGTAATTGCAGGCTTTTGTTGAGCGGGGCTTTGAAGAAAGCATCAAAGCGTTGGATAAATATATTTTTATCTTCTTCAACGATTAGCTTGGAAAAGTGTTTTTTCACCAATTTACTCGGATTGGTGCAAAGCATATCTGCAAAAGTCTGGTTAGATTGCTGGATAAATCCTTGAAAATCCAAGGTTAAGATGCCTACTGGTACAGAGTGGTAAGCAAAGTTTAAACGATTGTTCATTTGTGATAATTCAAACTGGTTTTTTTGCAATTCGTCATTCTGCATTTGTAACTCAATTTGATAAACTTGCAGATCATAAAACAAGCGCTGGATTTCTTCGGAAGTAATATTCTGAATATCGTGGGGCGTAAAGTTAATGATTTTTTCAGCGTCAGCTTTTAGTTTATTATTCTGACTATCTCGTGCCATTGTGTATTATTCCGTAGTTGTTAAAAGGTTAGCTAAACGCCGCGACTATTTTACACAGGCAACTAATAAAAGTATTAGATTTATAAGATTTAAGCTTCGCCAGTTCGGTGTCTTAACATATTTTGGTGCGTTAATTTGATATGGGTGTTTTTGAACTACCGCACAACGATGCCCCTGTTGTTTATAGCCAAGTCGGGCACCTGTTTTTTGAGCTTAGTGTTTAATATGGCTAAACCTTTGCAATGTACGCTATAGCACAGAAAACGTTGTGATTAAGCCTATCATCCGACTCATGTTTGTCCAGAATATCCCGAAAAATCCAGGTAAAAACTTTAAGTTCACTCCCCAGCCCAAAAGGGTTGTTATCATCCACAGACACCAACAACGGCAAAAAATATGCAAAAAAACAGTCCAATCAAAACCTTATTTCTGGACATCGGCGGTGTACTGCTTACCAATGGCTGGGATCATGATGCTCGCAAGCTGGCGGCAACTCATTTTCAGTTGGACTACACGGAAATGGAGACCAGACATCATCTGAGTTTTGATACCTTTGAAGAAGGTAAATTAACGCTGGAAGGTTATCTGAATCGAACCGTATTTTATAAACCCAGGTCATTTTCGGTCGATGAATTCCGTGAATTTATGTTCGCACAATCGCAGCCGCATAACGATATGATCGAGTTGATCCAAAAATTGAAGGCAAGTTACGGCTTGAAGATTGCCGTGCTCAGTAATGAGGGACGGGAGTTGAATGCCTATCGGATTAACACATTCAAGCTTGATAGTTTTGTAGACTTTTTCATTTCCTCCTGCTACGTGCATCTGCGCAAACCTGACCTGGACATCTTTAAGCTTGCTTTGGATATTGCACAAACCCCGGCAGAACAAAGTGTGTTTATTGATAACACTGAATTGTTTGCCACAATTGCACAAGGGTTGGGCATGCACGGCATTGTGCATGTCAATTATCAGTCAACACGGGAACAGCTGGCCTTGTTAGGCTTGCATTAAGGCATCGGCAAATGAACAAGCCGCCACCAGCGCCGGTTAATCATGCAAAGTCCATAGCGTGGCATAGTCTGGAAAAAGAAGCTGTGCTTGCAGAAGTTATGGCTTCTGAAAGCGGTCTTTCTTCTGCGGAAGCCGCTTTAAGATTAACTGCAAATGGCCTGAATGCGCTATCAGAAGCCAGGCACATTAGCCCGTGGCAAATTTTATTCAGTCAATATAACAGCTTGATCATCTGGATTCTGATTGTGGCTGGCGTGATTTCCGGCGTTGTGGGCGAGACTAGGGATGCGATAGCCATTTTGGTGAGTTTCGTTGTTCTCAAATATCAACTTAGTGATAGTGGCGGTGATTTTTTTCATGTTGCAATTATGGAGTCAACAAAGCCAGGATTTTGGTCATTTTTTAAAGTCATCTTCCATGTCATTCGCTGATAGTTTTTTATTATTGGCATTAGGCTGCATCCCGCTGTTGGTCTTGAAAATGGTTAAGATGCTCAAATTGGCCAGATTGCAAAAAGCGGAACTATCGAATAGTAATGCCACTCTATTAAGCACAAAATCTTACCCAGTTTGGCGGGTAGTGGGCGTTGCTGCAAAAATATTTTTACGCATTGACGGTGCGCAGTCGGCCGGTGCGTTTGCCTACTACACCTTCTTTTCGCTATTTCCGTTGATTGTATTGTTTGTGACTATTGCATCGGTTTTTATTAGTCGAGCCGAAGCTGGCGCTGAGGTTATCGCTTATCTTGAAAACTACATTCCCATCAACGCGGACATCCAAAACTACATTGTTACCACGCTGGCTGGTGTTGTTAATGCGCGCGGCCAGGCCGGTATTATTGCGTTTTTGATGTTGATATGGGCCTCCATGCAATTTTTCAGCACCATGATTTCTGTTACCAATCGAGCTTGGGATTCCGCAACCGCTAACTGGTGGCAGTTACCGCTTAAAAGTTTACTGTTTTTGGGCATCATGATAGTTGTGTTGCTGCTAGGAACTTTATTGCCCATGTTTGCAAAACTGACACAGGATTGGCTGCTACCCATGACGGTTTGGGGAGCGCGGTTTTATACACTGCTGAGTTACTTTACACCTATTCTAGTGGTATTTCTAAGCCTGACACTGTTTTATAAACTAGCCCCGGGAAAGCCTACACACTTGGCTGAGCTTTGGGTGCCCGCGCTTTACACCACGGTCTGTTTGCAAGTAGCTGAAAGCCTGTTTTTAATTTACCTAAGAGATTTCTCTACCTTAAACGCGATCTATGGCGCGTTTGGCGGCATCATGGCTTTGCTGTTATGGATTTATATTTCAGGGTGCATCTTTATCTTCGGTGCCTGCTTGTGTGCAGCCCATACCGAAAATAATCGAACGATTTTGCCAAGTTAGCTCTGCGCCGAAGTTAGGCATGCAGTTATTGGTTTTAAGATAGTGCTTTTTATAAGTTGTCAGATGTAGTTTAGGTAAGGTAAACAAGCTCACAGTCTTAATAAGCAGTAAACTTTGACGTGGTTTTACTGTCATTTGATGTGCTAAAAAACGAAAAACTTGAGTGTTAGATTAATAAGTGATGTTATGTTGCCTATATTAGCAAATATTAATATATTTCTAAAAATTAGGGGCGTACAATGATTTTTCCATCCTTCAAAATAGGAAACCACAGTGAAAAAATTAAGATGGGCGTCAGTTTTATTGGCTTTATCCACTTTTGCAGCAGCGGCTGTCGCGGATATTCCACTGGAATCAAAAGACCAAATACAAGGCACTTGGAAATTGCAATATTCCAAAAATAATGCCACAGCTAAAGAACAAATTCCTCGTGAAGACACGTGGGTATTTAAAGATGGTACTTTAACTATCTTGAATATTCCCCGCGAAGGCACACACTATGATCAGCCACCGATTAAACTTGAAATTGAAAACGGTAAGCTAAAAATTCCATATGTCGGACGGTCTGGTTTTGACACGTTTGCGTTAGTAGAAAAAAATGACACTACCATGATTTTAAAAGGTAAGTTTGGCGAGCATTATTATTTTAACAAAAAGTAACTCGCGATTACCCTGATAACTAACTGTAATTTAGCTGGATATTAATTAGCTACAGTTGCAAATTCCCAAGCAAGTATTTAGTAACTTGCTTGGGAAACCCAATTAAGTGCCAGTTACAAGCTGACTGAACAAACTCCAAAGACACCCCTGCGTTAAGCAATCCTCAGCATAGTCAGAATTTAAGCAGTTTTTAGTAATTGTTGGCTGTAAGTTTCTGGTTTAAAACCAATTAGCCATTGATTATCCACATTAAGAATAGGGCGCTTAAGTAGTGTTGGCGTTTGCAACAGGATTTGCATGGCTTGATCAGCGTTAGCTGTTTCCATGTTTTGCAATAGCAGTAATTCTGCTTGTTGTTCTGGGCTTAATTGTCGCCAACTGGTGCTGCTGCGGTTGATTAAAACTTGCCAGCCCAAGTGCTGCACAAATAGTTGCAATTGTTCCAGGCTAAGCCCATCAGTTTTAAAATCATGAAACTGATAGGCTATCTGGTTGTCGTCCAGCCAACGCCGCGCCTTTTTGACGGTGTCGCAGTTTTTTATGCCAAAAAGGGTAGGCACGGTTTTTATAATTGGCTATTGAGTAATTCTTCCAGGCTGGGTAGTTCTTTGTCTTTTTTGCAACGGACTTTGTATAGGTCAACAAACTCCATAAATGCCTGTTCTAAATCATCTAAAATATTTTCTTCGTTGTCGCGTTCTTCTTTAGGTACGTCTTCGGAATCTAAATATTCGCGCTGTAAAGCGACTTCGCTGTTTAAAGCCAGGGTTGCATAAAGTAAGGCGTTGCTTGATATGGTATCGCTCATGGTTAGGTGCTCGGTTAGTTATGAGTGAAAAAATTAGGTTTTATCAGGTTTATAAAAGTCGGTATTTTTTGAAGATTCAGGGTTTCCTGTGGATAAAGCAAATATTTTTGCCGTGCCACGTTTAATGACTTTATCAATACGAATAACTTTGTGCATGGGAATGTAAGATCGTTCTACATCTTCAAACTCAGTACGTAGTTTCTCCTCAGTCGGGTCAATCACAATATGGCTTTTTTCACCAAAAACAAAGCCTTCAATAACAACAAAGCCGTACATCTCACCCTGGTATATGTTTTTGGCATATACCTCATAAACTTGGTCTTGATTAACAAAAGTGATTTTATAGAGGTGCTTATCCGTCATGTTTGAATTTTATTTAGATAAAACTGATTATCATTTTAACCGGAATGCCGGATTTGTGCTTAAAACTATCAAAACTCTAGTATGAAGTCTGTGCCATTTTTATGGACATCGTACAATCCTTTATGCTGCATACTATGAAACTGGTGTTGGCTACGCTCAATAATATCCGCTAAACCCAGTACTAGGGGATAGTTGTTTAGATCTTCCATGCTCACCCAGCAGGCTTCTGTGACGTCAGTTTGTGCAACTGGCGGGGCAGTATTGTCGCTAACCAGCTCAGCCAAAAAGTCGATAATCACATAATGAAAGCCTTCAAGCTGGCGCTCAACCACAGCCACAATTTGAAGCGCTTTGGTGTCTAGGCCGGTTTCTTCTTTTATTTCGCGCTCACAGGCGCTCGGCAAAGATTCGCCTGGTTCCAGTTTGCCGCCAGGAATAGACCATAATCCACTGGCAGGCGCCTGATTTCGCTTGATTAGCAGTACCTGTTGCTGTTGGTTAAATACAATTCCGGCAACACCGATTTCAGGTTTTGGAAGAGGATTGTTTGCGTTAACAGTGGACATAAATTTTCTGATGAAAGTGGTGTTGATTTAGTTGTATAGTGTTGACTCATCAGAAAGTCCCAGAATATACAACAAACATTTACTTTATGAGGTGAGCAATGAAATTATTAACAAATCCACTGGCATTGGCCATATTGTTTGCCAGTATATGGAGCATACCAGCTTTAGCTGTCGATTTAAAAGCAGGCGCGGAAAAAGCCGAAAACTGTGCGGGTTGTCATGGTGGCAAAGGCCAAAGCAGTAATCCGCAAGTGCCCAATTTGGCGGCACAACATTCTGCCTATCTGGTTAATCAATTAACCAACTTTAAATCTGGAGCGCGCAAAAATGCAACCATGCAAGCGATGGCTGCTAATTTAAGTGACGATGATATCAACAACATAGCAGGTCATTTTTCCGGTTTAGCTGCAGTAAAAGCAAGTGGTGATGCGGCGCTGGCCAAATCCGGTAAGGCTAAGGCCGGTATGTGCCTGGGCTGTCATGGTACTGATGCAACCGGTGGCGGGCAAGTACCAAGATTGGCCGGCCAACAACCTGAATATATTGTGCAACAATTAAAAAGCTTTAAAGACGGCAGCAGAAATGGCGGCCCAATGAAAGCGGTGGCCGGTAATTTATCTGACGATGATATGAAGGAAATTGCGGCTTATTTAAGTGGTTTATAGTCTGTAATTTTTTTGGGTAACGGCCAGATTTTTTGTCCGTTACCCAAGGCTGATTTAGCCTATTGCAGCCAACGTGTTTTCAGTCATCGTTGGCACTTGGTTTGCTCCCGGTTTGATCGCTAATTGACCAAGGTTGCAGAAAATCCCCCGTATTGTTTTATTCTGGTTGCGAGCTTTATGTGCGCAAAATTCGTTCTCACAATTAAGTAAATCTCAACTCTTGCTTGACCGTAACTAACAAAACTAAAGCAATTTATATTCCATGCTCGTCAATTTAACTGCATTTTGATAGACTGTCGCTTTTATGCTGAGTCTTCACTCTGCGCTAGCTTTGCTTTATGACTAGATAACACACTGCATGAAATTAAATGATCAAAAGCTTTGTGAATTGGCGTTAGCTGTGATTCAGGTAGAGTCCCAAGCGGTCATGGCTTTGTCTGAACAAATCAACGACGCGTTCATCGTGGCGTGTAAATTGATGTTTAATTGCCATGGCCGCGTGGTTGTGACTGGAATGGGCAAATCAGGGCATATCGCCGGTAAGATTGCGGCTACATTGGCTAGCACGGGAACACCGGCTTTTTTTGTGCATCCAGGTGAGGCCAGTCATGGTGATTTAGGTATGATTACCAAACAGGACGTGGTGCTGGCCTTGTCAAATTCGGGTGAAACCGAAGAAGTGTTGACCATTTTGCCCATAATCAAACGCTTTGGTGTGCCATTAATCGCGATGACTGGAAATGAAAATTCCACCATGGCCAAATTTGCCACCGCACATATTTTGATTAAAGTGGAGCAGGAAGCGTGTCCACTGGGCTTGGCACCAACCTCCAGTACAACGGCGGCTTTGGTTATGGGTGATGCTTTGGCGGTGTCTTTGCTGGAAGCGCGTGGTTTTACTCGAGATGATTTTGCTTTATCTCATCCAGGCGGTAGCTTGGGTAGGCGCTTATTATTAATGGTCAGTGACATTATGCACATTGGCGATGAGATACCGGTAGTGTCCGAAGCGGCATTTATCAGTCAGGCCTTGTTGGAAATGACCGAAAAAAAGCTGGGTATGACGGCAATTGTCAACGCAGATCAACAGGTTATCGGAATTTTTACAGATGGTGATTTACGGCGTATGTTGGGTAAAAATCTGGACATTCATAACACAGCCATTACCGAAGTGATGACAGCTAACTGCAAAGTGATTAAGGCCAATATGCTCGCCGCTGAAGCAATGCAGATTATGGAGCAAAAGAAAATTAATGCGTTGATTGTAGTAGATGATCAGCAACAGGCAGTAGGTGCTTTAAATATGCATGACTTGGTTCGGGCTGGAATTGTGTAATGGCTGGCTTAGATAACACGCTATCTGCCATCGCGGAAAAAGCAAAAAACATTAAGCTGTTGATCTTGGATGTCGATGGCGTGCTTACGGACGGCAGGCTGTTTTTTGATAACGACGGCAATGAATATAAATCATTCCATGCCAGAGATGGTCACGGCATAAAGTTATTGCAGCAAACTGGCGTTCAAGTTGCTATCATTTCTGGAAGAAAATCCAGTACAGTGGCTTTGCGAATGAAAAATCTAGGTGTTGATCACGTTTATCAAGGCCATGAAAATAAAATTGCCGCGTTTAACGAAATTATTGAGAAAATAGGCATTGCACCGGAACAAGCGGCGCATGTGGGCGATGATTTGTTGGATTTACCGATTATGATTCGGGTTGGTTTGGCAATTGCTGTAAATGATGCCAATTTTGCAGTCAAAGAACGTGCAGACTGGTGTACGGTATTGCCCGGTGGCTTGGGCGCAGTTAGAGAGGTGTGTGATTTTATTATGCAGGCTCAGGGAAACTACGATTCAGTTTTGGCTGCTTACCTAAAATGAGCTTAAAGGACTATAAATTTTACTTAATTGCTGGCGGATTTGCCTTCTTTAGTTGGTGGCTGGCCAGAATTACCGGATTGGACGATTTGTACAGGACGGCACTGCCGCCACATAGCCCGGACTATTACAGTAAAGGTTATACAAAATGGCAGATGGATGCGACGGGGAAGTTGAGTAGCAAGCTAACGGCAGAAAAAATGGTGCATTACAGTGACGATTTGACCACACATGCGGTTAATCCGTTAATGTATTTCTTTAACCAAACTACGCCGCCCTGGATTGTGCAATCGGAAACCTCAATTTTGTCCGCCGATGGTAAAGATCTGTTTCTTAATGGCAAAGTGCATGTGCATCGTGATCATGCAGAAGGTGCCAGTGAGCTGACAATCAATACATTTAATTTAAAGGTTAAACCAGAAACCAGTTATGCAGAAACGACTGAATGGGCCGAATTGCTTAATCCACCTAATGTAACCACAGGAACTGGAATGAAAATGGTTTTTGTTGAGCCCATCTATGTGGAATTACTGAGTAATGTTAAAGGCAGATATGAAACAAAAAAATAATTATAAAGTTTTAAGCTGTGGCATTTTGTTATTGGCCGCGACCAGTTTTAATGCCAGTGCGCTGGAAACCGATTCCGATCAGCCAATCGTTATAGATTCCAATACCGCCACCTATGATGATAAATCTGCAATTAGCACTTACACCGGCAGTGTGGTTTCAGTTCAGGGTAGTATTCGAGTTAATTCAGATAAATTAGTGGTTTATTTTGTTAATGGCGAAGCTGATAAGCTGGTGTTTACCGGTAACAAAGCCAAGTTTAAACAAACACCCAGTCCTGGTGCGGAAGATATTACCGGGGAAGCATTAACGGGTGAATTCTACCCCAAAAAAAATCTGCTGGTACTGATTAAAGAAGCCACGGTTTGGCAGGGTAACGGAACGTATGCCAGTGACTTGATCGAATACGACATTAAAACGTCCCTGGTAAAAGCCGGTGAAAAGTCATCTGACGCTAAACGTGTGCATGTTATCTTGCAGCCGAAATCCAAAGATAAAAAATAAGCGATGGTGACATTAAAGGCCGTCGGGCTTATCAAAAAATATAATAAGCGCAACGTTGTTAATGGCGTGTCATTGCACATTAACACTGGTGAGGTGGTTGGTTTACTAGGCCCCAATGGCGCGGGTAAAACCACCAGTTTTTATATGATTGTGGGTTTAATAAAAGCCGATGAAGGTGAAATTTTATTAGATGGGCAGGATATTACCCATTATCCAATGCACCTGCGCGCAGCGCACGGAATTGGCTATTTGCCACAGGAGCCTTCGGTTTTTAGAAAACTAAGCGTTGCTGATAACCTGCGAGCCGTACTGCAAATTCGCGCAGATTTAACGGAAGGGCAGGCTGAGCTAGTTATTGAAGAATTGTTACAAGAGTTTCACATTTTGCATTTACGCGATCAGATTGCCCTGGGCCTGTCTGGCGGTGAGCGCAGGCGCGTTGAAATAGCCAGAGCATTGGCCACCAATCCGCAATTTATATTGTTGGACGAGCCATTCGCCGGTGTTGATCCAATTTCAGTTGATGATATTAAAAAAATCATTCAACACTTAAAGGCTCGTGGCATTGGTATTTTAATTACCGAGCACAATGTCAGAGAAACCCTAGGAATTTGTGATCGAGCGTATATACTTAACGATGGCAGGGTCATAGCTGAAGGCGGGGCCGACGCAATCGTGGCCAACGCAGAAGTTCGTAAAGTTTATTTAGGTGATAACTTTAGCCTTTAATTAATTGTCTCCACATAAGATATAAACTAAATGAAACAATCTTTAAATCTACGGTTAGGCCAGCAGCTGGCCATGACACCTCAATTGCAGCAAGCCATCAAATTGCTGCAAATGTCTACTCTCGATTTACAGCAAGAAATTCAGCAGGCGCTGGAGTCCAACATGATGTTGGAGATGATTGAGGACGAAAATCGGACACCTATTACCGAAGCAAGTACTGCGGAAAAAAGGGACGATAATCCTGATTTAGTTACTAGCCAAGGCTCTCAAACTGATATACCTGATGAATTGCCAATAGATTCATCCTGGGATGATGTATACGAAAGCTCGATGGAATTAACCGGTACCAACACAAACCCGGATAACGCAGAGTTTGAGTCTCAACGCACTAAAACCTCCACGCTGTTGGATCATTTATTGTGGCAATTGGAACTCACTTCCTTTTCTGAGCGCGATCACGCCATTGCCATGGAAATCATTGATTCCATCAATGAAGATGGCTACTTAATCACGGGACCAGAAGAAATCTACGAAAGTTTAAAGGATGAATTTGAAGATTTGTATCTGGATGAGGTGAATGCGGTATTGCATCGAGTGCAAAACTTTGATCCTGCAGGTATCGCCGCACTTAATCTGGCAGATTGTCTAAGGCTGCAGTTAAAGCAAATGCCGGAGTCCACACCGCATCGTCAGGATGCTTTATTGGTGGTAACCAGATATTTGGAGTTGTTGGCCAGCCACGATCAACCCAAGCTGATGCGCAAGTTAGGTTTAAACGAACAGCAACTGGGCGAGGTTGTTGCGCTGATTAGAACGCTGGATCCAAAGCCAGGCGCGCAGATACAGGAAACGGATTCTGAATACGTTATACCCGATGTGTATGTTACCAAGCAAAGTGGAGACTGGGTAGTCAGTTTAAACAGGGATATAGCCCCAAAGTTACGTATTAACCCCATTTATTCAGCAATGATAAAGCGGGCGGATAGCAGTAAAGATAACACGTGCATGAAAGATCATTTACAAGAAGCCAAGTGGTTTATCAAAAGCTTACATAGCCGAAATGATACTTTGCTAAGAGTGGCAGAATGTATTGTTGAAAAGCAAAAAGGTTTCCTTGAGCATGGCTCAATTGCCATGCGACCCATGGTGCTTCGGGATGTCGCGGAAGAATTAGAATTGCATGAGTCGACTATTTCCAGAGTAACAACCCAAAAATACATGCACACCCCTAATGGCATCGTTGAATTTAAATACTTTTTTTCCAGTCATGTTTCAACAGAGGGTGGTGGAGAGTGTTCGGCAACGGCAATCAGGGCGTTTATAAAAGAATTAATTGCCAGTGAAAACCCCGCAAGACCATTAAGTGATAGTAGAATAGCCGAGCTATTACAAGAAAAAGGCATTAATGTTGCAAGACGGACGATTGCCAAATATCGTGAAGCGATGTTTATTTCGTCATCTAGCCAAAGAAAGCGCATCTTATAGCGCGCTAACAATTATAATTAATATTTATACATAAGGAGTTTATTCCATGCAAGTTATTATAACAGGTCATCATCTTGAAGTAACCGAGGCTCTAAAAGCGCATGTTGATGCCAAATTTGAAAAACTGGCACGCCATTTCGATAATGTTACAGATGTACACGTTATTTTAAGCGTAGAAAAATTGGTTCAAAAGGCAGAAGCCACTTTACAGCTGAACGGCGCTAAATTATTTGCAGAGGATCATCAAGAAGATATGTATTCAGCCATAGACGCCTTGGTAGATAAACTGGAACGTCAGATTACTAAACATAAAGAAAAAACAACTAGCCACCGATAGTGGGTTTAGGTTCAAGGTTGTCATTATTGCGTTGAGCCTGATGAAATATTATGAAATTATTAATAGTTAGTGGGTTGTCCGGGTCTGGTAAAAGCATTGCTCTGGATACATTGGAGGACTGTAACTATTATTGCATTGACAATTTACCGGTCACTTTGCTGGAAGACTTTATTAACCATGTCATGCTGGTTGATACCAAGACTTATGCCAAAACAGCGATCGGTATTGATGCCAGAAACCAAAGCGAAAGCTTAGCAAATTTTTCTGAGAGTCTGGAGATGATCCGCAGCAAGGGTATCGAGTGTGAGATACTTTTTATGCAGGCGGAAGAATCCACTCTGTTGAAACGATACAGTGAAACTCGACGTCGTCATCCACTGACGGTTTCCAACGTGCCTTTGAAAGAGGCGTTGTTAATCGAAAAAAAAATGTTAATACCTATCGCCAAAAATGCCAGCGTGGTTATTGACACCAGCCGTACCCACTATCATCAATTGCGAGAGCTTATTCGAGCTCAGGTTGGGGAGCGCGATGTCAGTCATGTTTCTTTGCAATTCCAGTCATTTGGGTTTAAACATGGTGTGCCGCTGGATGCTGACTTTGTATTTGATGCTCGCAGTCTGCCGAATCCTTATTGGATTCCAGAATTGCGCGGCTTAACTGGTCAGGATCAGCCTGTGATAGATTTTTTAAGCGTTGAACCGCTGGTGGCGGAACTGTTTCATGATATAGCCAGCTTTTTAGAGCGCTGGATACCGCGATTTGAAGCGGAGGGTCGTAGTTATTTAACAATCGCGATTGGATGCACTGGTGGACAGCACCGGTCTGTTTATTTGGCGGATTCGTTAGCTAAAAAATTTACCAGCCCGTTATTAAATGTGGTGGTAAGACATCGAGAGTTAGCTTAAATCATAACGCTGCTGAAGCTTGCCAGGCAGCGTTATGAATAAATAGGCTTACTTCAGACTTAATGTTTCGTTGCGGCCATTAACAATCTCAATTGCTAATTTATCTTCTTTCAATAACCAGCCAATCGCTCTTTGCACGTCATTTTTTCCAAGACCTGTCTCAGTTGTAACCTTAGTTACACTGGCTGGACCGTTTTCATTTAAAAAATGCCACACTTTGCCTGCTGCATCACCGATAGTTAATTCGCTCATGTTGTTTACCTTTTAGCTCTATAAAATTAAGAATTTTTTCCGTGATAATCAGGTAATACAATGTTTAATTCCAATGTTTCCTGTTTATCGTCTTGTTCAAAATTGACTGATATGGCATCTTGCCCTACGTTGACGTACTTTTGAATGACTTCCAGCAGTTCTTTTTGCAACTGAGGCAAATAAGAGGGTTGGTTTCTGGAAGTCCGTTCATGAGCAACCAGAATTTGCAGTCTTTCTTTTGCTAAGGACGCAGAACTGGGTTTAGAGGATCTAAAATAGTCTAGTAAGCTCATTATTTGCCCCCAAAGATCTTCCCAAACAGTCCTCTTTTCTCCTCGATAAAGCGATGTGGTTTGTCCTCACCAAGATAACGGGCAACTACGTCCGCATAGGCTTGGCCTGCATCGCTTTTTTCATCCAGTATCACCGGCATGCCAGAGTTGGAGGCATTTAATACTGATTTTGATTCAGGAATTACACCTAATAAATGCAGTGATAAGATTTCTTGCACATCTTCCACGCTTAACATTTCACCCAATCGAACGCGTTCTGGTGAATAGCGGGTTAGTAGCAGATATTCTTTAATCGGTTCTTGACTTAATTCGGCGCGACGAGATTTGCTGGATAGCAGGCCAAGCATGCGATCAGAATCTCTAACCGAGGAGACTTCCGGGTTTGTTACCACAAAAGCATCATCAGCAAAATACATGGCTAAATGAGCGCCTTTTTCAATACCTGCGGGTGAGTCACAAACGATATATTTAAAATCTTTAGACAATTCTTCCAGAATTCGGCCAACACCTTCCTGACTTAGTGCGTCTTTATCGCGGGTTTGTGAGGCTGGTAAAATATAAAGGTTGTTGCAGGTTTTATCGCGGATTAATGCTTGATTGAGTGTGGCTTCGTTGTTAATTACGTTTACGAAATCGTAAACAACACGGCGCTCGCAGCCCATAATCAAATCCAGGTTACGCAAGCCCACGTCAAAATCGATGACTGCTGTTTTATGGCCTTTCTTTGCAAGACCCATGGCAATGGCGGCACTCGTGGTTGTTTTACCAACACCACCTTTACCGGATGTAACGACTATGATTCTTGCCACTTGTTTCCTCCGAATGTAGCGGGGTTGTTTAAATGTCTTTAATGATCAACGTGTGATCTTGCAAGTAAACCTGCACAGGTTTATTGCGACTGTCATCTTTTAAATCTTCACTGACTTTATAATTGCCAGCAATTGAAATCAGCTCGGCTTGTAAGTCGGAGCAGAAAATTCTGGCGTTTGGGTTGCCTTGTACGCCAGCCAAAGCACGGCCTCTAAGAGATCCATAAACATGGATGTTGCCTTCAGCCAGTATTTCAGCACCTGGACTGACTGTCGCCATAATAATTAAATCGCCATGCGCGTAGACACGTTGACCAGATCTTACCGGTTGAGTGATTAGCATTGATGTAACAATGTCTGCAATGGGTGGTGGTTCTGGCGGAGCAGGCTGGGCTTTTTTAGGCTCAGCAACCGCTGAGCTGTTTTGGGAGGCATGTATAGGTATGCCTAACTCTATGGCTTTTTGATTTTGTTGCTTGGTGCCGCCGCGAATGCCAACTGGTAATAAGTTGAGTTTATACAGAGCTTCTGTTAATCCCTCAATATCAATGTCAATCCCTTGCTTATTGATTTCTTGAACATCAATTACCAGCGGTGAATGTTTAAAAAACTCAGGTGCAGTCTGGATTTTTTCTTGCAGTTGATGTTCGATGATAGAGACATCATTTACGGATAATATTAAAACAGGTACTGAAAACGTACTGCTTTTAAATTCAACCGCCGCAGGATAATAGGGAATTTGTTGAGAGTCTGTCGACATCCGTTATGTATAAATTTGTAAAAACTAGGCAGATTTTAGCATTGCTAACAGAAAAAATCATTTTTCTGCGCATAAAAAAATAATTTGATATTTGTTAAGGTATTAAAAGCTATTTACTTTTTTATAATCTTAACACATAAACAGCTAAAAACCATTTTTCGGCAGTTGTAATTTTTGTTGATTTTAAGGGCTGGGGACTTCTACGTTGGGTAGCACAAATTTAATGTCCAGGCTTCTTAAGTAAGTTTGTAAGCCGGCGTCTTGCATAGGTAACAAGTGTGCCGCATTAGTTGACTCATTGAAATGCGCATGCCAATACCCGGGTGGGGTGATAAAAGCTGAATACGGTTTCCAATCTACTCGGGTTGGATTGACTATTTCTCCGGTTGCGGAAATTTTGGTGCCGACCAATGTGTAGCAGCCTGGTTCGCAGTCTAAAATCAGATCCAATGCTACCGACTGGTGTCGATGCGGTAATTGTACGGCTCCCTTGGGAAGTATCCCCAGCATTGCCCATAAAGTATGCGTTATGGTTAAGGTTTGATCCATTGCCTTATTGGCCAGTAACACGCTAATCCGGCTTCGGTTAACGGCGTCTGCTTCCTTTTGTACTTTATCCAGTTCGCGCAAAGAATCTTCACAGGTGTACAACGTGGCTTTAAATCGTGGTGTGCTGGCTGTAACGCCCAGGTATTTGAGCAATGGCTCGTCATGGACCAAATAAAATGTAGACTCGAGTTCTGCAAAATGACGGGTATTGCTGCCCGAAGGTAATGTTACAAAATCACCGGTTTTCCAGGGTATCTTAACGTTATCGAATTCGGTGTGGCCGCGCCCATACATCACATAAAATAGTTGCGATGTGGCATTAAAATTAGTTGATAAGTTTTCGCCAGCCAGAATGCGCACAAAATTGGCACACAGAGCAGGGCTGGTTGCGGGGCCTTCACAATTTAATTCTTTACTAATATCCAACGGAATAAGGCGGGTGTTGCCTGTCGCATATAAATCCTGACCAAACTCGGCAAACGGAACTCTGGATATGTTGCCTGAACCAATCGGATCGGCTGCTTTTGTATATTCAAAATAAAGGCAAGCGTCGGTTAATTGTTCAAAATCATTGTTAAGATCAATTGTAGTCATGGTACTGGCCTAAGAAATTGCTGGTTATTAGTTATGATAATGCGTATTCAGGCAAAAATCAGAATTTTCCATGCTTGTTGATAAGGTTAAGTATCACAAGCGCCTTGTGATTTAGCAGGATCATGGATTTTAAAATGCTTTAAATTTTAACAACAAATTATACTGATTAATTTACTGAATAAAATTAAGAACTATCTATAATCAATGACAAATGAGTTAGCGGTTTACACTATTTTCGGGACCACGCAATGTCTATATCTATAGTTGATGAAACACTTTCTGGTAACGCTTCAGAAGCTATGAAGTTAATTTTTAATACCGAATTAATCACTGTAAAAGAAGTGATTGCCAGGCGAGTGACTGCCGAAGTTGAAAATTACAATTTAAAATTGACTGGTTTCTTTAATGGTCTGGTTGAGCCAACCAATGCCGAAAAAATCCTTAACGGTTATCAATTAAAGCCCAGACAACCCATTGATGCAAAAAAACAAATAGAAATCGCCCTGGATGCGTTTCAAAAGAATGGTTTTTTTATTCTGGTTGATAATAAGCAGTTTGAGCAATTGGATGATGAAATCATCGTTGCTAACACAACCACAATTAGCTTTGTCAAACTCACTCCGTTAGTCGGCGGTTAATGATGGGAATCTTTGCAAAAATAAACAACATGTTAGCTAACAAAACGCCTGTTGGTTCAAGTAAGCCAAATGAAGCAGATAATCCAGTGCTTGATGCCGTTATTCATCAGATAAGGTCCATAGACTTTGAAAACTTGGCATCATCAGATAGTTACAAACTGCTTGCCGAAAAATCAGATGAAATCTACCCAGAAATAATCAAGTTTTCCGATAAACAAAAAATCCAGTTACTGCTTAAATTGGTTCCATATTTACACGCCGAGCGCTGTGCCGAAGGCAATCATTGGCCCAGAATTACGCTGATTGATGGCTTAATAAGTCGGATAGTCGCAAAAAAAATCATCCTGGAAGATGATGATATTGAGCAGCTCATGGATTGTTTTATTGCCAATACCGAACCCTATACCAGAACTTATATGTTTATTTATGTATGGCCGGTTAATGAGGTGCTTGGGCAGCTGGTTAAACAACGAAAAGGACAGGTTATTTCAGATCAATTAACGGCAACGCTAAACCAGATTTACGATTTCTGTAGTCAATACAAGCTTGGAAGTCGAGAAAAAGAAAAAAAACGCATTATCACTAAATTGGACACCTTGTTAACGCAAAACACGCAATTAGATGGAGAAATTCCCCCCGTCTATTTTTACAATGAAGATCCTGTATTTGCTGACATTGCTAATGAGCAACTGGCCAACTTAGCGCAAGAAAATGCGCAATGGTTTCAGTTAATGGCATTGGCCCAAAAAACCACTGGCGCTAAACCGAGTGCAAAATTATTAAAAGAGGCAAAACAGCACATTGAGGCGATAGGCGAGCTGGCGTTCTGCTCAGCAGTCACCGAATGGTTTCAAATTATCTGCTGTAACAAAGACTATATTCCTGAAAACAATAATTTTGTCGGTAGCTTTATGCTTGGCTCCGCTAATGTTGATATGGTCAAAGGTTTGGTTTGGATGTGCACCTGTGTGCAGGATGAAAAACAGGTGCCAGTGATTGCCGCGCTTGCTGATCGCTGTTTTCAGAAAATTCCACATAGAGGGCATGTTTCTGACGCATTGGGCAATGCCTGTTTATATGCCTTGTCTCAATCCCCCGGTTTAGGCGGGATTGCGCAGCTGTCCCGATTGCAGTTGCGGGTAAAACAAAATAGAACTCAGCAATTAATTGAGAATTACTTGTATGAAGCCGCGGAAAAGCGCGGTATGTCGATTAGCGAACTTGAAGATTTAGCGGTACCTGGTTTTGATCTGAATGATGGCAAAAGGCGTTGGCAATTTGATGGTTACTCGGCTGAAGTCACTGTTATTGGTGTTGGCAAAACCGAAACAAACTGGTTTAAGCCGGATGGCAATCCACAAAAAACCGCCCCCGCTGTTGTTAAAGAGAACTTTGCTGACGAGTTTAAGCAGCTAAAAAACACCGCCAAGCAAATAGAACAAACCCTGACCGCACAACGAGACCGCATTGATCGACTGTTTAGAGCTAATCGCTCAATGGCTTGGGCGCATTTTCAGACTTATTATATTGAACATCGTTTGCTCAGTTTTTTAGCCAAAAAACTTATCTGGAACTTTACCGAAAACGAACAAACTCTTGCCGCCATTTATGTTGATGGCCAATGGCGAAATAATTGTCATCAAGTCATCACCGTGCCGGATAACTGCACGGTCTCCTTGTGGCATCCAGCATTGGCGACGGCTAATGATGTGTTGTTATGGCGGGATTTTTTAATGGACAATCTCATTCAGCAACCACTTAAACAAGCCTATCGAGAGGTATATTTGCTCACAGAAGCTGAAGCAAATACCAAAAGTTACAGTAATCGCATGGCAGCGCATATTCTTAAACAGCATCAATTTAATTCCCTGGCAAGAGGGCGCGGCTGGGGTTACACATTAATGGGCGCTTGGGATGGCGGGGATGCTGAAATAGCGGAAATCTGCCTGGACGCGCATGATTTATACGCCCAATTTTGGGTGCAAAGCGTGCAAGCTGACAATGCTTACAGCGATTCCGGCATCTGGAATTATGTGGCGACAGATCAAGTGCGATTTTTAAATCTGACCACCAATGAAATCGTTGATTTAATTGATGTTCCCGCTATCGTGTTTTCCGAAATCATGCGCGATGTGGATTTATTTGTGGGCGTTGCCAGTGTGGGCAATGACCCAAATTGGCGTGATAGCGGCGGCATACCTGCTTATCAGGCGTATTGGCAATCTTATTCATTTGGTGACTTATCGGAAATGGCCAAAACCCGCAAAGCCATTTTAGAGCGATTAATACCGCGCTTAAAAATTAAGAATGTTACTGAAATTAAAGATAAGTTTGTTGTAGTCAAAGGCAAGTTGCGTACGTATAAAATCCATATCGGAAGTACCAACATTTTGATGGAACCTAATGATCAGTACTTGTGCATAGTACCCAATCAACATAAAACCAATCCCACGGAAAACCTGTTTCTGCCTTTTGAAGGGGATTCTGGGTTGTCGATTATATTATCAAAGGCTTTTCTTTTGGCGGAGGATGACAAAATTACGGATTCCACTATTACTTCGCAGTTAAAGTTGAGGTAGCGTTAAAGGCTTGGTCAGTCTCTTTAGCTAAGGAACGGGTTTTTGATGGTTAAACTCCCAATTTGTTGCTCATGTTGCATATCTTCACTGTAAAGAGTTATACAATTGGCAACTAGCGCTGCGGAAATTATTAAGCTGTCGTAAAAGCTATAGCGATAACGATTCTGGATATCCAGAGCATCATGATATAGCTTAATGCTTGGATGAACTGTGTATAAAGGTTTAAGGACAGAGGTCATATACAGTTTTATAGCGTCCGTCGACAACGGAACTGCCGCCTTCCGAATCGCGGTATTCAGGCATTCCTGCACTACTTGAAAACTTATGCAGGCGTTTCCAGTGGCAATCCCTGTTGTGATTAGTCTATCTGCCGTAGCTGTTTTGCGTGTGTCCAAGCCTTCTAAGGAATAAATGAAAATATTGGTGTCGATAAAAAACTCAACGCTCATTCATTTCTTCTCGGGTAAGTTTATGTCCAACACGGAGTTGACCGCGTAATTCCTGGATAACTGACAGCGCATCTTGCGCCTGTTGATCCCGACTCACGTACTCGGTTAACCAACGTCTAAATTGTTCATTTAACGTAGTTTGTTCAGCTTGGGCGCGAGCTCGAGCGGCTGCAATCAATTTATCGTCAGCACTTAATGTAATATTTTTCATTGCGTAATATTAAAAGTAGTGTACACAGTAGTAAAGTGTACACTAATTAAATATTTTGCAAATACTTGCTGATTTAAAAAATTGTTCTAAACCCAATCCACATCCAAGCCAATCTCGGCGCAGTTGCTTAAACACACCTCGCCAAAAGATTGTCTCAGTCTTGCAATCCTGACTAAATTCCTTTACTTTAGTAATAACATCCGTAAAGGCTAGGGGTGCTTTTTTGGTTTTAAAACCAAAATCGCTGAGAGAAACCCTTTGAACCTGACTCCGGTTAATACCGGCGTAGGAAAGCCCCCACTTTTCCCTGCGCCTTGTTTTGTTTTTTGGAGATAAGCATGAGCGCTGTCATAAAAGAAGTTATTACTACTGCAACCAGTAGCGTAAAAATCGATTCTTACCCTGCATCAGAAAAAATCTATATCCAGGGTAGCCGTCCTGATATTCAGGTGCCTATGCGGAAAATTACTTTATCTGACACGCCTGCGCATTTTGGTAGCGAAAAAAATCCACCGCTTTACGTTTACGATACCTCCGGTGTTTATACGGACCCGAATGTTGAAGTAGATTTAAAGAAAGGTTTAAGCGCCATTCGCGCCAATTGGATTTTAGAACGCAATGATACCGAAGAATTAACTGGCCCCAGTTCAGATTTTGGTTTGCAAAGGCTTAACGATCCAGCCACGGCCAGTTTGCGTTTTGAGCACATCCGCAAGCCGCGTCGCGCCAAAGCCGGTAAAAATGTGTCGCAAATGTACTATGCACGGCAAGGCATCATCACGCCGGAAATGGAATTTATCGCCATCCGCGAAAACCAAAAAATGGAAGAAATGCGCGAGTTATGGAAAGATCAACATCCTGGCGATTCTTTTGGCGCGGCGATTCCAGATGTAATTACACCGGAATTTGTGCGATCAGAAGTAGCTAGAGGCCGTGCGATTATTCCTTGCAATATCAACCATCCTGAATTAGAACCGATGATTATCGGCCGCAATTTCCTGGTTAAAATCAACGGCAACCTGGGCAACTCTGCAGTCACATCTTCCATTGATGAAGAAGTGGAAAAAATGCTTTGGGGCATTCGTTGGGGCGGCGACACCATTATGGACTTATCCACTGGCAAAAATATCCATGAAACGCGCGAATGGATCTTGCGTAACTCGCCAGTGCCAATTGGCACAGTACCAATTTATCAAGCCTTGGAAAAAGTTAACGGTAAAGCTGAAGACCTGACTTGGGAAATTTTCCGCGACACCTTAATCGAGCAAGCAGAGCAGGGCGTGGATTACTTTACCATCCATGCCGGTGTGCGTTTGCACCATGTGCCGTTAACTGCCAAACGTATGACTGGTATCGTGTCTCGTGGTGGTTCCATCATGGCCAAATGGTGCTTGGCGCATCACACAGAAAGCTTTTTGTACACGCACTTTGAAGAAATCTGCGAAATCATGAAAGCCTATGACGTATCTTTCTCGTTAGGCGATGGCTTGCGTCCTGGTTCTATTTATGACGCCAATGATGCCGCACAATTTGGCGAGTTGGAAACGCTGGGCGAGCTGACCAAAATCGCCTGGAAGCATGACGTACAAACCATGATTGAAGGCCCGGGCCATGTGCCGTTGCACATGATTAAAGTCAACATGGACAAGCAGTTGGAAGAATGCGGCGAAGCGCCTTTTTATACCTTAGGGCCGCTTACTACAGACATTGCACCAGGTTATGATCATATTACATCCGCTATCGGTGCCGCCAATATCGGTTGGTACGGTTGCGCCATGCTGTGCTATGTTACCCAAAAAGAACATTTGGGTTTGCCCAACAAGCAAGACGTGCGCGAAGGCATCGTAACTTACAAAATTGCCGCCCATGCTGCTGATTTAGCTAAAGGCCATCCAGGTGCGCAAGCGCGTGACAACGCCATGTCCAAAGCCCGTTTTGAATTCCGTTGGGAAGATCAATTTAACATTGGTCTGGATCCTGAAAAAGCGCGTGAATTCCACGATGAAACTTTACCCAAAGACTCAGCCAAAATCGCCCATTTTTGCTCCATGTGCGGCCCGCATTTCTGCTCAATGAAAATTAGCCAGGATGTGCGTGATTATGCAGCAGCGAAAGGCTTAAAAGAAGAAGAGGCTTTAGTTAAAGGCATGGATGAAAAATCCAAGCAGTTTTTGGAAGAAGGAGCGGATATTTACCATAAAGTTTAACGGCTAAGATGTAGGCCCGTAAGATGGGTAGAGGCCGTGCGCCGAAACCCATCACAAACGAAGCTACGGTTTATGGTTTAGTTGGTTTTTTTGAAAGCTAAGGCTCACTTCGTTTTGGTGCGGACGGATTTATCGGCATAGTTTTGATGGGTTTTGCTTCCGTGTTTGGTAACTGCTCCTTGCGTTGCTCTGGCCTGTTAGGGTGGTAAATGCGCTTTTCTACCCTACATCCCTGGCTAGAGAGACGCCTCAACATTATCCAGCAATACATTTAGAGATACCATCTTGAATACCGAAATTCTGAAAATGTTTAGAGAAGATGGAACTCGGGTTCAACTTACTGATTTTCTAAAGCAACTTCCTGATAACGAATGGGTATGGTCATTTTTGTGGTTTCATGGCGTGGGAGTTGCCCCGAATGATTTAACTATGGTTGAGTTTGAAGAGCAAATTCGTTCTGATCCAACAGGCTTTAAAATGAATTGGCATCAATTACTTCACTTTGCTGAATCGATAGAACAAACTATAGATTGCTTGCTTGTTGCTACTAAGGTAATTAGCGATTTGCGGGTGAATGAACTAAAAGAAGATAATTTTTCTAGTTGTATATTTGCGCTTGAGGCATTTGATAGTACGGAATGGAAACTAATCAATAACATGTAAGCAACTCATACGGCGGGTAAAAATCCTCCTTCGCAGCGAATTGCTATCCTATCGCGTTGGCAGTCTAGTAGGCATTTTTGCCCACCGTTTAGAATCGTTCATTTGTTTGGTGGCAGAATAGCGTTGCCCACACTATACGGCTGCTCCCTGCGTTGTTTTAACTGCTGCTTTCATGCAGCCGTTTCCATCCTAACTGAACTCTCAAGCTGCAATTTCCCGCTCAGCCTCTGCAATCAAACTCTCAGAAACGCCCCGCTTTTTTAGGGCAGCAATCAGTCTTGCTTCTTTGCTAAGCATTAACTGAGCTTCATCTCGGCGTAAACCTTCGCTTAAGTAAGATTTTAATAAGGCTTGATAACCTGAAAATCCTCGTTGTGGTGCAATAGCTTTCATCGATTCCACAACATCTGATGGAATGCGTAAGGTAATCGAAGTCATTGGGCGGTCTTTGGACAGTCGTTTTTTAATTGGGTTAGAAATCATAGATATTGCGCTCCTTAACAGTGGCCTTGCGGGCAGAAATCAACCTGATATATTCACCTTCTATCTCGATATGCACAACAAACAGTAAACTACCTGATTCATCATAACCAATCACCGCGTCGCGTTCTTCTTGTTGCTGCCCAGCATCGACCAGTTTAAAAAATGGATCAAAAAAAGCTAAGGTGACACCGTTTTTTGAAAGTGAATATCCATAGGTCTATCTTATTTAACGTTTTTACTTTGTCAATACGTTAGATGTTTGTTTTCATTTAGTTGCTTCCAGCACCCGATTCAAATCAAAACTCATACCACGTAAGCCGGTAAAAATCCCCCTTCGCAGACAGGCGCGATATCATAGCGTTGACAGGCTGCGGATATTAAGAATATTGATGCTGGCTAAGTTAAATCAAAGCCATTCAGCGTATTAAATTTTTATTTCCAAGCAACTTAAGTTACGATTCCCAGTTTACATTCAACCTTTAGCTTTGTGACGGTGGAACATCATGCCTGAATATCAACACATCTTAGTGGCTATCGATTATGGCAAGCATAACGATACGATCGTTACCAAAGCCCAAGCATTGGCACAAACTTATGCCGCCAGATTAAGCATTGTGCATGTGCTGGATGACATTCCCATGCCTGATACCAGTTACGGTAATGCGATTTCGTTATTGGATGATTCCGGTTATGAATTGCTTGAGGCCGAAAAAACCAAATTAAAGCAATTTGCGCAGCGATTTTCGATTCCTGATGAGCAATGCTGGCTTGTGTGGGGTGTGCCCAAAGAAGAAATTATTAATTTGGCTGATCAAGAGCATATTGATTTGCTTGTGGTTGGCTCACATGGTCGTCATGGTTTGGCGCTGCTGCTAGGTTCCACTGCAAATAGCGTTGTACATCACGCGCAGTGTGATGTTTTGGCCATCCGGCTTCCCGAGGAATGACAATATTAAACCATTGCTTGGAGGACACTTGCTATTCTTAAGCTAGCTACTACGCTTTCAATAGACGTTTTTTAGCCAAACCAGCGCAGAGGATTCCACGATGCCCCAGATTACCTATCAAATCCATGGATCAGATTTACAATACGTTGAAATAACGTTGCCGCCAAAAGCCGCTGTGGTCGGTGAGCAAGGCGCCATGATGTACATGGACGACAAGATTAAAGTTGAAACCGTATTGGGTGATGGTGCAAAGTCATCACTGGGTGTGTTTGGGCGGTTTTGGAAAGCGTTTAAGCGATCATTAACGGGAGAATCGTTTTTTAGCAGTCATTACAGTAACTTATCTGCTATAGATCAACGCGTTGCCTTTGCCGCACCGACCATCAGCAAGATTTTGGCTATTAATATTAACCAGCTGGGTGGGGCATTAATTTGTCAAAAAGGTGCTTATTTGGCTGGCGAGGCGGGCACTGAGGTTAATTTGGCATGGCAAAAACGGTTGCGCGTGGGTTTGTTTGGTGGTGAAGGTTTTATCATGCAGCGCATTACTAGCCCAGGCGTTGTGTTTATTAATGCTACGGGCACTCTAACTGAAATGAGCCTGGCGCCTGGCCAGACCTTACGGGTTGACAGTGGTTGTTTAGTGGCATTAAGTCCTTCAGTTACTTACGAAATCAAATATGCAGGCAAAATCAAAACGTCCATTTTTGGTGGTGAGGGTTTGTTTTATGCCAGCTTACAAGGTCCTGGCCAGATCTGGCTGCAATCTTTGCCAGTGCGTCGATTAGGCGCAGAACTAATGAAAAGTGCCGTTGTTGGTCAAAGTCGCGGCATTACAGGAAAACTGTATCTTTTAGTTATCATCATTACGGTGATTGCCACTATCTTTTTTGATGCAAAAACCTAGCGCAACCAAAATTTACAAGCTTTAAACTACAGTTAGTTTTTATGGCTTGGTCATCATGTTTTGTATTCCCTCAACGCGCATCTCCATTAAGTACACCTAACAATGTCTAACTCACCATTTAAAGCGTTTGTTTTTGGGCCAAATTTGCCAGTCAATGGGCTGTTGGTCAGTGCTTATTTTAAGGACGAGCAACTGCACATTGCTGCGCCGAATACTGAGAATTTGGTAGTTGATATTTCAGCTTTGCAAGTAACAGCTGGCGGTTTTGATCATACCGAATGTTTTATGAATTGGCAGGGCCAAAATGCCAGTCACTGGATATTAAAGCCGTTTAGCAAGGATGATATGGCGGTGGTACTTGAAACAATACCGGCAACATTAAAACCGCAATTTAAACATTGGCATCGTAAAAAACATCGCATCAATTTTGTTTGGGGATCGATAGGCAGCATTGTAGCAATTGTGGTTATAGCGTTTGGTTTGGTGTGGTGGCAGTATGACCGCGTGGTAACCTGGGCTACCGACCATGTCACGATTAGCAAAGAGCAAGAGCTTGGCAGTGCGTTGCTGGAGCAAATTAAAGGCGATGGCGATGTTGTAGATCATGGCGCTGCTGTGCAGGCTGTCAGTAAAATCGGCACCCAACTAACTCAAGGGTCACGCTATCAATATAAGTGGTTAGTCAAAAAGGATAAAAGCATAAATGCGTTTGCATTGCCTGGCGGGATTGTGATCGTGCACTCCGCTTTGATTAAAAAAGCCGACAATGCCGATGAATTGGCGGCGGTGCTGGCGCACGAAATCCAACATGTAGAACAACGTCATGCCTTAAAAAACATGGTACATAATTTAGGCTGGGCTGCTGCGTTAATGGTGGTGTTGGGTGATGTCAATATTGCAACTGCAGTCATCGTGCATCAGATTGGCTCAATGTACTTTAGTAGGGATGTCGAAGACGAGGCAGACCGCCTGGCCTTTAAAGCCTTGGTAAATGCGCAGATCGTGCCCGATGGCCTGGTGAGTTTTTTCAAAAAACTGCAAAAAGAAGAAGGTGGCACTGCAGAGGTGCCAGAATGGATTTCTTCACATCCAGCAACCGCAGAGCGCATTAAAACCATGCAGAAACTTATCGAGGAACAACCCTGTCCGGCCTGCAAGCCCTTATCATTGGATTGGAAGCGGGTGAAAGCGGATAAGACATTGGTGCTAAAGGAATAAACTTGCCTTTTTAGGTAAAGTTTTCAGCTTAGATGCGCAATCTCAAAGAAACGTCATAGCCTCAGAGCGCTTAGCCAAGTATGGGCAAGCTTTTTTGCCCACCCAGGCTTATCAAGTTCACAATGAAAATTAATACATTAAAGATTTTACTTGCCTTATTTGTGGGCTACCAACTCACAACATTTATTTGCTTTAAAGAACACCGAATAATATCCGACAAGGAACATTTAGAAAAATTTGTCGGCTCGATGCTCAAATCAGGGCGTGTAAAACTGCATAGTTGGGATAATACCGTTGAAAAATATCTATCATCCCATCCTGATTGTTGCAGTGTTTCAAGTATCGCTTTCTTGAACATGTCTGATGCGGATGTTCAGATCGGCATGAAATATGAAATGAGCGAACAAGAAAAAGCAAGTGGAGGGTATGGTAATAATACACACTACGATTACATAAGTTTTCTTGATGCCTGTGGCAAGCAATTTGATTCTACCGGCGAATCCTACACGCCAAGGTAGTAAGGCGCAATAACCATCGGACATTGCGCTGTATTTAATTTCACAGTGGAGTAAATGATAGCCTAGTAGGGTGGACAAACTTTTTTAGCATCGTGCATTTATTTGGAGGGCAGTAAAGCGATGCCCGACCTACACGTTTTGATTCTAACCATATAACCGACATCTTACTAGCCAGCATCTTGCTTGCGCTTATCCAACAGATATTTACGAAGCTGGCGTTCACCTCGCATGACATAGAGGATATAAACCTTGTTTTGGTCTAAGCGGTAAAAAATTCTGCAAGGGTCTACGATGATTTGCCGATAAGTAGAGCCATTCAATTCCGGTGGTTTGCGACCCATTTCCGGAAATAACTCAAACTGACTAGTAGTGTCAAAAACTTTCTTGACAAAATCTCGAGCTGCTTCGACTTTATCGAGAGCAATGTATTCTGCAAATTCGTTAAGGTCGGTGAGTGCGGGTTCTGTCCAAATTACTTGAGCCATTTACTCATTTTTTTAACGGCTTCCGCTCGGCTAAAAGTCCGATTTTCAAAAATCGCTTTTTCGCCTCTGGCTATACCTTCAAGGATGCCCATTCTGGATTGCATAAGTTCGTAATCATCGACATCGATGAGATAAGCCGATGGCTGGCCGTGTTCGGTGATTAACACAGGTTCTTTAGATTCGTGCAGTTCGGCAAGAATTTTAGTGGCCTGACGTTTGAGGGTAGTGACGAGTTCTGTTTTCATAAGAGTGATACTAAACTATCACTCTTATCTGTGCAATATTTCCAGACATCATTTTAGTCCAGTAGGGTACGCTGTGCGTACCAAATGATATTGATTGATTGCTTCATTCTATTCTGTAAAACCATTGGTACGCACAGCGTACCCTACCGGACTTGAAAAATAAAACCGGATTGAAACTGCGCTCCGGTTGAGCGCCATGTTTGGCCAGATGCATGATTGCAAGATGTGACTCATTTCTTTTTCTTATTTTGGGGGCTCATTACTTCCAGAAGCAGGAGTATTTTTACCTTGAGAGGAACCAAAAATGTAACCAATAATAGTCGTGAGGTTCAGAGTGATGCGCTTCGTGCCTCAGCACATCCTACACATTACGCAACATGTTCAGCGCATCTTACCGCGTTGAAAGCCGAAGTCAGGCGTCAGTGGAATGCTCAGGAAAGTATCAAGTTGGAAGAGCGTATCAAACGCTGGCGTCAATACATCCGAGGCTGGTGGAATTATTTCAAAATTTGCCAACAATGGCGGAAGGTAAAAGAAATAGAGGGTTGGATTAGGCGTCATATGCGCAAATACTTCTGGCAACGCTGGCATAACCGGCGTGGAAGATTGAACGCATTAAGACAGCTAAAGGCCAAATCTTACCACCTGAAACAGGTAAGTGGCTCAGTTGGGGTATGGCGCTTAGCGCGAAGTCCAATGCTACAAACCGTGTTGAATAACGCTAGATTGAAACGCTGGGGGTTATGGGTTCCATCGGATTTTGCGGCAGTTTAAGTCGCTGGGTTCAACCGCCGGATGCGGAAAACCGCATGTCCGGTGGTGTGGGAGGGGTAACGGGCGAAATCCCGTTATCTCCACCCGATCGGCCTTGGTTGAAAGCCATAGTCAGACAGTTTCAATTGATATTACTTTAATGCAGTTAAACACAGTTGTTGAACCATCTAGAATGCTATTGTCGGCTAAGAAAAGACAACCCTTGCGCGCAATTGCAAAGTTGAAACGCTCCCAGTTCTCCTTTGATTGCTCAATTCCGATCGAGTTCGAAAAGTGGGGAATGTTAAGTTCATTTGGATCATGAAGTGTAACGTATGTTTTATTACCCCCCCTATTAATACTTGCAAAACACTGGGTGCTTGTTTTGTGGTTGGAATTTTCAATGCTTTGATCGAATTCATGTAACGACTGTGGGAATTGAAAGAACACAATGCATGCACTGTATTTTTCATTTTCATCCGGCAGTGAGACAAGAGCAACCTTTGTATATTGGACGCGCGCCCGCTGAATAGGATACCCTTCGGGGAGTCCGGTTAGACGAATTGTTTTCTTTCCAACAACCTCCATGTTCTTAGGGAATGCTTTTGGATTTATTGCGGATTGCGCAATATTGTGCGATACGTGGTCGATCTTGGATGCTATTGAATCAAACTCAAACGATTTTGTACCTGGCGCTATCTCTTTGGCGCCAACTAGATTGCAAAGAAACTGGGTAACTCTTTCATGACGCTCAGGTGTTGAATCAATAATATCCGCCACGAGAAAACAAAAAGAATTAATGACAAGCATGTTGCAAAATTTTATTTCGACCTGTAATTCCAGTTCTGGAATTCGGATGTCACATGCTCGGAAGTCTCGTGGCGTTTTCCATTTCTCGTCGACCCATGAACGCTTCATCACCACGCCAAGAAAGATAACACTTGCAGGGCGTTCTGCCTCACCAAGCATATATTTTCGTAGATGAAGGTAAGGCTTGCTGATACCAGCGAACCCTCTTTGAGCGTTGAACGTAACTTTCAAAACCCACCTTAGCAACTTATCAAACTCAAAAGTAACAGATTTTGAATCAATTATTACGTGTGTAAAATAATTTGCATGAAGAGTCTTAACATAAGAGTCTAGAAGACTTAATTGGCCAGAGTTACATGGAATACAGGTGTCTTTGACTTGTGCATCAGAATCAAAGTACCGACCGGCAGAATTGGAATAGAAAAGCCCGCGTTTATCATGCGCATTGAGCAGGAATTTAGGAAAAACATGCTCTCTAGATAGTTTTGTAGATTTCTCGCAGTAGATGCAGTGTGCCATTATGGTCTAACTATAACTAGACATCCTAAAAGACGCAAAACATTGCATCATCAGGTCGTCTAATGGTTTTATAAAAGGTAAAATATTTTGAAATACATTCATTTGGCGAAATTTAGCATATCCTAAAAAATGTAATATCCATACAAAACTCGCCTGGAAATCCCCCCGAAGCTTAGTCTCTGGTAGTGTGGGCAGAAAAGCGTTGCCCAGCCTTGGCTGGTTAAAATAAAACTTCCCTAACCTACTTAGCTTTTAAAACCTGTTTAGCCAGATTCCAAAATCCATCCAGTTCCTCTAACTCGCAATCTTTTAACACTCTACCTGATAAAGCAACTTGTTCTTCAATGAAGTTAAATCGTCTGGAAAACTTTTTGGTGCTGGCTTTTAAGGCCACTTCCGCGTTGACGTTAAGATGTCTGGCTAGGTTTACTACCACTAGCAGCAGATCTCCAATTTCTTCTTGTATATGCGCTTGATCGCCAGATTCCCAGGCTTCTTTAACTTCGGCCAATTCTTCCAATACTTTATCAATGACTGGCGGGACGTCCGGCCAATCAAAGCCGTGTTGGGCGGCGCGGTCTTGGATTTTTTCGCATTCAATCAATGCGGGTAAGCTGGCCGCTACACCTGATAATACGCTGGTGTTGGCTTGCGGGTCTTGCTTGGCTTGTCGTTCATCCGCTTTTGCCTGCTCCCAGGCCTGATGACGTTCTTGGTCTGTGTTAAAGACAGCATCGGCAAAGACATGAGGATGGCGACGGATTAGCTTGTCTGAGATACCTGCTGAGACTTGCTCAAAATTAAACAGTCCTTGTTCGTCGGCCAGTTGGGCATGAAAAACCACCTGTAGGAGTAAATCGCCCAGCTCGGAGCGCAAATCATCGTGATCGTTACGCTCGATGGCGTCAACTACTTCATAGGCTTCTTCAATAACATAGGGAATTAAACTTTGAAAGTTTTGTTTTAGATCCCAGGCGCAACCCGTTTTGGGGTCACGCAGTTTGGCCATAATGTCTAATAAATTTTGGGTATTGTTTAACATGGATGGTGTTAAAAAGAACTGCCGAAGCTTTCTTGGTAGCGGGCTTTAAATTTATGCAAATCAAAGAAATGATTTTGAGTGCCGTGATGCTCAATTTTAATGGCACCCATTAACGATGCAATTCGGCCGGTGACTTCCCAATCCAATTCATTCATTAAGCCGTATAACAAGCCAGCGCGGTATGCATCTCCGCAGCCGGTTGGATCCAGAATGGCTTTGGGCGTGGCGGGTGGAATGTCAATGCACTTGCCTTTGGTATAAATTTTGGATCCTTTACCACCCAAGGTGATGATTAAGGCATCCACTCGTTCAGCCAGTTGTTCAAATGACAGGCCGGTGCGCTCAAGCATGAGTTCCGATTCATAATCGTTAAGGGTTAACCAGTTTGCCTGATCAATCAGTTCCAACAGCTCATTGCCGGTAAACATCGGCATGCCTTGGCCGGGGTCAAAAATAAATGGAATTTCCAGTTCGGCAAATTGTTTTGCATGCAATTGCATGCCTTCTTTGCCGTCAGGGGAGACGATGCCAATTTCGGCATCGCTATCGGTGGGCACCAGATTTAAATGCGAAAAATTCATTGCGCCAGGATGAAAAGCGGTAATCTGATTGCCGTCTTCATCAGTGGTTATGTAGGCTTGCCCAGTGTAGCAGTTATCTAAAACGCGAATATACTGACTGGGCAGGCTGTTTTGGTTAAGCCATTGGCTGTAGGGTTCAAAATCATGTCCTACGGTTGCCATAATTAAAGGATTTTCGCCCAGTAATCCCAGATTATAGGCAATGTTGCCAGCACAACCGCCGTATTCACGGCGCAGCACAGGTACTAAAAATGACACATTCAGGATGTGGACTTTTTCCGGTAAGATATGATGTTTAAACTTGTCATGAAACACCATAATGGTATCGTAAGCCATTGATCCACATATTAATGCACTCATTCTTTTCCTCTGTTTAAATTAAAATTAATGCCCAGGTTACT
>Ga0208514_100209_pt1 | contig 41975 bp, 47 predicted proteins | sample LakWasMet70_HOW9_2_FD_183900 | JGI IMG/M metagenome (GOLD analysis project Ga0208514, IMG submission 183900) | Freshwater sediment methanotrophic microbial communities from Lake Washington under simulated oxygen tension - Sediment Metagenome... | ecosystem: Environmental > Aquatic > Freshwater >...
TTTGCAAAGTGCGGTCACAGGCCAATTCAGGATAGTTCACAGGCATATCGGGCAATGCTTCCACCACAATCTGCCCCTGAGAACGTAAGGTATCTATCAGTGACAATAATTCGGGTTCTGTAGCCACTGGCGCCAGAATCCCTTTATGCAATGTTGCCGGGCCCAATGCTTGCAATGCGCCACGCAAATCCAGGCTAAATCCGGTTGCCGGACGCGCACGCCCAAATGCCGCACCGACTTCGTCATAACGTCCGCCCAATGCGATCGGGCCTGCATAGCCTTTGGCGTATGCCGCAAACACCATGCCGCTGTGATAGTGATAACCACGCAGTTCGCTCAAATCAATGGTGACGGTGACATCATCCGTGGTCAACGTTTTGGCCACGGCTTCCAACTCACGTAAAGCCTGTTCAATCTCTTCAGATTCTGGCAACACATCACGCGCTTGATCCAGCACCTCAATACCACCGTTCAACTGCGTCAGCGCAACAAAAGCCTGGCGGGATTTTTCAGGCAAATTAATGACTAACTGCTCTACCAATGTGATGTCTTTTGCCTGTAAAGCCGCCTGCAACGCCTGCTCCTGCTGTACACCCAACTGTGCCATATGCGAGAGGCTGGCAAAAACCGCTGCATGACTCAGGTCTACGAACAAAGTGCGCATGCCTAACAACTGCAAGGCTTTCACCATCAGTCGCTGCACTTCAATATCGCTCTCAATCCCGGCGTGACCATACAGCTCAGCGCCCAATTGCAGTGGCTCACGTGTGCGTGCCAAACCATCAGGCTTGGTGCGCAGCACCGTACCTGCATAGCACAGGCGCGAAACGCCTTGATGGTTCAACATATGCGCATCGATGCGTGCGGCTTGTGGTGTCGTATCCGCGCGCAAACCCATGAGGCGACCAGTTAACTGGTCGACCACTTTAAAGGTTGCAATGTCCAGATCATGACCAGTGCCGGTCAATAAAGACTCCACATACTCCATCATCGGCGGCACCACATATTGGTAACCATGGACGCGGAACAAGTCCAGCAATTGTCGGCGATAAGACTCAAGACGCGCCGCTTCAGCAGGCAATACGTCTTCAATATATTCAGGAAGTAACCAATTATGCATCCCGCCATTATACCCGCAAACCCCTATCTAAAGCACGGCTTTAGCAATGGCGATCTTCAGGTCTTGCGTAGAAAACCAATAAAAAAGCACGCCATCATGCGTGCTTTTTTACTTCAAGCTGGTATTTAACGGTTCAGCCACAAAATAAGTATCCCGATCGCCGCAGAGGCAAAGCCAACAAAGCGTATCTGGCCATCTTGCAACTGCAATAGCTTTTCAAATGTTTGACGCCATGCGCGCGTAAACAGCAATGGCATCAAACCTTCAATCAGCAACACCCCACCAATCAGCCACCACCAGTTCATAGACAAGTCAGCTAAGCAGCCACAGACAACAAGTTACTTCTTGCCACTGCTACGCATATATTTAAAGAAGTCAGAGCTTTGATCGATGACCATCACGTCAGACTTGCTCTTGAAGCTGTTTTTATAAGCTTCCTGGCTGCGGTAAAAAGCATAGAATTCGGGGTTTTTACCAAATGCCTGTGCGTAGACTTCAGACGCCTTGGCATCGCCCTCGCCCTTGACCTTTTGCGCATCACGGTAAGCTTCGGCAATGATCACCTCACGCTGCCTGTCGGCATCCGCACGGATTTTTTCAGCCGCCGCTGCACCTTGTGAACGCAACTCGTTAGCCACTGACTTACGCTCGGCTTCCATACGCTGATACACAGACTCACTCACCTCTTTTGGCAAGTCGACGCGGCGCAAACGTACATCCAGAATCTGGATACCCATCTGACGGCTTTCTTTGTCGGCACGCTGACGCAGAATCTCCATGATTTCGGAACGCTCACCAGACACCACATCATGAATCGTGCGCTTACCAAACTCGGCACGCAAACCATCATTCACCATTTGCGACAGGCGACGCTCGGCTTGCACTTCATCACCACGCACAGACACATAGTATTTGGACGGATCAACAATGCGCCACTTCACAAATGAATCCACCAAGACGTTTTTCTTCTCGCTGGTAATAAAGCGGTCTGGCTCTTCCCAGTTCAGGGTCAGAATACGTTTGTCGTAATAGCGGATATTTTCCACCATAGGCATCTTGAAGTAGAGGCCGGGCTCACTCTTGACGGACACGATCTCACCCAGACGGAACACCAGTGCATATTCACGCTGGTCAACGGTATAGGCCGAAGAGGTAATGATCACCAGTAGGACAAACACCCCGATTAACAGACTTCCAATATTTCTCATATGTATATTCCTTCAGGGCAATCTAGCGATATTCACGATCGCGGCTTCTCATCGCATCACGCGAGCGATCCGAGGTGCTTGCGTCGGCTTGTGGTTCCTGCACTGGCTTGTCAGCCGTTGTCGCAGGTGCAGATGCCGCATTATTGCCTGCACCACTCATGGTCATGAGTTTATCCAGCGGCAAATACAGCAGGCTATTGCCACCCTTCTGGTCTACCAGCACTTTGCTGGTATTGGCTAATATATGCTCTTGCGCATCCAGATACAGACGCTGGCGTGTCACTTCCGGCGCTTTGTTATATTGCGACAGCACCTGCTCGAATCGGTCAGCATTACCCTTGGCTTCGTTTTCTACACGCAACTTATACCCTGCCGCCTCTTCGGTCAAACGAGAGGCAGTGCCTCGCGCCTTAGGAATTACGTCATTCGCATAGGCCTGGCCTTCGTTCTTCTGGCGCTCCAGATCCTGCTTGGCTTTCACTGCATCATCAAACGCGGCTTGCACCTGCTCTGGTGGTTGCGCATTCTGCATGGTCACGTTAACTACATTGATGCCTGATTTATACCTGTCCAGCATGTCCTGCATCAGCTTTTTGGCTTTGGCCGCCACATCATCACGGCCTTCATACAGCACAAAGTCCATTTTGCTTTTACCGACGATTTCACGAATCGCGGTTTCTGCTACGCCACGCACGCTTTCTTCCGTGGAGCGGTTGCTAAACTGGTAATCCTCAACAGACTTCAGGTTATATTGCACCGCAACTTGCAAGTCGATGATGTTTTCATCATCAGTCAGCATCAAAGACTCTCTGAGCTCTTTGCTGCGGCCAGACTCGCCTTCAAATGAGCGATAGCCCATTTCAATGGTACGCACCTGCTCCAGGTTAACGTTTTCGATGGTTTCAATCGGGAAAGGCAAATGCCAGCGCGGACCAGGCATGGTGGTCTCAACATGCTGGCCGAAACGCAACACCACGCCACGCGAACCCTGATCAACAATATAAAAGCCTGAGCCCAGCCAAATGAGCGCGACCAGGCCTAAAATAGGCGCCACTGGCAATGGTTGCGGTGCAGGTGAACTGCCACGTGGGCCACCCTGTCCGCCTTTGTTGCCAAACAAACGATTCAGCTTTTGATTCAAATCCTTGAATACCTCATCCAGGTCAGGCGGGCCTTCGTTATTCTTATTCCAAAAGCCGGGGAATTTTCTCATGCTAGTACTCCGTGTTTTTTTGATCTTTTAAACATAAGCACGCTCTTCAGTGCTCAGTTTTTTCAAATATTGCTGGTGCTCCAACAACGCCTGGCGTAAATCATCAATACCAGTACCCTCTCGTGCCGAGACGCGCACCGTACGGATGTTACCATACTCGTCCCTATCAATTCCTGGCGCCATGCCCATGCGGTCTATCTGGTTCAACACCAGAACCTGTGGGACATTGGCGGCACCAATCTCGTTCAGCACAATGTTGACCTGCTCAATTTGATTATCGCGGTTAGGGCTGGCGACATCGACAATGTGCAGCAATAAATCTGCTTGTGCCGCTTCTTCCAGTGTCGCACCGAATGCTTCAATCAGCGTGGTGGGCAAATGCTTGATAAAACCAACCGTGTCTGAAAGTACCACCGGATAGCCATCAGGCAGATGCATTTTGCGTGAAGTGGTATCAAGCGTGGCAAATAGCTGATCTGCCGCATAGACGCCAGAATGCGTTAAACGGTTAAACAAGGTCGATTTACCAGCGTTGGTATAGCCGACCAGAGACACGGTCATCAGGTTGGAGCGTTTGCGTGCACGCCGCTGCATCCCACGTTGCTGCTTGAGTTTGTCCAGTTTCTCACGCAGTTGCTTGACGCGTACTCGCAGCATACGTCTATCCAGCTCCAACTGCGTTTCACCTGGGCCGCCGCGCACACCGATACCACCTTTTTGTCGTTCAAGGTGGGTCCAGCCACGCACCAGCCGTGTAGACAGATGCTCCAGCTGCGCCAACTCTACCTGCAACTTACCCTCGTGCGACTGCGCACGCTGGGCAAAAATATCCAGGATGAGACCAGTGCGATCAACAACGCGTGCTTCGAGCAGTTTTTCGAGGTTACGCTGCTGCGACGGGCTCAAGTCATGATTAAAGGCAGCCACTTTGCTATCGTGCGCGGCCAACAATGCCTTGAGCTCATCTGCCTTACCAGAGCCGATAAAGTATTTTGGATCGGGGGCCTGACGCTTGCCTTCCAGCGTCGCTGAGATATTCAATCCGGCAGTGCCGGCGAGGTGGCGGAGTTCTTGCAAACTTTCTTCGTAGTCAGCATCACCAAAATTGACGCTGACCAGAACGACGGCATCTCCGCCGCTTGGCCTATCAAACATGCATTAAGATTCTTGTGCTGTTTCGTGTGGCGCCAAACTGACTGGACGCGCTGGAACGATGGTTGAAATCGCGTGCTTGTACACCATTTGGGTCACTGTATTTTTTAACAAAATCACATATTGGTCAAAAGAGTCAACCTGACCTTGCAACTTGATACCATTAACCAGATAAATAGACACTTGCACGTGTTCTTTTCTTAAGGCGTTCAGAAAAGGGTCTTGTAACATTTGGCCTTTATTATTCATAGAATTGCTCCTTGTTTGTTTTAATCGTATTGGAGTTTTATTATCTTGAACACCAATCCCTCATAATGACTATGATTGTACTAATTTGTTCCAATTTCAATCCCCGCACCTTATTTTTTTGGAAATAATGCGCGAATACGCTGCAAACAGGCCTCTTTACCCAATATTGACATCACCTGATCAATGCTGGGCGACTGTGCAATCCCGATTAAAGCGACCCGCAATGGCATGGCCAATTTGGGGAATTTAATCTGTTGCTCAGCCACGACCTGATTTAGCGCATCGTGTAAGTTATCGGCAGTCCAGGCAGAATCTTGAGTCTTTTGCAAAAAGCTTTCGATATAGGCAGACGTTTCTTCCTGAATGTGTTTGGTCGCATCTGCTTCATTGATCGCAGGCATCTGGTAGAAGAACGCAATTTCCTTTGCCAGTTGATTCAGGTTGTTAGCCCGTTCACGGTATAAATTCAGCACCGCCAGCAAATCCGGCGATTGCGTTTCCGTGATACCCAGTGCAGCCAGGCGCGGCTTCACCTCATCTGCAATTTGCTCTAGTGGCAAGCTTTTAATGTAGTGCGCATTAAGCCAGTTAAGTTTTTCGGTATTAAACTGCGCAGCCGATGGCGTGATATGGTCCAGATCGAACCACGCACAGAACTGCTCCATGCTGAATACTTCATCATCACCATGTGACCAGCCCAAGCGTGCCAGATAGTTAAGCACCGCTTCACGCAGATAACCGTCTTCGTGATACTGCATCACACTGACGGCGCCATGGCGCTTAGATAATTTCTGGCCGTCATCGCCCAGAATCATGGACAAATGCGCATATTGAGGCACTTGCGCGCCCAAAGCCTGCAACATATTGATCTGGCGCGGCGTGTTATTGACGTGGTCATCACCACGGATCACCTGCGTCACGCCCATTTCCCAGTCATCGACGACCACACAGAAGTTATAAGTGGGCGTGCCGTCAGCACGCGCAATAATCAGGTCATCCAGCTCAGCATTGGCAATCTCGATACGGCCTTTGACTATATCGTCCCATGCAACCACACCAGTGGTCGGATTTTTAAAGCGCACAACAGGCGGTACATCTTTGGGCGCCTCCGGCAAGACCTTGCCTGTTTCCGGGCGCCAGCGGCCATCATAGCGCGGCTTTACGCCCTGCTGCATTTGCGTTTCACGCAAGGCATCCAGCTCTTCTTTGCTGCAATAGCAATAATAAGCATGGCCTTCATCCAGCATTTTCTGGATGATTTTCTTGTAAGTATCCATGCGCTGCATCTGGTAAAACGGACCTTCGTCATGGTCCAGCTGCAACCAAGCCATGCCATCCAGAATCGCCTGTACCGCCTCTGGTGTTGAACGCGCGACATCAGTATCTTCAATACGCAGGATAAATTGCCCGCCATGGCGCTTAGCATACGCCCATGAAAACAAGGCAGTACGTGCGCCGCCAATATGAAGGTATCCGGTAGGACTGGGTGCAAAACGGGTTTTAACAGCTTGTGACATAATGAATCTCTAAACGCTCAAGCTTGCCATTTTAACATGGCAGCCGCTCTCCTGCCTGACTGCGACTTTGCTGCAAAATGGCGGCAGCCAGATTGAAGCCCGCGCGCAAACGCGATATGATGCAGCCATGACGCAACTCCTCTCTTCCAGCAGCGATATTCATGTCGGCGAGCTTTATGGCAAACCTGCCGCACCTGGCCAAACCACTGCGATTTACCACGTGGTTGCCGTGCACAAGCTAGGCATTACCCTGCAAAACATGGATAACCCGCTGAGCCAGTTTGAGACCACCGCCAGCAAATTGCTGCAATCCGGTTACGTGCGCTTAAGCCAAACGCCTTATGTCAACCTGCAACAGGCGGGCAAACGCAAATCCGCACAACAAAAGCTCAAGCGCTGCCCGTTTACGCTGGATGTGTTTGCTGAACGCGCGGATTGTGAGCGACCGGCTGCTTAAACTGCCTTGCCGTTACAAAATCAACCAGGCGCGCCCCTCCCGACAAAAAGCCCTCACCAAAGTGAGGGCTTTTTGTTTAATATATGCTTAGATCAAGTTTTTTTTGCGGCGTGCTACGGCACCAATCAAACCCAGCCCTAGCACAAGCATGCCATAGGTTTCAGGCTCAGGCACAGCAGTAACCGTATATTCAAACTTGTGCGAAGCGGCATTGACATTCTCTGTATTCACCACGACCTGAATAGCCCCATTAACGATAGGACTGAGTCGCATAAAAGTTGCAGCACCGCCCCCACGTCCAGCCGATTGGATACCCAAGGAAGTGCCCGGGGCATTAGCGCTGGCGTTATACCAGAGCTGCTTACCAACCCCGTAGTCAAAGCTTTCCAGAACAGGGTTGTAGTTAAAGACAAAGGAGTAGCCTGATTGTGCCTGCAATAATGCGAGATCCGTTGTGACAGAATAAGAACTATTTGCCAATGTGAAGCTGAAGCTCAGCAGATCATTGGCATTTACCATGGCATCAGTACCAATATTCGCGTCATCATAGGTAAACATACCCGTCAAGCCTATCGTTGCTGGTGCATTGTTGGCGAGATAACTAAAGTCCACTTGCACCACAGCAGCCTGTGCCATGGTGGTAGCCAATGTGAATACTGTGCCGGCAATCAGTTGATGGATAGAGGGGGTTGGCATATGCGGTGCTCCTGTCGTTTTTTGATGTTATTTAAGAATCGAGCTGACTATCACGCAAATTAGGTATTGCGATAATATTTTGAGAATTGTATGGATCGACGTTTGGCTACACAATAGCCCATAAGAGTCAATGTTAACGATTACCCAGCATCAAACACGCGCCTCATAAAACAAAACCCTCAACGATTTGTCGGGGGGTTTGACGTTACATGGCAGCGAGCCATGAACAGTAATGCATCTAAGCCTCTGGCGGCGCACCAATCAAGTCGTGACCTTGCGAGTCCACAATCTGCACATCGACAAAGTCGCCCGGATTCAGGCCATCGGCATCCTGCAGATAAACAATCCCATCAATTTCTGGCGCATCGCCTTTCGTGCGCGCGATAGCAATGACATTGCCTTCGTCGTCTTCAGTCAGCTCATCCACCAGCACTGTTTGCAGGCTACCAATCTTGGCAGCTACTTTAGCGGCACTAATACGCTCTTGCACTTCCATAAAGCGGCTTAAACGCTCCTGCTTGATTTCTTCAGCGACCTGGTCTGGCAAGGCATTCGCCACTGCACCATCGACGGCAGAATAGGCAAAGCAACCCACACGGTCCAGCTGCGCCTCTTCCATAAAGTCGAGCAGCATTTTAAAGTCGTCTTCGGTTTCACCCGGAAAACCAACGATAAAAGTACTACGGATAGCAATTTCAGGGCAGATATCGCGCCAGGCCTTGATACGCGCCAGGTTGTTCTCGCTACTGGCCGGGCGTTTCATGGACTTGAGAATGCGCGGACTGGCGTGTTGCAGCGGCACATCCAGATACGGCAAAATCGCCCCCTCTGCCATCAGCGGAATTACATCATCCACATGCGGGTATGGGTAGACATAATGCAAGCGCACCCACACACCCAGCTCGCCCAGTGACTTACTGAGTTCTGTCATATGGGTCCTGACCGGACGGCCGTTCCAGAAGCCTTTACGGAACTTCATATCCACGCCATACGCTGACGTATCTTGTGAAATCACCAGGATTTCTGACACACCAGCGTTAATCAGGCTTTCAGCTTCGTTGAGTACATCACCAATCGGACGGCTGACCAGGTCACCACGCATGCTAGGGATAATGCAGAAGCTGCAACGGTGGTTACAGCCCTCAGAAATCTTGAGGTAAGCATAGTGCTTGGGCGTCAGGCGGATACCTTGTGGCGGCACCAGGTCAATATAAGGATCATGTGGCTTGGGCAGATGTGTGTGGACGTGGCCCATGACCTCTTCCAGCGCATGAGGGCCAGTCACCGCCAGCACGCTGGGGTGCGCACCGGTAACGACGTCTTTTTTGGCGCCCAGACAGCCAGTCACAATCACTTTACCGTTCTTGTTGAGCGCCTCACCAATTGCATCCAGCGATTCCTGCACGGCAGAATCAATAAAGCCACAAGTATTGACCACCACCAGGTCAGACTGCTCATAGCTATTACTGATTTCATAGCCCTCGGCCCGCAATTGGGTCAAAATGCGCTCGGAGTCAGACCCGGCTTTTGGGCAACCCAGGGAGACAAAACCGACTTTAGGCGAACTTTGCATAATGATTCTCTCTTAACCTTCTACCAACCATTTGGTGACAGCGACCGACGCCACACCCAACACAATTAACAATAACTGACTCAGGGTATCGCGTAACGCGGTGCGTTTATGCAAGCCCGGGATCAAATCGGCCACGGCCACATACAGCATGCTGGCGGCAGCCAAACTGAGGATATACGGCACCCATTGCTCCACCAGGTTTAAGGCCAGATAGGCCAGCAAACCACCTGCCAGAGTTGCCAGGCTGGACCCTATATTAAACAGGAATGCTTTTTTCTTGCTATAACCGGAGTGCAGCAAAATCAGGAAATCACCCACCTCTTGTGGAATCTCGTGCGCAATAATCGCCAATGCCGTCACCAACCCGACTTGCATATCAACCATAAAGGCCGCACAAATCAGGATGCCATCGACAAAATTATGAAAGGTATCGCCAACCATGATCATCAAGCCACTGCGGCCGCCATCGTGGGCATGGCCATGATGATGCCCAACAACCTGCGCTGGCTGAGCCTGTGGCAATTTGAATTTGATCGCGCCTTGTGGTTTCTTGCCCGCCTGCTGTTCCGGATGCAACTCAGGGCAATGCGCTTCATCATGCATGGCATGCATTTCACAATGTTCACCATGGCAATGGCGCCATAACACCAGTTTTTCCAGGGTAAAGAACAACAACACACCAAACAGCATGGTGGCGGTCATCGCTTCTATATTGGGGCTGGTTTCAATCGCATGCGGCAAGATTTCAAGAAATACCGCGGCCAGCAAGGCACCAATAGCGTAACTTACCAACAAAGGCACCCAATGTTTTTTGGCATTAAGGGCGAAGATCGCTGCGACACAGACGCTTAAGACTCCGCCCAGCAAACAAGCCAGCACCATGCCGGTAAAGGGTGAAATGTCAGAAAGTAATGTGGTCAAGGCAATCATGCAGTGTTTATCGCTGGAAGGCGCGCATTATACGTGAGTTATCAAAAAAACAAAGCATAAACAAATAGTTAACCTTTATCAGAACCAAGGTTATAGCAGGCGATCAAGCGCTAAATAAACTGCGCCATGATATAGCCAATGACAATACCGATCAATAAGGCCATGGTCAGCCCACGATAAGTCAGCACATCACGTGAATAGCCGCGCCGGATCGCGACATAAGAAACCAGATAACCCATCGCATTCAGCAACCAGATAAAACCGAAACTCAGCACTTTCACGATAATGGGACCAATCAGTGGTACCAGGCCGATCAGGCCTACCAGCCAGACAAACAGCCCGGATACCAAACCGACCAGCACGGCCACGCCTGCTAATACGCGGGCATCCCAATCCAGATACATGCCCGCAGCGATTAATGTCGTCAGACTAACCACCAGCAAGATATTCGGCCAGACCCGTTGACCACTCAACAAAGGGTCGACACCCGTACTAAAGCTTGCCGGATGGCGCCGAACACGTAATCGTTTGAGCATAATGAAAAAGTCTATAAAGTTGAGATTAAACCAGCAAGGTTCTGCACCTTGGCGCAGCTATGCCAATGTGGTTTGCGCATGCCGACATCGCCCGCATAGCCCCAGCTCACCAGCGCAAAATCCATCTGGTTGGCATCGGCTGACATGCCGTCTTCCAGACGGTCGCCAATATATAAACAATCGTCTACCACCAAACCGTTGTCTGCCACCACGCGCCCGATCATTTCAGCTTTGGATTTAAGTGCTGGGTTAAAATAATCCAATGCATACACGCCGGTGAAAAACGCCTGCCAGCCAAGATGCGCCATGATTCTTTCGGTCGGGTAAAAGCGCTTATTGGTCGCAATATATAACTGGTAGCCCTGTGCTTGCAGTTGCTGCAACATGGCTGGCACACCGTCAAACACCACTGACTGCAAACAGCCCGTGCTGTCGTAATGTTGCTTGAATGCTGCTGCCAGTGTATTCAACAACGCCGTATCCTCGCTGCCGGAAAGCCGCTTCAGCGTTTCCATCAGCGGCGGTCCGATCACATCATGCGTCAACGGTGCTGCCAAAGGCGTATTGGTGGTGCTGAACGCCAGGCCAAAACAATGCAGGATGCTTGGCGCAGAATCAATCAATGTGCCGTCTAAATCAAAAATTAAATGCTGTTTCATAAAATACTGTGAGTGAATCGTAAGAATGACTTTTTTAGTTGTTTAGCCACAGAGGTCACAGAGAACACAGAGGAAAACCTAAAGACCATCTTTACGGTGGCTTCTCCTAGGCAGCTTCACTAAAAGTGCTTTTCTCTGTGACCTCTGTGGCAAGAGCATTTATTCCAGCCAGATAAAACTACCCATGCGGCCGGTATCCCCATCGCGCCTGAAGCTGAAGAAAGTCTCCGGCTCGCTATAGGTGCAGCGTCCACCACCATATACCTGCGTCACGCCTAATGTTTGCAAACGCTGCCTGGCAATGGTGTATAAATCGCCCAGCCACTTATCGCCTTTGGCTACAAACGCAGATTCGGCTTGAGTATCTTGCGCCATAAACTGCGCTCTCACCTCGCCGCCCACTTCAAACGCATCTGGTCCAATGGCGGGCCCCAGCCAGGCCATGAGTTGACCAGCCGACACCGGCATGGCAGCGATGGTCGCTTCAATCACGCCATCGCACAAACTTCGCCAGCCAGCATGAATGGCCGCCACGGCCGTTCCGGCCTGGTCACACAGCAACACTGGCAGGCAATCTGCGGTCATGGTCACACACACCACCTGTTTACGGCTGGTGAAGCTGGCATCTGCACTTTCCAGGCAAGAGGACAAAGCGGCGTCAATCACCCGCACACCGTGCACCTGGTTCAACCATACCGGTTCGCTGGGCATATAAGCGCTCAATAATTGCCGATTGGCCGCCACATGCTGTGGCTGGTCTTTGACATGATCGCCTAAATTCAAACTGGCATACACGCCCATGCTCACCCCACCATTGCGTGTAGTTTGCAAGGCTTTCACATTGGCAGGCGCGGGCCAGTCAGGCGTGATGAATGCTAAGCCAGTCATTATTCGTCCTCGTCGCCCCAGTCTTCGCCCATATCATCATCGGACTCATCATCAAAGTCGTCGTCGCCCCAATCTTCGTCATCGTCCCCAACAAACAGGCCGTTTTCATCGACATTAAAATCCGGGGGCGGCAGTTCTTCCACCGGCTTGACCACGCGCATGGCTTCGAGCAACTCACGCATATCGTCGGCCAATTCAATCTGCCATTCCATCGGCTCATTGGTGACCGGGTGGATCAAGCCCAATTTAATAGCGTGTAACGCCTGGCGTTTAAAATTACCAATCACCTCACGCAGTTCAGGCGTCATCATTTTGTGCGGAATAATATTGCCGATGCCATACATCGGATCCCCCACCATGGGCGCTTTTAGATGCTGCAAATGCACGCGGATCTGGTGCGTACGGCCGGTTTCGAGGTTACAGCGCAGATAAGTGTTGGTGCCAAAGCGCTCGAGGATTTCGTAATGCGTGATGGCCGGGCGGCCGCGACGGATCACCGCCATTTTGGTACGGTGATGCGGGTGGCGGCCAACCGGCTGGTCGACCTTGCCGTTACGCCACAACTGCCCCCACACAATCGCGCGGTATTCGCGCTTGACCGTACGGGCCTGCAACTGGCGCACTAGGCTGGTTTGCGCTTCCAGCGTTTTGGCCACCACCAGCAAACCGCTGGTATCTTTATCCAGCCGGTGCACAATACCTGCCCGCGGCACTTCTTTGAGTGACGGCCAGTGAAACAGCAAAGCGTTGAGCAGCGTGCCGCTCCAGTTACCGGCAGCCGGATGCACCACCAGCCCGGCTGGCTTGTTAATAATGATTAGGGCATCGTCTTCGTAAACAACGTCCAATGGGATATCTTCAGGTTCAAACGCGTTTTCCTGCGCGTTTTTGGGCGGCGTGACGAGCAATTGCTCACCGCCCCAGACTTTGGTTTTAGCCGTTGGTGCTTTGCCATCCAGCAAGACCAGCCCTTCTTTGATCCAAGCCTGTAATCGGCTGCGAGAATGATCCGGCAACATTTGCTGCAAAGCCAGATCGAGACGCTGCCCGCCAAGATTGCCAGGAACGACCAGATGTAAGGAGGCGCTTTCTTTCATATTTTCAAACAGCATCAGTTATAATGCCCTGAGTTTCCTTTGATAAAACAACATTAAACAACATGCTTCGCATTTTACCGCTTAACACCCTGTTCACGCGTGCTTTTATTTTGATCACCGCGCTGGCTTTGAGTGCTTGTGCCATTTTCGGCAATCCGAACCCGCCAGATGAGACCAAGGGCTGGGCAGAACAACGCCTCTACGCTGCAGGCCAGGAGAAAATGGCCGACAAAAACTACGACAAGGCTATTGAATATTTCCAGAAACTGGAAGCACGCTATCCGCATGGTGCCTATGCCACGCAAGCACAGCTGGAAGTGGCTTATGCCTACTATAAAAAATCTGAGCCGGTGCTGTGTTTATCTGCCGTTGACCGTTTTATCAAGCTGCATCCTAACCACCCCAACCTCGATTACGCCTATTACCTCAAAGGCCTGGCGACATTTAACGAGCGCGGCATTATGGAGAAATACACCAAGCAGGAAATCAACGACCGCGACCCGAAAACCTTGCGCGTGTCATTTAACGCATTCAAGGAACTGGTTGAGCGTTTTCCTACCAGCCGTTATGCCAAAGACTCAACGCAGCGCATGGTGTACCTGGTAAACACGCTGGCCATGCATGAAATGCACGTGGCACGTTACTATATGCAACGCAAAGCTTATGTCGCAGCACTCAACCGTTCCAGATATGTCTTGGAAACCTACCCGAACTCCAGCTCAGTGGAGGATGCCCTGGTGACCATGGTTAGCGCCTACGATGCGATGGATATGGCGGACCTGAAAGGCGACACACTGCGTATTTTGAAAACCAATTACCCTGAAAATCCGATGATCACCGGTAAAATTAATGAAGATGAAAAGATCTGGTGGAAATTCTGGGAAAGTTTGTACTAAACCTGTCTATTATTTAGTTGCTTATTTAACACCCAAAAACGCCAGTCAAACTGGCGTTTTTTGTTTACTGTTCACTTTTCGTCGACGGTACATTGATCCACCTCTGCCGCAAAGGCCTCCAGTTCGAACGGATTGTCATAATAAATATGTCGTCCACGTAACCATTGCCAAACCCCAGCCAGCAAATAAACCAGGGCGAAAAATACACCCCAACGCTCAGCCTGACGGACATGCACATGTTCATGAGCACGCAAACGTTGCAGACAATCTGCAGAATGCCCGAGCACCACATGCCCCAAGGTCAACGCAGCAAAACCGCTGATATGCGCCAGTCTGCAGGCCAGCCATCCCCCTGATACTTCTAACACGCCATCCACTCTTCGCACGCAAGCACCAGTGACCAATAGCAAGCTAGCGAATAGCAAACCGAGCAAACTGGTGGGCGATGCCCAAGCATAACGTATCCAGCGTTTTAGCACATTACGGCCTGGCCTGGCATTGAATAGGCAACATGCGGCCAATCTCTACCGTCAAAGCATTGCCTTTACCGCGGATGGTATTCGGCCCGTTGCTGTAGATAAACCCTGAACCGCTGGGCTGCTGTGGCAGGCTGATTTCACTTTGCTCACGCATGAGCACCGCACTGGCCGGTTCAGCCACAAAGCGCACACGCAATACTTCGCCATTCTGGCAATCAAACACCACAGCCTCAGAGCTCACTACCGGTGCCTTGGCAGCACACCCCGCAAGTACCGAGGCAACACATGCACTGCGCAGCAAAATCATCGCCAAACTCATACTGGCCTCGGCGCAAACATGATAATAGCCATACCCAACATGGCGACTGCCACCCCCAGCATATCCCAGCCGGAAGGTTTGATACCATCCACCAGCCACAACCAGATAATCGCCACGCCGATATAGACACCGCCGTAAGCGGCATAGACACGGCCAGCCGCCGTTGGGTGCAGCGTCAGCAACCAGGCGAACAATGCCAGGCTGAGTGCAGCGGGTACTAATAGCCAGCCACTTTTACCAGCCCTTAACCACAAATAAGGCAAATAACAGCCAACAATTTCAGCCACAGCGGTCAGTGCAAATAGAAATAGTGTTTTCAGCAAAAGAATTCAATTCCAGAGGATAGGCGAGCTGTTGACTCGCCTGAATGGGGAGTCTAAGCAGCAACGCTGCTTTTATGCACATTCTGCCGCATCCGGTACGCCATGTGCAACGCGCCTGTATTGCAGCCAATAAAGTAATACGCCAACCGCAAGATTAAACACCGCCTGCAATAAGGGCAAAAACAGAAAAATGAGCCCTTCCTGTGCATCAGGATACATGAGCAAGGTCTGGCCATATACCCATGCAACAACCAGCACCTCGAACACGGCAAACCTTAACCATTGTTTCTGGATATCACAGCGGTGAAAGAAATACCTGCCAGCAAACAGAATGACATAAGGCATCACCGTCCACAAAGTGATGAGTAAACCCGCGCGCTGGCTTAAAAAACGCAAACTGCTGGCGGCAATAATCTCGAAGCAAACCGCCAATATGGCGCCAGCCAAGGCCACCAGCGAAAGTTTTTGCGTAGGTTTCCACACGTTCAAGAAATTTGCAGCCATCGGTAATTGCTAATTTTGCCTGGTGGCAAATCAAATGAGCGCGCACCGGACAGGGTAAATGACGCACCAAAAGAAACAGATGCAGGCGCATCCAGCACTGCAGTTGGCCGGGTTTTATCCACCACGAGCACCTCCACCTCGCTCGGCTCGGACTGGTTGCCTGCGTCGTCTTCAACCACCAGGCGGAAGCGATGCCGCCCCGGTGGCAGAGGGTTCGTCGCATCTACCGTGACTTCAATGCTGGCCGTGTTGGTTCTGATTTCCTGCCCTGGGATAAACTTTGCCATACCACCCTCCCTTTGTCGCAAAAGACGTGTGAACTTACCTGCCTCACAATGTATGACAGATTGCATGCACGGGCAAGGGACAGTTTTGAAAGCAGCGGCGCAAGCCGAATTATTCCTGCTCTGAAATCAGCAATTGGTTATGGTCTGTTTTGAGGTAAAAAGTACCGTTCTGGTCAATCTGGATGGCGCGTATACGATAGCCGCTCAATACCGGCTCGGCATAGACCAGCGAAGTCCCCTCTTTGCGCACACGGTACAAAGTGGTATTGCCCATGCCTGCAACAAATAAATCGTTATCCCAGAAGTCATTACGGCCGGTAGAGGGATATTTCACCAAGGGACCGATCCCAATCGAAGGCACAAACGTCATCGCCGGTTTTTCGTAGCCTTCATGGCTATTAAACTTGTTGCCATAATAGCCACTCATGCCATCGCGCTCGTAGATGGTGCCATAACTGACAATCGGCCAGCCATAGTTTTTGCCGCGTTTGATCAGGTTAATTTCATCACCGCCACGGGGGCCATGATCGGTGAGCCATAGCTCATTGCTTTCACGGTCAAAATACAAGCCGCCTGAAGGCGAGCGGAAACCGGAAGCATAGACTTCAGCATTCAGGCGCTGCAAATCAATACGCACTACTTTGCCTAAGGAGGTCGTTTTGTCCTGTACACGGTCTGGCTTGGAAAAATCGCCGAGGCTAAGGTATAAAGTACGCTCATTCTCACCCAGCGCCAACTTGCCGCCTACCTGATGGCCTAAAATTGGTTCTTTAATGGCTGGGCGGCTGATATAAATCTCACGGTCAAAGCTGACTTCACTATTCTCGACGTCGACCTCAAACTCACTTACGGCCAGCCGCACACCATTACTTGCCTCATCCCAGGCGGTATAAGCCACATAGAGGGTTTTCCCCACCAGCAAAGAGTCTTTCACGCCAGACAGCTCTCGGCAATAGACCAACTGCTTGCTGCTGCTTTCGTCAGCCGAGGTTTCGCCACCAGGGATAAACTTAGCCAAGGGTTTGCCTGGCTTCACCAACTCCATGCTGTCGTTCTGGCGCACGAAAAACACTTCGCCACACTTGCTGATAAACAGGAATAGTTTTTTATCCAGCCGTTCAAAAGGACCGGACGGATACTGATCTTCAAAGGGTAGTTTGTATTCCTTGAGGGTTTGCGTGCCAAACACTGAACTGATCCTGGGTGGCTCGGGGGCTTTGTTGGCTTCTTTGTCAGCCTCAGCCGCCTCGCTTCCAGATAGCAACAACCTGGGTACCACATCTTCACCGGCCAACGTAGTGACTGGCAATACACAACTTAAACACAGAGCAACAATGACACTGAATGCCCCAAAGGCAGCGTTCGCGATTGAACATCGCTGATTAGAATAATGCAAAACAAGACTCTCCGTTAGCTAGCTTCTTTTCGAGTCCCCCATCCCAAAAAAAGTTTACAAAACCTTATTATTTAGGATTTAATTTAAATATAAATCAATAATTTATTTATTTTATTAATGTAGTTTGTCACTACCATCTTCAACAGCAAGGCCAAAATCATTACGCCCCAGGCAGCCAATGTCAACTTAATAAATGCCGCAAATGCATCCTGCTGACAAACCGCTTGCAAGAAAGAAAATGTATCCTCACAGCCAAAGGCAACCACCGCAAAAGCGAAGCCAGGCCCCAGATGCAAAATACTCAAACCATAAATCAAACCACGTAACAACTCAGACTCCAACCATAAAAATTTAAAACGCTTTATCCTTAAGACAATATGCCTCTGGTATGCCTCTGGGCAACAGTGACTTACTGCATGCCTTTAAATATCTGGTAAGTGCCACCCGTGTAATTACCTTGAAATGAACTGGCCCTGACGCCCGCAGCGACTTCCATTTCGAACGGCACGCGCTCATAAGAATAAAAATAGCGCCCTTTTTGCACGCAACGATCACAAGGGCTATTGTCGTAACTATACACGTCAACCTGTGCATCGCCGACCCCTTGAATGCGCTGTTGGTGATACCCGGCAAGAATCACTTTTTCTATCACCACGCCAGGCGTGGTGTTAACCTGCCAGGTCACGCCTTCATAAGCCATCAGGCCCAAAATAATCGGCGTCGTCTCATCACTGACATTCACGGTAATCGTGCGCTGATCTCGTCCAGGATTCAACAATGCCTGGCACGTATTCACAGCGGAAGGTTCTGATTTACCTGCGGCCTCGTTCATCGCCTGGCACTGTGCCCACCATGGTCGCTTATCCGCGGTTTCCGGCAGCTGCCCCTGGTAAACGCCTACCACATGCAAAGCCGCTTGTGAGGCGGATTTGGGCTTCACAACAGGCGCCTGGGTGATCGTGCTAGGCACTGTGCTGCAACAACTAGCTACCAGCAATGGCAGGCAGGCAACAAGTAGATAAGCCATTAATTGACGCTGATTCGTCATTCTTACTCTTTCTGGTCTGCAAAAACAGATCACTCACGAAAGTGATTGATATCAATAAAAAAGCCCCTGTCGGGGCCACAAGGTTTGAAATAGCCAACCCTGTTTATAAATGAATCTCCCAGCTTTGCAATAGCCAGTTTGAGCTATGCCTGTGTGAATGTGTCGTTAACGTTTGATTGCCAGCACCAGCACACCGACCGCCACCAGCGCTAAGCCCAGCCATTCACGTGCATTTAAGCGCTCACCCAAAAACAGGCAGGCAAACACCGCAACCAGCACCAGACTCAGCTTATCCACCGGCGCGACCTTGGAGGCTTCGCCCAACTGCAGCGCACGAAAATAGCAAATCCACGAGCCTCCAGTGGCCAAAGCGGATAAGCTGAGAAAAACCAGTGAACGACTGGGTAGCGTGAATGGATTGCTCCATTTACCCGCCAGCCAGACGAACGGGGCCAGCACCAGCGTAATCAGCACCGTGCGAATCAAGGTCGCAAAATCAGAATCTACGCCCTGAATACCAATCTTGGCAAAAATGGCCGTCAGTGCAGCAAAGCAGGCCGACAGCAGCGCCCAGAACAACCATTGACTCACCATAAATGCAACTCCCGAATTTTGTAAGAGACCAGTATAGCAAGTGCGCTCATGGCTGTTAAAGAGATGACGTTTGCATAGAAATAAAAAAGACCGGCCGTAGCCAGTCTTTTTTAACTAAAACGTGATTAGGCTTTCTCGCTACCGATAAAACGGTAAATGACCGCCCCTAACACTGCGCCTACAATCGGTGCCAGCCAGAATAACCAGAGCTGTGAAATCGCCCAGCCATCAACAAACACGGCCACGCCAGTGCTGCGCGCAGGGTTCACCGAAGTATTGGTAACCGGGATAGAGATCAAATGTATCAAAGTTAAGCACAAGCCAATCGCAATCGGTGCGAAGCCTTGTGGCGCGCGCTTGTCGGTGGCACCCATAATCACCACCAGAAACATCATGGTCATGACCACCTCAGTGACAAACGCTGCCAGCAGGCTGTAGCCGCCAGGCGAATGCGCATCATAGCCATTAGAGGCAAAGCCTGCGGTCACATCAAAGCCCGCTTTGCCGCTGGCGATCACATACAATATGCCACCGGCCACAATTGCGCCCAATACCTGCGAAACAATATACGGCAGCAATTCTTTGGCCTGAAAACGGCCACCCGCCCACAACCCGATAGACACGGCCGGATTCAAGTGACAGCCAGAAATATGCCCAATGGCAAATGCCATGGTCAGCACAGTCAAACCAAATGCCAGCGATACCCCCAGCAAGCCGATCCCTACATCCGGAAAAGCCGCTGCCAACACGGCACTACCACAGCCCCCTATCACCAACCAGAATGTGCCAAAAAACTCTGCGACATATTTTTTCATTGCGCCCTCTCCTTTTTTAAATAGCCGATGGTTTACTCAACATGCCCGTGTGCTGACTCGACACCTGGTACCCACTCACAGCACGTTGTGCGCTCAATATAGCAAACTATCGCCCCTGCAGATGCAATCTGTTAAAAAATATTAAATAGCACTATCCCAATATCACATGCCAGGCATCTCACACGCTCAAAATAAAAAAGGCCGGCAAATGCCGACCTTTAAAAATCCCCTTAACCATCATATGGTTAATGATCAATCCACATTTTGCCCAATGCGCCACAGCACGCCGGATGGGTCGGCAATACAAAAATCGCGCATGCCCCAGCTTTGCAGCTGAATCGGCCATACTTTGACACCGTAGGTCTGAATAATGCCGCTCTCTTGTATTTTGTCCCACCAGGCGTCGACATCATGCACCAGCAAATGCATCATAAAATTCTCGGCCAGATTATCGGCACAAAAATCCTGCAACAGAAAGCTCACATGCGCATAATGAAAATAAGCCACACCGCCGCCCTCTGACGCCATGGTAAAGCCCATATCTTTATAAAACTGCTTGGAAAGCTCAAAATTTTTGGAAGGAACAAAGGCTTTGATTTCTGTGACGGTGAGATTAGACATGGTTAGATTTCCCAGTTTTTTGATTATTAGCCCGCTCGTTTGAACGAATTCTATTTTAAAAAAATTATGCCACCTCAACAACCCAGGCCGGGTTCCAGACCACTTCCCAGACATGCCCATCCGGGTCCTGAAAGTAGCCCGCATAGCCACCCCAGAACGTCTCGTGTGCGGGTTTGATCACTCTGGCACCAGCCGATAGTGCTTGCACCATGACATGATCGACCTCTTGTGCCGAAGACACATTATGCCCCAGCGTAAACTCAGTCGCGCTGGAAGGCGTCAAAGCCAGTCCGGTATCATGGCTAATGCTCTTGCGTGGCCACAGCGCCAGTTTTAAACCAGAAGCAAGCTGAATAAACACCACGGCACCATATTCATACTCCTGGCCAATAATGCCTTCGGTTTTAAAGCCAAGTCCCTCTCGATAAAACCGTAATGACCGCTCAAGGTCCTCTACGCCCAACGTAATCACGCTAATATGCGGCTTCATTGCCATGGCCTAGTGCTTGCGCGCATGCTGGCGACTCACCTGTTGGCAAAACGCAGCGGTTTTCGATGTATCTTCAGGCTCGATATCAGCCTCAAACGCATCCAATTTATTCAGAATCTCTTTTCTGCCACGGTATTTGCGCTTGAGTTTGGCGAGCTTGTCATCCGTCCCTACACAAGACTGGCACACCGCCTGATCAATATCGGCTTGCCGTTCTTCATCGTAGCCATATTCTCCGCGCCAATGGTCACAAGCCTCGCGCTGTTCCACAAACAGCGTCACGTCTTTGGGTAATGCACTACCTGCACTTGCTGCACCGCAAAAACATAACAAAGCGAGTGAATAAACGCTCAAAGTCTTAGCCATCAACAGGGTGCTCCGGTGTGTCGAGGATATATTGATAAAACCCCAAATCCAGCCAGCGGCCAAACTTGAAGCCAGCTTGCCTGATGATACCGGCATGGGTGAAACCAAGCCGCTTGTGGAGCGCAATACTACCTGCATTTTCTACATCTATGCCACCCACCATCACATGTACCTGTTGATCCCTGGCCGCGGCCATCAACTGCTGCATCAGGGCTAGCCCCACGCCTTTGCCTCGATGCGCCGGATGCACATAGACTGAATGCTCTACCGTATATTTATAGGCAGGCCAGGCACGGAAGGTGCCGTAGCTGGCAAACCCTAGCAGCACACCCTCATGATTCACCGCACCAATCACCGGAAAACCATGCAAGGCTTTAGCCTGAAACCACGGCAGCATGGCATCAAACACACGAGGTTTGTAATCATACAGCGCCGTCGAATGCAGAATCGCGTCATTGAAAATATCGAGGATTTGCTGCGCATGCGCCTCATGATTGCAAACAACAAACTGCAAGTGGCTCTCCCAAATGACACCAGCGCATTTGCGCTGGTTATTCTTGAATCACAGGGAGCGTATCACGCCCCCTTCAATACAGCTTACGCAGGCGTTGCAAATTTCAAGCCGATAATGCCGACCACAATGAAGGCCAGGCTGATCAGCCGTAAAGGATGCGCCGACTCGCCCAGCAGCACAATGCCGAGGATCACCGTGCCGACTGCGCCTACGCCTACCCAAATCGCGTAGGCCGTGCCCATGGGTAGAGACTTCATGGCCACGCCAAGCAAACCAAGGCTAATCACCATAGAAAGCACCGTGCCCACTGTAGGCCAAATTCGCGTAAACCCCTCTGTGTACTTTAAGCCGACCGCCCAACCAATTTCAAATAACCCTGCAACCACAAGAATGACCCAGTTCATACATACCTCACAATGACATAGGGCCGTCCCCACTTGAAGAAAAGCAATGAGGTCGTCCCCACGCCATGCGAAGCATATCACCTCAAACTGCATAGGCGAAGTGCACTTATGCTAGCTTGCTGAGCACGCGCGTCAATCTATCCAGATTCTGCTCATTGGCGTGCACAACAATAGGCTGCAGCGTCCGGGCAGTTTCTGCATCAGCAAACACCTGCTCCCAACTCAACTGGGTGCCATTAGCGACGTCGCTCAGTTTAATCGTCAGTGTAAAGAATGGCACACAACGATGCTCAATCACCACCATGCGATCTGGCTCCAGCGCGGCAAACACATTTTCATTTGCATAGTGTTTGCCATCCGGCCCATGCATGACAAATCGCCACTGGCCACCCGGCTTAAACTCGAACACTTCAAAGGTATTCGTAAACCCCTCCGGGCCCCACCACTGCGCAAGCAGTGCTGGCAAAACAAAGGCACGGTAAATCGCTGCTGGCGAATATGGCAGCAGCCTGGACGTACGCATTGTTTGATCTTCACTCATCATCAGTGCCCTCTACTTCCTGAAAGGATCCTCTTATAAGCCGATATGTGCTCTTAATACCTTCACGACGCCTTCCCCTGCCGTTTTGGCAGCACCTTCGGCAAACTTTTTAGCCACCCCTTTGAATGTTTCCAGTCTTTCTTTATCAGTCTTTTTCTTTTTGGCCTCATCGTAGCCTTTTTTAAAGACTTCGATCTCTGCTGGATCGAACACAGCTGAAAGCACTTCAAACAGGCCGGCCGCACTGACCTTCACAATTTCAGTGTTAAATGAATAATCAAAAATATGCTGATGTATTTTAAGTTGTCCTTGCAGCCAGTTCTTGGCCAGCGAGTCTTCAATAATCAGGCATATTTTCTCCCCTTCCGGCTCCAGGCTAGCTTTACTGAGTGCCGCAAGCAATCGGCCCTGGGCCTGGTCTTCAATACGCCCGCCAAACTTCAAGGCCGCGTCGTATCGGAGTTTTTTCACTTTAGCCACAGGTGTTTTAAGCCGTTCACTCACCGTTTGGTTGCTATAAATTACCAAGGGGGAGCCATCCAAACCATAGGTATCAAGCAAGTGCATCACCAGCGCATCTATATCCGCTTTGGGCATGGAGCCCAAGCCGAACCTTAAATAATTGCTTAAAAAATCTTTTTCGAATGTGCTCATGCGCCGTGTATCCCAAAATGGTTAGAAATAAGTATCCAATAAAAAATTTCGATTTTATTTAACCTTACCTCTATAATTCAATAGAAAATATTTTTTATTATTAATCCATAGAGTAAGTCTTTTTTAGAGCACCTTAAATAAGGAGAGCTTATGGATAATTCACCTCCTCAATCGTCGCCAAAGTTATTTCCCTCTATCACCGAGCGACTGCACCGCCTGCATTACAGCCAGCGCACTGAGGCGTCTTATATAGCGTGGATTAAACGCTATATCCTGTTCCATGACAAGCGGCACCCACGTGACATGGGTGCGATTGAAGTAGCCGCATTTTTAAGCCATTTGGCGACCGATAAACAGGTGGCAGCCAGCACGCAAAGCCAGGCGAAAAGTGCGTTGCTGTTTTTGTATGACGAGGTGCTGGGGCAAACATTGCCAACGCTTGAAAATGTCACCAAAGTGGTAGCAAAAAAGCAATTACCGGTGGTGCTAAACACACAAGAAGTACAGGCGATACTTTCGCGGCTGGATGGCAATATGTGGTTATTGGTGAGTTTGCTCTACGGCAGTGGCTTGCGGGTGATGGAGTGTTTGCGTTTACGGGTGGCGGATATTGACTTTGCCAAACAGGAAATTTTTGTACGTGATGCGCAAGGCCACAAAAACCGTATCACGCTCTTGCCCGCCAGTTTGATGAATCCTTTAAAAGCGCATCTACAGTCAGTGGCAGCATTGCATGCAGCAGATTTAGCCAAGGGCTTTGGCGAGGTGTGGATGCCAGCAAGCCTGACAAAAAAATATCCTGATGCGGGCAAGGATTGGGCGTGGCAATATGTGTTTCCATCAAGCAGGCTGTCGGTCGAGCAACAGTCCGGCGTAGTGCATCGCCATCACGCCGATGAAAAGCCGATACAGCGTGCGGTGAAAAAAGCGGCTGCGCAAGCTGGCATTAAGAAGGAGATGTCGCCCAACACCTTGCGCCATAGTTTTGCGACGCATTTGCTTGAGGGCGGCTATGATATTCGCACAGTGCAAGCGCTACTTGGACATACAGATGTCTCAACTACCCTGATTTACACGCATGTACTTAACAAGGGTGGGCGGGCCGTGAGTAGCCCGCTAGATGTGATTTAAAACCAGTATTTGGGGTAGCTCCCCTCACGCGTGAAGTTGTTATATACCAGCGCGACAACGGTGATGACAATGGCGCCGAACAGGGTGGGAAACCACAAAAACTGCCAGCTAATGGCACCCTGGCTGGCAATCAACCAGACGATGACTGGATTGGAGCCTGCGGGAGGATGTACGGTCCGTGTGAACATCATGGCCGCAATCGCAAGGCCAACTGCAATCCCTAACGCCCACCAACCAATCCCCAGTTGCGACACCACCAGCAGACCGATCAACGAACTTAAAAAATGACCACCAATCACATTGCGTGGCTGGGCAAACGGTGCATCCGGGTAAGCAAACAAAATGACGCATGACGCGCCAAATGAACCCAGCACCAGCAACTGATCTAGCCGCGCACTCATCAGCGCGGCAATACTGATGGCAATCATGCCACCTAACCCAGCCATGAGGATGGCTTTGCCAGTGAGCTTTGGCGGTAATGCCGCGTGCTCACCGGCAAGTTTATCTAACAATTTCATGCATTACTCCCAGAGGGGTTGTAGGGGACAACTGGTTCTCAATGTTGCCAGAAAGAGAGCCTGCCCGGCAAGGATAGGTTAAGCCGCCGATGAATATTGGTTAAGTCCGATCAGTTGCGCAAACCGACTTGCAGGCATAGGCTTGCCAAACAACTCGCCCTGCCCCTCTTCGCAGCGTTTGGCGCGTAGATACTCGTATTGCTGCTGGGTCTCTATGCCTTCTGCAATGGCTTGCAAATCGAAAGCATGCGCGATATCCAGCGTCGCACTGACTACAGAATCATCCTTCTTCTGCTCCAGCATGCCTTGCACAAAGCTGCGGTCAATTTTAATACGTGTGAGTGGATAGGTTTTGAGCTGACTGAGCGATGCGTATCCGGTGCCAAAATCATCAAACGCAATGCCAACGCCATAGGCTTTCAGCCTGTGCAAAATATTCAGTACCACTTCATCGCCATCGAGGGCAATATTTTCTGTGACTTCCAACTCCAGCGCAGAAGGCGGCAGACCATGCCTCGCCAGCGTGGAGACCACCTCTGCATATAAATCCCCCGCCTGGAACTGCGCGCCAAACAGGTTGACGCCGATACGCAAATCAGCGCCTGTATGCCTGCGCCAATAAGCCACTTGCGCACAGGCCTCATCCAGCACCCATGCACCGACGGTGGCAGCCAGCGTGCCATTTTCAAGGGCAGGTAAAAACGAAATCGGGGCCAGAATGCCGCGTTTGGGATGGCGCCAGCGTATCAACGCCTCCGCCCCGGTCACGGTGCCGGTGGTCAGGTTAACCTGCGGCTGGTAATAGAGCAAAAACTCGCCTTCATTGACTGCGCGGTACAACTCCATGGCATACAGGCGCCTGGCAACAGCCTCCAGACGCAATACAGGACTGAATACACAGGCGCGCCCACGCCCCATGGCTTTGGCTTTAAACAGGGCCAAATCAGCATCGCTGACCAGTTCCAGCGTCTCGTGGGCATGAATGGGCGCCAGCGCTACACCGCAGCTTGCAATGACGCGCACTTCATCTTCACGTATCACCATCGGCTGGGCAATTAAATTAATGGCCTGCTCCGCGAGCGCCAACGCGTACTCCGGGCTGGCTACATCAAGCAGCACAATCGCAAACTCGTCGCCACCTATGCGTGCCACCACGCCTGCTGCACCCACCATCTGGCTCAGGCGATGAGCCATTTCCTTAAGAATACTATCCCCACAGGCGTGCCCCAGGGTGTCATTGATATCTTTAAAGCTATCAAAATCAATCATGAGTACCGCAATCGGGATATTGGCAATAATCGCGTCTTCGACGACTCGGTAATATCTGGCGCGGTTAGCCAAACCAGTGAGCGGATCCAGCGTATTTTGCTGATCAGTCACAGGCGCTGTCAGTCGCTGGGCCGTAATGTCTTTCAGGATGACCTCAAAACGCATTTCACCTTCGGCTTTCCAGCCAAACAGCGAGAAGCCGAGTTGAAACTCGCTGCCGCCTTTACGTAAACCGCGCGCTTCAAAAGACATATCGAGGTCATCAAGAGATCCAGCCGCCACGGCGCGCGCGACCATGTCACGGAAAGCCGTGCGGTCACGCTCGACCAGAAGCATCTCAACCGGCTGGCCGATACCTTCTGCCAGACTGTAGCCATGAGATTGCGCGGCAGCCGTATTCCAGGCGGTGATTTGGCCGTGGTCATTAAACCAGACCACGGGTGTAGAAGAGTGCCCCGCATAAGAGGCAAAATCAGGCCGGTAGCGATTGGTATGCGTTTCGATGCGCTTAAGCTCCAGACGGTCAGAGACCATCTGTGCCAGTTCTTGTAAGCGGCGTTGATCATCAGGAGAAAAATCGAAATGCGGCTGGTTATCCACCACACACAAAGCACCTAAGGCCAAGCCATCGGGTGAAAGCAAGCGGACACCGGCATAAAAGCGTAATTGCGCCTCGCCAGTGACCAGCGGATTATCATGGAAGCGCTCATCCTGCGTGGCATCAGGCACCACCATTACTTCCATCTGATTGATAGCGTGCGCGCAAAAAGACACGTCGCGACGCATATCGACTTCACCGACACCGGTGACCGCGGCAAAAAAAACATGGTCACTGCCTATCATATTGACAGCAGCCACCGGCATATCAAACATGCGGGCGGCGATCTGTACCACAGGGTCCAGGCTTTTCACTAAACCTTCATTATTCAAACCATGGTCATACAAGGCTTGCAACCTTGATTGCTCATTGGCCAGTATTGCAGGGCACTTCATCACAATCTCCTTATTTGAGAGCTTTTGACTGATGTCTTGGCGGTTTAATTTAGCATAAATATAATTATTTTAAATGATGCCCTACAAAAAAAGCCGCAGCGGATGCCTCAGCGTGATGTTAGTCGTGATGCTTTTGCACATCCCCAATGTGGCTCTGGCCGCGTAATCTGGCCAGTTTGACTTGCTTCTGGCGCTCACGCAGCGACTCTTTTTTGTCTGCCGATAATTTATCAAAACAATAAGGGCAAGAGATACCTGCTTCATATTGTTCGCTTTGCATTTCTTCCTGGGTCAATGGCATGCGGCAGGCATAGCATTGGTCATGGTCGCCCACTTCGAGGCCATGTTTGACGGCCACGCGCTGGTCAAACACAAAACAATCCCCTTCCCACAGGCTTTGCTCTTGAGGAATGGTTTCCAGGTATTTGAGGATGCCGCCTTGCAGGTGATACACCTCTTCAAACCCCTGCTGCTTCATGAAAGAAGAGGCTTTTTCACAGCGGATGCCGCCGGTGCAGAACATGGCCACTTTTTTGTGTTTGTTTTTATCCAGGTTGTCGGCCACATATTGTGGAAACTCGCGGAAGGTCGTTGTCTTCGGATCGATGGCGCCCTTGAAGGTACCGATATGCACTTCGTAATCATTGCGCGTATCCAGCACAATCACGTCCGGGTCGGAAATAATGGCGTTCCAGTCTTCAGGCTTTACATACGTGCCCACCACGTCATTCGGATCTACGCCCTGCACACCCATGGTGACGATTTCTTTTTTCAGCTTGACCTTCATGCGGTAAAACGGATGACTGTCCGCCCATGACTCTTTATGCTCCAAATCCACCAACCGTGGATCCTGGCGTAAATGCGCCAGAATGGCACGGATATCCTCCGGCGCGCCGGCAATAGTGCCGTTAATGCCTTCATTTGCCAGCAGCAAGGTGCCTTTAATATGCAGCTTCTGGCAAGCCTCTAAAATTGGTTGTTGCAGGTCTTTGTAGTCATTCAGGGTGACAAATTTGTAGAGGGCGGCAGTGAGAAATTGGCTCATGTGAGAATGTGATTCATTGCAAAAACGCGATTTTACCACTGTAACTCTATGATGCAAAAAGAAAAACGGGCGCAAGGCCCGTTCATCAAACATCGCAAAAACAGCTTATCAGGGCTGGATCACCAGGATTTCTGCTTTGCCGAGGCCACCCATATCGCCCATCCAGCGCTGCACGCGTTGGCTGCTGACCTGTGCAAAGCGGCTATCCAGTCGCTTGAAAGACTTATACAGGATATTGAGGAAAGGCAGTGTGTGAAAACCGCAGTCTATCCAGGTCGCTTGCGCGGCTGGTGTGTTCGCCAATAACAAGGTACCACGCTTCATGCCATAGCCCAGGTATGCGCCCGTTGTACCAAGTACACCCAGCGTGCCAGCCATCATGTCAGAAGCACAATAATCACCGGCGTTGCCTTCAATCAGCAACATGCCACGACGCATACGGTCGCCTGCGCGGGCACCGGCGTTACCTTTGCAAATCAGCACGCCGTTTTGCAGTTGCGCACCTAAAAAATCTCCGGCATCCCCTGTCACATTAATTTGTCCGCTGGTCATGCCAAAGCCGATATATTGATGGGCAGGAGTGGTGTTTTTGAATGTCACGGCCGGGGCTTCTGAAGCCGTGTCGACACTGACTTCAAACACATCAGCCACGCTTAAGTTTGCAGCCAGTTTCATGGCTGTAATCTCGGCCACGGTTTTACCTTGCAAGGCTTGTGGCAACAAAGTGCGGCAATCGACACTGCGAGAGACAGCTTTCGCCGTTAAAGTGATGTGACTCATGCGGTGACCTCCCCGCTTAAAATTGGCCGCAGTTTAAAGTGATGCTGACCTAATTTGCCGCCGTAATTACCGGCAGAAACACGAAAAATGCCGTTCTCCTTGCCCAAGCGACAGGCCGCTTCAATACCTGCTTTCATAGAAAGCGCAATATCTTCGAACGTCAGGCCGTTGACCACAATTTCCATCACACTTTCGACGCGCGGATCGAGCTCGCTTTTCACGACGCCTTTGAGCGTCGGGCAGAATGCATCATTGGTACTGGCGAACATTTTCGGGTATTTACTACCCACCTTGGAACCAGAGCGCACCACGCCGCCCGGGAAAGGCATAATCACGTTAGGCAGTTTGCGCATGGCATCGATCGCTGCTTCACAGGCAGTGAGCACCTGTGCCTGGCTAGCACCCAATACCAGGAAATTGCCGCCGCCAATGGCACGCACCATACCGGTGGTTTCTTCGGTTAAAAATTCACCATCCATGACCGGGATACGCCAGTAGCGCTTGAGTTTGCCCGAGGCATCCGGGATTTGTTTGGACACCTGGTGGCCATCGCCAAAAAAGCGTAAATGCTTGCCCAGGCTGATCATATCTTCAGACTCAATGCCAGCAAACGCAGCCGCCGTCGGGCAAGTCAAAATACATTGTCCCATGCGCGTTTCCAGTTGCTGCATCAGCACCTTGCTGCCCATGGCGAACATCAGCACACTGAGGCCTGGGCGACCATCCGGCGTTTCATCTGCAGTCAATTCACGCTCGATGCCCGCCTCTACGCCGCAGCCAATCACACTGGTGGCAAAACCAGTCATGGCATTGGCGGCGTTGTACGCCCAGCGCAGATTTTGCGCGGTAATCAGGATACGCGTACCGCGCATATTGAATGCTTCGGCAAAGGTATCGTCAATCTCTACTCCGTTAATAACCATCATGACCCCTGCGTATGGTTAATGACATGGTTGCGGCCATCTTCCGCAATCTGGTCATTGGAAATTTTAAAATTATTCATTTGCATGGTGTGGTAGCGGTCAAAATACTGCTTGATGTCTTTTTCTACACCCACATCAAACGAAGGCTTGGCGGTATGCGTTGCGCCCCACACTACTTTCACCACTTTGCCCTCTTTTACCACCAGTTCGCCGTCTTTAAACACCAGGTCAGGTTTGGCAAACATGGCTTCTTTATCGGCCTGGTCGGTATACACCGTAATATCCGCCGCTGCGCCTATGCCCAGATGACCACGGTCTTGCAGGCCAATCAATTTGGCTGGTGCTGAACGTGTCATGGTGGCGATTTCATACAGGCTGTACTCACGATCCAGTGATTTCAGATTACTCATGGCCTGCGCATCCAGGTTGAGCTTATCAAAAGCATCATTACGGAAGGTTTTATCCATCAGCAAGCGAATCAGGTGTGGATAGCTGGTAAACGGTGCGCCATTCGGGTGATCGGTAGTCAGGAACACGCGCCAAGGGTCATCGACACTCAAGAACACTTCGAGGCCAATCGCCCATTGCAAGGCATTGACGTAGTTTTCATCGCGGTATTTAAATGGCACGACACCACAGCCAGCATCGCACTCAATGTCCATAATCACCGATTTTTTCGGATTGGCAACTTTGGCGTTTAAATGCTGCATCATATTGTCACCAGAAGCGGTGACTGTTTGCCCGAACAGGATCTGGCCGACATCGGCAGTAATGTGTTTGTTACTGTTGATCGCTTCCGCAATATTGGCCGCAGCAGAAGAAAACTTTTTGTCACCCTCTGTGCCGTAGCTGTGAAACTGGATATGCGTCAAATGCATGGGCAAGCCGTCGCTGGCCCCCATGGTATCCAGCGTGGTCTGGAAGTTACCGGCCACGCCCAGGTTGTTACAGTGCACATGCAAGGGCTTGGCAATACCAATCTCGTTCACGGCGCGGCTCAAGGCCTGCAGAATACGGCGCGGCGTAATGTGGTAATAGCTATGTTGCTGGTCCAGGTCCTGACGGCGCTCATTAAACTTGAAAGCAGAAATACCGCCCGGGTTGACCACTTTAATACCGATGGTTTGCGTAGCGTGCAAGGTCCACGCCACGTAGTCGTTAATGGTTTTCTGGTCGGCGTTCTGGCTCAGCAGGCGCAACAAATAATCATCGTTGCCCAGCATGGCGTAACCGCCTTTATCGATCATGGGCGTATCACCCATCTCCATGTGCGCCTGACGTGCATTCACCGCCAGAATTGCCGGTTCAAACGCCGCGGTGTAGCCCATCTCGATATAGCGCATGCCGGTATCAGTGGTATTCGGCGTCGCGTGGTGGCTACAGTTGGCACCACAAATATGTGCTTCAGGTTCGTCCAGTTTGCGCATGGCCTGATATTCCGGCAGCAGCATACGTGCAATATTGACCTTACCGCCGCCAATATGGCTATGCATATCAATGGCACCGGCCATGACGATTTTGCCATTGAGGTCGTGCACCTGGCCGATTTTTTCACTGTCGGCCGGTTTGGCGATAATACGACCATCGCGGATATAAATATCCTGTACCACCCCATCTTTATTGTGGGCAGGGTCTATCACTTTGGCATTTTTGAGTAGCGTAATCATGCCAAATCTCCTTTTAATTGGGCTTCTATCATGGCCACTACTTGCGACAAAGTTGGCAAGTCAGAAGGCTTGGCTGCGGTCAGTGGCAAAGTCACCGAACCGTCGACACGAAATTGTTGGCCGTTACAATCCAGGCCTGGCGTCGCCACCGGGATAAACACGGCAGGTGCCGTGTCAAATGTGCTGTCAGCCGCACCCAGTACAATCACTGGGGCTATGCCTGCAGGCGGCATGGCATTAGGGCTGTAGCTATTCACCCAAACGACCGCATCATGACTTTCCCATTCCGGCGCATCAATAATGACGCCGTTGAGCCAGGTATGCGCATAATTCACACTGGTGTCACCATCACTACCACCCATGGATAGGCCCATAGCGCGGCTCTTCTGGTTTAGCGCAACCACAGTTTCAGTAATATTTTCAATCGTGAGTTCAGCGTGCGCGTAATGCAGGTCTTTGGATACCCACACCAGCGTCGCATATTTGGCGGTTTTCAAAGTGTCCGCCAGTGATTTCAAACTGCTCACCGCCACACCGGCGACGGTTTCAGCCGTCACGGGCTTGCCCATCACCAGCGCGCGCAAGGTGGCGACGACTTCTGGCAAAGACTCAGAAGCACAGGCAATCACCTCAGGTGCACGACCATCCGGCGCAACGCCAGGCTTGGTATTAAGCTTATCGCCGCCCAGGTAAATAATCTTGCGCGCAGCTGGTTCGGTAAACATGGCTTCATCCACCCATACCACACGTTCAAAGAAACGGGTGTTATGGCTAACGACATCCGTGCCTATCATCAGAATCACATCAGCGCGGTTGCGTACTTCTGTCAGCGTCGTCGTCTGCCAGCCGCGATGTTGCAAAACCTTCATATTACGCAAAGTGCTGCTGGCGTTGATATGCGTCATGGCCGCACCGGTCGCATGAGACAGGCTGACCAGCGCGCGTGCCCCATGGACATCAGTACTGCTGCCCGCCACCAGTGGTGCGCTTGCCTGCTTGAGCAAAGCCGCTGCCGCTTTTACCGCTTCTGCCAGCGATGCGGTGCTGCCACCCACAGCGGGCGCTGCGCCTGCGCTCACCCGCGCATAGAATTTTGCTGCCTTGCCACACGAAAACTGCTGTCTGGCAATGGCATCCCCCGAAATATCGTCACATAGCAAGCCACAGGCCGGGCATGCATGCATGATGTCTTGTTGATTTGTCATGGCTTATAGGTCTCTCGTTTTGATCGTCCATCTCAATGGCGAATATGCACGTGATCGTTAGAAACCATCACATCATAAAACAACTCGCTTAGCACATCATAAAACAACTCACTGTGATAGATAAAAAAAATAAAGCAATGAATGCCTGCTATTTAAAGCAATAAACGGATACAAGTCATCACTTAGGTGTGTGAATACGACTTAGGTGCATGAATGCGGTTTATCAATCACGTTAAAAATAGTAGAATGCTCGTTTGTTTTCTTGTTAATTAACTTATTGGAGTTCTCATGGCTTTAGAGCGCACACTCAGCATTATCAAACCAGACGCAGTTGCAAAAAACGTGATTGGTCAAATCTACACCCGTTTTGAAAATGCCGGTTTGAAAATCGTGGCTGCTAAATTCGCACAATTGACACAAGCAGAAGCTGAAGGCTTTTACGCTGTGCACAAAGAGCGTCCTTTCTTCAACGACTTGGTGAAATTCATGATTTCCGGTCCAGTGATGATCCAAGCGCTGGAAGGCGAAAACGCAGTATTGAAACACCGCGAACTGATGGGTGCAACTAACCCTAAAGATGCAGCGCCAGGCACTATCCGTGCTGACTTCGCTGAAAGCATTGATGCTAACGCTGTGCACGGTTCCGATTCGCTGGAAAATGCAGCGATCGAAATCAAATACTTCTTCGGATAATCAATTAATCTTCGTCATGATACGGCGTTGCTTGCAAAAAATGATTTCCTTGCATACTCACATGTATGCGGCGTCATCATTTTTTACGCGCGCCTTGTCTCATTTAGAAGCTTAATTGATTTTAGTATAAGAAATGAACCCGGTTAACTTACTCAACTTTAACCAACCGCAACTCGCCGAGTACTTTGCAAGCCTCGGCGAGAAGCCTTTTCGCGCCAAGCAATTGATGCGCTGGATGCATCATTTCGGGATTCTTGATCTCGAACAGATGACCGATATTGCCAAAACCCTGCGCGAAAAACTGCGCCAGGAAACCGAATTCAAACTGCCGGATATCCAGCTGGAGCAAGTGTCTGATGATGGCACACGCAAATGGCTGGTCGGCACCAACAACCTTAAAGACGGCACCAGCAATAGTGTAGAAACCGTTTTTATCCCAGAAGATGACCGTGGCACGCTGTGTATTTCCAGCCAGGTGGGCTGTGCATTGGAATGCACATTCTGCAGCACGGGTCGCCAGGGTTTTAACCGCAACCTCAATGTGTCCGAAATCATCGGCCAGTTGTGGATTGCCAACCATGCCTTGCGCCAGGCGCCAGGCTACGATTTGCTGCCACCCGGCGAGCGCATTATCTCCAACGTGGTGATGATGGGCATGGGTGAACCACTGGCCAACTATGACAACGTGGTCACCGCCATGCAGATCATGCTGGATGACAGCGCCTATGGCCTTAGCCGCCGTCGCGTGACACTCTCGACCAGCGGCATGGTACCAGCGATGGATCGCTTGAAAGAAGACTGCCCGGTCGCTTTGGCTGTTTCCCTGCATGCGCCTAACGACGCCTTGCGCGACGAGATTGTGCCCATCAATAAGAAATACCCAATCAAAGACCTGATGGCTGCCTGTGAGCGTTACCTGGTTAAAGCACCACGTGACTTTGTGACGTTTGAATATGTGATGCTGGATGGCGTGAATGACACGCTGGAACATGCCAAACAACTGATTAATATTGTGCGCAATGTGCCGTGCAAATTTAACCTGATTCCTTTTAACCCGTTCCCTAACAGTGGTTACGGCACGTCCAAACCAATGCAGGTGCGCGCGTTTCGTGATATGTTAATGCAGGCAGGGTTTGTCGTGACTGTGCGCAAGACACGCGGCGATGATATTGATGCTGCCTGCGGACAACTTGCTGGCAAGGTGCTGGACAAAACCCGACGTACAGAAAAAACCATTGCGATTCATCCGGAACAGTAAGCCATGAAAACAACCTTTTTCACGCCATCCGCGGTCATGCTTACCCTGGCCTCTGCGCTGTGGCTGACAGGTTGTGCGCAAAACCCATCGTCGAATAGCAATAACTCACCGTATGAACAGCAACCCATCGGCCGCGAAACCGGCGATGTGGAATCTGCACGCGTGCACACAGAATTAGGCGCAGAATATTTTCGCCTCAGACGTTATGAAGTCGCCCTAGAAGAGTTCAACACGGCTGTTGAGCGTAGCCCCAACTATGCACTTGCTTACAATGGCCTGGGCCTGGTATACGCCGCCCTTGGCGAACAAGGCCGCGCTGAAGAAGCGTTTAAACGCGCGATCCAGCTACAACCGGCAAACTCCGAATCGCATAATAACTATGGTCGTTTTTTGTGCGACCAGGGCAAATATGACGCCTCACAAAAAGAGTTTATGCAGGCGGTGAAAAACCCGCTGTATAAAACACCACAAATTGCGCTTTACAATGCTGGCGTCTGTGCCTTGCGTGCACAACAGAAAACCCAGGCAGAGAACTATTTCTTTCACGCCTTGCAAGTCGATCCATTGGCGCATGCCAGTGCTTATCAACTGGCCAATCTGCAATTTTCACGTGGCGAACCAGCACTGGCGTTGAACACCTTGCAAAATAGTGTGAACGTTGCCCCCACACCAGAGTCATTATTTTTGGCAGTACGCATTTGCCGGGCATTGCAAATGCCGGATGATGCCAGCTACTACAGCGTTCAATTGCATAAATTGTTCCCCAATGCCAACGAAACCAAACAATTGCTGAAAATGGAGTAAATGCACGTGACGTCAGAAGACAAAACCAACGTCAATCCTGTACCGGCAGAGGCAACAGACAAGCCTAAACGCGGTCGTAAACGCAAGGCAGAGACCGACCAGGTATCTGGCCAGGCCTACCAGGTGGCCATGGAGAGTCAGCAGGGACAAGCCAGTGATGAATTTATCCAGACGACAACCTCTGCCGAACACACGCCGGCATCTGATGCCCCTGAAGAATATGGTGCTGCGATGGCATTAGAGAGCGCCCCACAACCAGCAAGTGCCACCCTGGCCTATGGTTCAGGTTGCGGCAACGTGCTGAAAGCGGCGCGTGAAGCACAAGGCCTGAGCATACATGAGGTATGCAGCCAACTGAGACTGGGCATCAAACAGATTCAGGCGATTGAGCAGGATGACTTTGAGAAATTGCCACAGCCAAGCATTGTGCGTGGCTTTATTCGCAATTATGCGCGCTTGCTCAATATCGACGTCAACCCAATTCTTGAAGCCTATCAGCGCATCGTGCCCAACAAAGCACCGTTGCCACTCAGCGTGCGCTCTAATGCCAGCCGATCAGTGATCGATAAGCCGGTACCTGTGTTTCGCCCGCAACGGCTGTTAACATTCCTGATCTTCCTGATTCTGGCAGGCATTGCGGCCTATTTTTATATCAACCATATCAAGCCTCAAGCCTTGAAAGATGCCGCTTTAGCACTTGATGTAGATGAAATCGGTGAAACCACCGGACAGGAAATTGCCATCCCGGCACCTGAAGCTGTGCCCGCGCCAGCCACAACAACACCAGTTGCTCCAGTCACAGAAAATGTAGATGCCAGCACGACAACGGCTGCCGACAATGCAGTGCCGGCAGCAACAGTGACTGGCAATGACGCAACAAGCAATGCAGCCAATACACTGTCTGCGAATAATGCCATTGCCAATAACACCATTGTGAGCACGCCTACGCCAGCCACCACGCAGGCCGCAGAAAGTACCACCCTGCAAGCCACTGAGCCGCAAAAAGCCAGCCTGGTGTTTAAAGTCAATGAAGATTCCTGGGTGCGTATTGAGGATATGCAAGGCAAGAAAGTATTTAGCGAAGTAATGCCTGCGGGTTCTGAGCGTCAGGTCACAACCGAAAAACCGGTCAATATCACGGTTGGTCATGCCAGTGGCACCCAGCTGACGATTGATAACCAGCCTTATGATTTAACGCAGGCTACCCGTGGCCGCGTCGCACGCATTCAATTGAAATAACCATGATATCCCGTAGAAACAGCCTTCAGGTCATGGTTGGACACGTTGCGGTTGGCGGTGGCCTGCAAGGCTCGTCCACCGCATCCGTGGTGGTGCAAAGCATGACCAACACTGACACGGCAGATGCCGCAGGCACAATCGCTCAGGTTTACGAGCTATGGCAAGCCGGCTCAGAAGTAGTCCGTATTACCGTCAACAGCGCCGAAGCGGCAGCACAAGTGGCGACGATTCGTAAGGGCCTGGACGCACTTGGCTGTAATGTGCCGCTGGTAGGCGACTTTCACTTTAATGGCCACAAACTGTTACAAGCCTATCCGGACTGCGCCGAAGCACTGGCCAAATACCGCATCAATCCAGGCAATGTCGGCAAAGGCAGCAAGCGTGACGAACAGTTTGCCGCCATGATTGAAGCCGCCATCCACTATAAAAAAGCAGTGCGTATTGGTGTGAACTGGGGCAGTCTGGACCAGGCCAAAATGGCGCAGATGATGGATGATAATGGCAAAGCCGCCAATCCCTTATCTGCCGACGCATTGATGCGTGAAGCACTGATTCAATCTGCACTGGAAAGCGCGCAACAAGCGGTCGACTTGGGTTTAAGCCCGAATCAAATCATCATTTCTTGCAAAGTGAGTAATGTGCAAGACCTGGTGCTGGTGTATCAGGAATTGGGCAAACGTTGTGATTACCCCTTGCATTTAGGCCTGACTGAAGCGGGCATGGGCTCTAAAGGCATTGTTGCGTCTACCGCAGCGTTAGCCATTTTGTTACAGCAAGGCATAGGCGACACCATACGCGTGTCATTAACGCCTGAACCGACCGAATCCCGTACCAAAGAGGTGGTGGTTGCGCAGGAAATTCTGCAAACCATGGGCATACGCTCATTCACACCATTGGTCACGGCCTGCCCTGGCTGCGGCCGCACCACCAGCACTTATTTCCAGGAGCTGGCATTACAAATCCAGACCTGGTTACGTAATCAGATGCCGGTCTGGCGCGCCCAATACCCCGGGGTGGAAACCCTGAATGTGGCCGTCATGGGCTGTGTGGTCAACGGCCCCGGTGAATCCAAGCTGGCCAATATTGGCATCAGCTTACCTGGCACGGGCGAAGTCCCCGTCGCGCCAGTGTTTGTCGATGGTGAAAAAACCGTCACCCTCAAAGGTGACCATATCGCCGAAGAATTTCAACAAATTGTGGACGAATACGTCCGCACACATTACGCCGATGGCGGCAAGCTGCGCGCTGCCAAATCCAGCATCATTCCCATCGTCGCACTCTAGAATAATCGCACTTTAGTATCTCATGACACAAAAATTTCAATCGATTAAAGGCTTTTACGACATTCTGCCGGAGGCCACGCCGCTCTGGTTCAAACTGGAAGATACCGCACGCCGTATCCTGGGCCAGTATGGTTACAACAACATCCGCATGCCGCTGGTCGAACCCACCGAGTTGTTTGTGCGCAGCGTTGGTGAGCACACCGATATTGTTGAAAAAGAAATGTATGCCTGGGAAGACAAGCTCAATGGCGACAAACTGACCCTGCGTCCGGAAGGCACTGCTGGCTGTGTACGTGCGGTGGTAGAACACAACCTTACCTACAATGGCCCACAGCGCCTGTGGTATATGGGCCCGATGTTCCGTCATGAGAACGTGCAAAAAGGCCGCCAGCGCCAGTTTCACCAGATTGGTGTTGAAGCATTTGGCTTTGAAGGCCCGGATGTCGATGCCGAGCAAATCGTTTTACTGGCACGCCTGTGGCAAGCACTAGGCATTGCCGACGTTGAATTACAGTTAAATAGTATCGGTGATGCAGATGAGCGCGCGCAATATCGCCAAACACTGATTGCTTATTTTGAGCAGCACGCAGACCTGCTGGATGAAGATGCCAAGCGCCGCCTGCAAAGCAATCCTTTGCGTATCCTGGATACCAAAAACCCACGCATGCAAGCCATGTGTGAAGCAGCGCCTAAATTGATGGATTGCCTGGGCGACACCTCCAAACTGCACTTTGCACGTCTGTGCGCCCTGCTCGACCAGGCAGGCATTGCTTATACCATTAATCATAGGCTGGTTCGCGGGCTCGATTACTACAACCGCACCGTGTTCGAGTGGGTCACCACCAAACTGGGCGCCCAGGGCACCATTGCCGGTGGTGGTCGCTACGATACTCTGGTAGAACGCATCGGCGGTAGCGCAACGCCTGCCTGTGGTTTTGGCATCGGCCTGGAGCGTGTTTTCCTGCTCATGCAAGAATACGGCGTCACTGCAAGTAACCAGGCAGATATCTATCTGGTCAATGTCGGTGCACTGGCAGAGCAGAAAGCCTTTACCGTCGCCGAAAGTCTGCGTAGCATGGGCTTGAATGTCGTACTGCACGCCGGTGGAGGCAGCTTCAAATCGCAGATGAAAAAAGCGGATCGCAGCGGTGCCAGATTTGCGGCCATTTTAGGCGATGACGAAGCGGCAGCCAATGAGCTCAGCCTGAAACCCATGCTGGGACAAGGCGAACAAGCACGTGTGAGTCTTGATCAGGTATTGAACATCGTACAATCCAGTTAATTGTTTCATGCCATAGGAGGCCGGATGTCAGAGCAAAAACACTTTTTTAATGCCATGACGGCATTAGGCCTGCTTCTGGCAGTGGGCATGGCGTCCGCAGCATTTATTCTTGGCGTGCAGGCAAAACATGCCGTCTCCAGCCAGCAATCCATCACCGTCAAAGGCCTGGCAGAAAAACCAGTCAAAGCTGACCGCGCGCAATGGACGATTAATATCGGCGTGGTAGCGCCTACGCAGGCAGAAACGCTGCAGGCAATTGATCGCGAGCGTGCCGTACTGGCAAACTTTTTAGACCTGCAAGGCCTGGATTCCAGTATGCGTACCGTGGATGTACAAACGCTGGGGCCACATTACGAAGAAGAATATGTACATGACAGCCCGCGCCAGGTACAACGTGGCTTCGAGGGCTACCAAAGTGTGCATATCAGTACCAAAGACCTCAAAAAAATCGCGGCCGCCAACCAGGCTATTTTAAGTTTGCGTGCAGACAATCACCCTGTCACTTCACAACCGCCAGAATTCCTGGTCAGCAATCTGGAAACCGTCAAAATGTCACTGATTGCCGATGCAACCAAAAATGCACGCACGCGGGCGACCGAGTTTGTTAAACAAGATGGCGTCAAGGTAGGCGTCATGAAGTCTGCCAGCCAGGGCGCGTTTTATATTTTGCCTGCCACCGGCGGTGAAGACAGCGACAACAGCTATGGTGGCATTTACGATAAATCCACTGTAGATAAAATTGCGCGCGTGGTCGTGACTGTGGTCTATAACATCGAATGACAGAAATCCTGCGCATCCATCAACTCAGTATCAGCCCAGCGCAATCACCTGAGCGCAAGCTGGTCAACCAGGTATCACTGACCCTGGCACGTGGCAAAACCACCTGCATCGTCGGTGAATCTGGTAGCGGTAAAAGTCTGACTGCACTGAGTGTCATGAAATTACTTTCACCGCAATTGCGCATGCAAGGGCAAGTGTTTTTTCAGGGCCAGGATATCAGCCAGCTCAATGAAACCGCCATGCAGCACCTGCGCGGCAGACAAATGGGCATGATTTTTCAGGAGCCGATGACTTCGCTGAATCCGGTGCTGACCATTGGTTTTCAAATCGGCGAACCGTTGCAAACACACTTGGGCCTCAAAGGTCAGGCGCTCAAACAAAAAGTAGCCGCATTGCTGGAGCAAGTGGGTATAGATCCCACACGGGCAGACAGCTATCCGGATGAGCTTTCCGGCGGCCAGCGCCAACGGGTGATGATTGCCATGAGCATTGCCTGCGAACCTGTATTACTGATTGCGGATGAGCCCACCACGGCCCTGGATGTCACCGTGCAGGCGCAAGTATTACGCTTGCTGGACGATTTGAAAAACCGTCTGCAGATGGCCATGTTGTTCATCACACATGATTTCGGTGTCGTTGCCGATATTGCCGACGAAGTCATCGTCATGTTCCGCGGTGAAATTGTCGAATTCGGCAGCGTGACGCAAGTGCTGCAATCGCCACAACACCCTTATACACGCGCCCTGCTTGCCTGCGTACCCGATGCCGAAGGCAAAAAAGTGTTGCAGCCCATGACCTATGACTGGCTGACGCCAGCCTGATGGAACCACCATGACTGATATTTTGCTGCAAGTACGCCATCTGCATAAAACCTATCGCCAGCGCACCGGCACCTTGGGCCTTAACGCGCGTACCATACACGCGCTAGACGATGTCAGCCTGCAACTCAAACAAGGCTCTACCCTGGCAGTAGTCGGTGAATCCGGCAGTGGAAAATCTACTCTGGCACGCGGTATCTTGCGTTTATTACCGTTGGATAGCGGTGAAGTCATTTTCGACGGTCAGGACTTCCTGGCTCTGGATAAATCGGCATTACGCACCGCGCGCCGCCATATTCAAATGGTGTTTCAGGACCCGTTTGCTTCACTCAACCCCAGAATGCGGATCGGCGAAATTATTGCAGAAGGCCTGGTCATCCATGGCATCGGCAATACACAGCAACAGCATGACAGCGCCGTGCAGATGCTGGAAAAAGTCGGCTTGCAAGCTGACGATGCAAGCAAGTATCCGCATCAGTTCTCTGGCGGCCAACGCCAGCGTATCGGCATTGCCCGTGCCCTGATATTGCAACCAAAATTATTGATTTGTGACGAGCCAGTATCCGCGCTGGATGTGTCGGTACAAGCGCAGATATTGCTGCTACTCAAGCAATTACAGCAGGAAATGGGGCTCAGTTATTTGTTTATCACCCATGATTTACGCGTGGTCAGGCATATTGCAGACGAGGTACTGGTGATGCAAAAAGGCAAAGTAATTGAGCAAGGAAGCGTAGAAACCAT
>Ga0208514_100213_pt1 | contig 41830 bp, 33 predicted proteins | sample LakWasMet70_HOW9_2_FD_183900 | JGI IMG/M metagenome (GOLD analysis project Ga0208514, IMG submission 183900) | Freshwater sediment methanotrophic microbial communities from Lake Washington under simulated oxygen tension - Sediment Metagenome... | ecosystem: Environmental > Aquatic > Freshwater >...
GGCGCCGAGGGCGCGATCAGACCCTCAAACTAAACTCATCCACAGCCCGCAGGCCTGCGCCTGCGGCTTCCATCCCTGGCTCACTATTGGGTCGGTACGGTGGCTCAGATTTGCATCGGCCGGGACAGTTTGGCCCCAAACAGCGGATAGATGGGATTGCCAAAACAAGTGTCGCAATCCGCATTCCAGAAGCGATCACGGGGCTTGATGCAGCGGCCCACCTCAGGAACGAATTCGCCTTCGCGGCACACGCACTGCCGAGAGGCAGCGTCGAACGTGCCGTCGGAAGTGACGGCCTGGCAGAACTTTGTCAGCGATACCGAGCGGTCTTCGTGCCAGGGAACTGCTGGGCCCTTACATCGGTCGTTCGGCTCCGGCGGACCGCCGTATGTGCCATTGGCGCGAATTCCGCAGTAAACCGAACCGTACTGCAAGCCATCGCTCGGTGCCATACAGGCTGTAGTCGACACCCAAACGTCAAGCGTACGACATGCTCCCAACCCGTCATGACAGTTGGCATTCGCAAACGCGAGAGCTTCCTCCCGCGCGGACTCGGGCTTGTCAGGGGCACCCTCCAGGTCTGGGAGCGTCCAGTACGAATCGCGAATAACACCGCTGCACCGAGATGGCGTGAAGTTGGATTCAATTCGCCACGGCGTCGGAATCACCCTGTCGTACGCCTGCGCCATCTGAGCCGTGCTGAGCAGCAAGAGCCCGACCAAGATGGGCCCGAACCTGCTTCGCCATGCCAACAAGATTGAACCGTGCATTTCCGCCCCAACCCCTTGCAGTCCCGCTGCTGCCAGCATATTCGTTGGTGCCTGCCGAACGAAACCGGATCGACCTGATTGGAAGTGGATTTAGTCTCACCCCAAGGGGGGGGGAATTGACACGTCATCACGAAAGCATGCAAGGGGCGCCGCTGTTTTTGTGCGTACTCAGGTGGAGACGGTGTTTGTCAGACTTCAACGGCAGGTCGATATGCCGACACCTACCGGCCTGCGCCGCTCGAAGCACGCCCGTGGGGCAAGACGGGGGCGCGCACGAGCCGCGGTGTTGGCAAAGCCCTTGGCGGGTGCTTGCGAAGGCTCGTTGCGTTGCCGAGTAGCGCGAGGGCCTGCGCAGCCGGGCCGCAGCGGCCACCCACCCAGGGCTTTGCCGCCCTCCCTACCTTGATAGGTCCTTACCCGCCGTCGGTGGAGGCTGAGTGGCAGCCGTGTTCCGCAGTCCTCAGTACATATCCGACAAATGCAGGAACTGCGAGTTCCTGGAATCGTCCACGCTGGCGACGATGCGCGCCGGGTCCATGATGTGGTCCATCAGCGTGATGCCGGTGGTGTCGGTGGACGCATTGGCACGATCGTGATCACCGCGGTAGGAGATGCTGGAGACCGGCTGGCCGTTCATCATCTCGCGGTTGCACAGCGCCAGGTATTCCCAGGAGGCGATGTGGGTGCGCGCCGCCCAGGGATCGGGGTAGTTGGGCGTGGCCTCGTCGACCGCGCGGCACACCACCGACATATAGCCGCTATCCTGCCCCGGCACATAGTTGTGCGGGTTCACCGGTGAATGCGGCAGGTAGAGGAAGTCCAGGGGCACCAGGTTGAAGTAGCGCAGCAGGTATTCCAGCATCGGCACCGAGTGGTACCAGAAGGTATTGGTCTCGGTCTGCAGCTTGCCGGCATTGTTGAACTCGAGGCTGTAGCCCTCGCGCCGCATCACATTGGTGGAGACCACCATCAGCCCGCCCTTCTTCAGGAGCGGCCGGATGCCGGCCAGCACATGCAGGGGCGAGTAGACGTGGTAGAGCACGCCCGAGAGATTGATGAAATCGAAGCCGCCATGGTCCTTGAGCTTGGCGCTCAAGTCATAGAGCAGGCCCACCTGCTGGAAGTCGAAGTTCACGCCATAGACCTGGCGCAGCACGTCCATCTTCTTCTGGCAATGCGGGATGGCGTCGGTGGCCAGCACCTTTCTGGCGCCCTGGCGGCACATCAGCGTGGGGATCAGGCCCTCCATGCTGCCGATGTCCAGGCAGTCCATGCCGCGCAGATTGCAGTTGCGCAACATCATGCGCGGCAGCATCGGCGTCTGCGGCGTGTCCACGCCCCTGGCCATCACACCGGGGGCCAGCTCGACGCTGTAATACCACCAGTCCTTCAGCACCGAGGCGATCAGTTCGGCATTGTCCAAGGCTTGCTCCTCTGCTTGTCGTTGTTCAACGCAGGCTGGCACCGACGCCGCGGCCCATCGACCACATCATCGCCACCACCTGCTGGGTATCGTAGAGCGCGCTGACATGGGCCACGCGCATGCCGTAGTAGTCGCCCTCGGCGGCCATCACGTCGAACAGCGAGCGCCGGCCCAGCTGCTGCCACTGCTGCAGCGTGGAGGCGCGCACGCGGTCGCTGTTGCGCAGGATCTCGACCACGCGGCGCGCGCGGTCCAGCGAGGCGGCGGCGGCATCGTTCATCTCGATCAGGCGATAACGCTTGGCCTCGATGGCCTCGTCGCGCTGCAGCTGCGCCGCCTCGGCGCGGCGCTGCGCGGCGCTCAGGGTGTAGTCGGCGCCGGGTTGCAGCAAGGGGATGTTGACGGACACGCCGCCGGCCCAGTCGGTGGACCTGCCCTGCCCGCCCACCGCCGCGCCGATCACGCTCAGGTTGACGCTGGGCTTCTGGCCGGCGCGCACCGATTCGGCATAGCTGCGCTGCGCCTGCGCCTGCGCGCTGGCCTGGGCCACGTCGGGTGCGTCGAGGATGTCGCGCTCCAGCTCGGCCAGGTCGGGCAGCTTGGTCAGCACCACGCTCATGCTGGCGCTGGCGGGCAGCTTGTCGCCCACCAGGCGGCGCATGCGCACCTCGGTCTGGCGCAGCGTGGTGAGGTTCTGTTCATAGGCCAGCTCGGCCTGCTGCAGGCTCTTCTGCGCCTGCACCAGCTCGCTGGCACGGCCGCGGTCGGCCTTGGTGATGATTTCCAGCGCGTCCACCAGGCAGGCCATCTTGCGGGCGTACTGGTTGTAGATCTGGCCCACCAGCAGATAGCGGCTGCGGTCCAGCGCCAGCGACACGGTCTGCAGCGCCAGCTGCTCCTCCACGCTGCTCTGGCCCAGGCGCGCGGCCTCGGCCAGCGCGACGCGCCACTCGGTCAGCTTGGCGACGCGGCCGGCGTCGTAGAGCGGGTAGATCACGTTCAGGTTCAGGCGCGTCTGCGCGCCCTTGGTCTGCTCGATGCCGCGCACCGAGGTATCAACGCCATTGAGCATGCCCACCACGCTGGCGCTGGGCAGGCTGCCGGCCTTGGCCTCGCGGATCTCGGCGTCGGCAGCCTCGCGCAGCAGGCGCATCGCGCCCACCGTGCGGCTGCGCTCGCGTGCCGCATCCATCAGGCTGAGCAGCTGCGCGCGCGGATCGGTGTCGCTGGTCTCCAGGCCATTGGCGCTGCGGCCCGTGCCCGCGGGCGCGGCGTCGTCCTCGTTGCAGCGGCTGGGCGGAACCACCGTCGTTGCAGCCGGCGCCGGCGCGGCCGCCTGCTTGCGAGCCACGCTTGCAACCGCCGGCGCGCTGGCCGGCATGGCAACGGGCTTCAGCGGCTGCAGGGCGCCATCGGCGCGCGCTGCTGCGGCGGCACCGGTCTGGCCCAGCGGCATGGCGGCCGCGATGGCCAGCAGGCCGGCGCGCCAATTCGCGTGGGTGAAAAAGTACTTGCTCGACATGAGCAGTACTACATCACAGGGTCGGAAAACTTAAGCGCCAAACAAGCGCCCTTGCGCGGCGCAAATCAGCGCTCGCGCAGCGCTTCCTGCGATTTCATCATCGGCCGCAGCAGATAGCTCAGCACGGTGCGTTCGCCGGTGCGTATCTCCACCTGCGCCGTCATGCCCGGGATCACCGGCAGGGTCTTGCCCTTGAAGTGCAGGTTGTTGCGCTCGGCCGCGACGATGGCGCGGTAGTAGCTGCCCTCGCCGCTCTTGTCGGCACCATCGCTGATGGCATCGGGGCTGATGACCTCGATCTTGCCCTCCAGCCCGCCGTAGACGTTGAAGTCGTAGCCGGTCAGCTTGACCTCGGCGGTCTGGCCCACGCGCACAAAGCCCACGTCGCGCGGCTTGATGCGCGCCTCCACCAGCACGCGCGGCCCCAGCGGCACGATCTCCATGATGGGCGCGCCGCCGGTGACGATGCCGCCCACGGTGTTGATGCGGATGTTCTTGACCATGCCCTTGACGGGCGAGCGCAGCACGGTGCGGCTCATCGCGTCGTGGCGCACCACCATCTGCTCGTCCACCTGGGCCAGCTCGGTCTTGGCGCGCACCAGATCGCTGCTGGCCTCCTGGCGGAAGCGGCTGATGCGTTCGGCGCGCTGCTGGTGCAGCTCGTTGACCTGGCGGTTCAGGCGCATCACCTCAACGTCCGACATCAGGCCGCGTGCGGCCATGTCCTGGGCCATGCGCTGCTCGCGCTCCACCAGGCCGGCGCTGCGGTTGATGCTGCTCACCGCCTCGTCGAGCAGACGGCGCCGTGCCTCGAAGGCCTCGGTCTCGGCCTGGGCAATCGCCGGCAGGGCCTGCACCTCGGGCGGGAAGCTCAGGGTCCGGCCATAGGCCTCGGCCTGCAGGCGCGAGACCTGGGCCAAGAGCGCGACGCGCTTGGCCTGGCCCTCGTTCTGCTGCGCCTCGACGCGCGTCGGGTCGAGCTGGGCCAGCTCCTGGCCGGCCTCGACCTGCATGCCCTCGCGCACCAGCAGCTGCTGCAGGATGCCGCTCTCCAGGCTGGCGATGATCTGCTCGCGCCCATCGGGCACCACCTTGCCGTCGCTGCGCGTGATCTCGTCGACGCGCGCGATCGAGGCCCAGGTGATCGCGGTCACCACCACCACCAGCATCAGGTAGATGGCCCAGGTGGCGCGCGGCAGCGGCTCGTTGATCTGCGCGCTCACCGCCGCGGAGACGAACATCGCCTCGTCGGGGCGCAGCGCCAGTTCCTTGCCTTGGGCTTTGTTGGGCTTGGCCATGGCTCAGACCGATGCCGAACGCTGCACCGGCTGGGTGGCCGGATGCATATGCAGATTGGAGGCGCCCGCACCATCCCCGCCGGCGGCCGCTGTGGGCTTGACGCCCGAAAGCGCGGCCAGCACCTGGTCGCGCGGGCCGTCCACCACCAGCTTGCCGCTGTCGATCACCATCACGCGCTGCACCAGCTCCAGTACGGCCGGGCGGTGCGTCACCACGATCAGGGTGCAGGCACCGGCGGCATCGCGCAGCTGGCGCAGGAAGGCCATCTCGGACTGCGCGTCCATCGAGCTGGTGGGCTCGTCCATCAGCAGGATCTGCGGCTTGGTGACGAGGCTGCGCGCCAGCGCCACCAGCTGGCGCTGGCCGCCCGACAGCAGGCCGCCCATCTCGCCCACCGGCAGATCCCAGCCGAGCGGATGCGCGGCGACCACGCGGTCCAGGCCGGTGAGCTTGGCCACCTCCACCAGGTGCGAGGCATCCAGGTGGGCGCGACCCATCAGCACGTTGTCGCGCAGCGTGCCGTGGAACAGGCGCGGCTCCTGCGAGACGAAGCCGACGCGGGCGCGGAACTCGGCCGGGTCGATCTGGCGCAGGTCGATGCCGTCCACCTCCACCATGCCCTCGGTGGGCTGGTAGAGCCCGGCCAGCAGGCGCAGGATGGTGCTCTTGCCGCTGCCGATGCGGCCCAGCACGGCGACGCGCTCGCCGGGCTCGATCTTCAGGCTCACGCCCTTCAGCACCTTGGGCGATGCGACCTGGCCCACCGGCGGGTAGGCAAAGCCGACCTCGTGCAGACCGAGGCGGCCATTCAGCTTGCTGAGCGGCACATAGTTGCGGCTGGCCTCGCGCTCATTCGGCGCGTTCATCATCTGGTCCAGCGAGATCATGGCGTTGCGCGCGCCCTGGTAGCGCGAGGCCAGCGCCACCAGGCTGCCCAGCGGCGCCAGCGCGCGGCCGGCGAACATCACCGCGCCGATCAGGGCGCCCGAGGTGATCTCGCCATCCTTGATCAGGTAGACGCCCCACACCAGCATCACCAGGGTGATGGCCTGTTGCAGGCTGGCGGAGATATTGCCGCTCCAGCTGGTGAGGTAGCGCGCGCGCAGCGAGGAGGCGGCGGCGATCGACAGGCCGTTCTCATAACGGCGCAGGAAGCGGCCCTCGGCGCCCGAGGTCTTGAGGTCTTCCAGGCCTTCGATCGCCTCCACCAGAGTGCCGTGCAGATCGGCCATCTCGGCCATATTGGTGTGCATGGCCTTGCGCAGATAGCCCTGGATGGCGATGTTGACCGCGATCACCATCGGGATAACGAACACCAGCACCCAGCCCAGCGGCCCGCCGATCACGAAGGTCATCGCCACGAACACCAGCACGAAGGGCAGGTCCGAGAGCGCCGACATGGTGGCCGAGGTGAAGAAGTCGCGCACCACCTCCACCTGCGCCAGGTAATGCGCATAGGAGCCGGCCGACTGCGGCTTGTGCTCCATGCGCACGCCCAGGGTCTGGCGGAACAGCTTGGAGCCGATGATGAGGTCGGCCTTGCGGCCGGCCAGGTCGATCAGATAGCTGCGCAGCTGCCGCGCCACCAGGTCGAACACCAGCGCGATGGCCGCGCCGATCGCCAGGGTCCACAGCGTCACCGTGGCCTGGTGCGGGATCACCTTGTCGTAGATCACCGAGGTCACCAGGCCCGACACCAGCATCAGCACATTGCTGAGCAGTGCCGCCAGCATGGCGGCGCGGTAATAGGGCGTGAAGCGCTTGAGCGTGCCCCACAGCCAATGCTGGCTCATCGGCGGCAGCAAGGCATCGCTGCGCTGCTGGGCCTGGGATTGCTCCTGCGGCGTCACCGCAATCATGAAGCCGCTGTATTCGGGCTCCAGTTCGGCCAGGCTGGCGGCGCAGGCCTGGGCCTGCTCGCCCGGGAACACCACCTCGAAGCGCGGCATGCCCTGGGCATCGGGCTCCAGGTGCTTGACCAGCAGGCAGGCATCGCCCTCCTTGAGCAGCAGCACCGCGGGCAGCAGCAAGGGGCTGATGTCCTCGATCGGCTTGCGCAGCAGGCCGGCGTTGTAGCCGGCCTCGCGCATCATGCGCAGCGCCTGGCTGGGCGCCAGCGCGCCCTCCACCGGCATGCCGGCGCGCAGCGATTCGGGCGAGCGGGCGCGGCCATGGTGGCGCGTCAGCCAGGCCAGCGCGGCCAGCAGGGGGTCGACGCTCAGCTCGGCGCGCTCATCCAGCAACGGATCGGCGGCATGGCCGGGGTCGGCAGGCGCGGGTGCCGGATCGGCCAGGCGCAGGCTCGGCGGGGCGGCCCGCGTCGCGCGCTGGCCACCGTCGAAGAAGGGGTCTTTGCGTTGTGTCACCGATCAACCCATTCCTGCTCGCTTGCCGTTCAGCCGCCCTGACGCTGGCGTGCCGCCAGCGCCATGGATTCGAACTGCGCTTCCAGATCACGCACCATGCCGGGTATATCGAACAGCGGCGAGGCATGGCCATGCTCTTCGAGATAGCGGCGGTAGGAGGCTGCCCGTGCCGGCTGCTGGCCGATCTGGATGGCGCGCTGCTCGTACTCGGCCAAAGAATAGGTCACCAGGTCCGGCAAGCCCACATTCGTCAGCAGGCTGCCGGCCATGCGCGAGATATAGCTGCGGCCGGCACGCGTCAGCATCGGCGTGTTCATCCACAGGCAGTCACTGGCGGTGGTGCCGGCGTTGTAGGGGAAGGTGTCCAGCACCAGGTCGGCCAGCACGAAGCGCGCCAGATACTCGGGCGGCGCCACGCGCGGCGCGAAGATCAGGCGTTCCTCGCCGACGCCGTACTCGGCGGCGACGCGCAGCATATTGGCCTTGGCCCAGGCGTTGTCGGCCAGCAGCCACAGCACACTGCCCTGCACCGCCGACAGCACCCGCATCCAGCAGCGGAACATCTCTTCGCTGAACTTGTGGTTGTTGTTGAAGGAGCAGAACACGAAGGCGTCTTCCGGCAGGCCGTACTGGGCGCGCGTGGGGCGCGCGCCGATGACGCGCTGGCGGTCGCTGACCTGGTAGCAATGCGGCAGGTAGATCGGCTTCTCGGTGCAGTAGGGCAGATAGTCCTCGGGCATCGCGAAGCGGTCCGCGATGATCCAGTCCACGCCCGGGATGGCCGAGGTGGCGGGCAGGCCCAGGTAGCTGACCTGGATGGGCGCGGGGCGCTGCACCAGGATGTTGGGGCGCGCGCCGCTGGTGAGGCCCTGCAGGTCCACCAGGATGTCGATGCCGGCCTCGGCAATCAGGCGCGCGGCGGTCTGGTCGTCCACGCCGGCCAGGCGCACATGCTGATCCATGGCCTTGAGGATGCGGGCGCGCTGCGCGCTGCCGTCCTCGCGGCTCCAGCAGAAGGCCGTGACCTCGAAACGCTCGCGGTCGTGCAGCTCGAACAGCTCGGGCGTCAGCAGGCCCACCGCGTGCATGCAGAGGTCGCCCGAGAGATAGCCGATCTTGATCTTGCCGCTGCGCGGCTTGGCCGCTGCGGCTGTCTCGTGCAGGGGCTTGCCCTTGTAGGCCAGCACCTTCTCGTGCACGAAGCGCTGCGCAATCATCAGCTGCACGGCCGGATCGTCGCTGGCGCTGAGCGTGGCCAGCAGCGAGGTGCTGCGCAGCAGCTGGTTGTGCGTGACCTCGCCGACGGGCTGGTAGACCGGCCAGTCGCATTGCTTCTGGCGGATGTGCACATAGTGCTGCAGCACATCGGACTGGTCGGCCTTGAGCATCAGGCTCTGGCGCATGCAGGCCTGCGATTCCTCGTAGCGGCGCTGCTCTTCCAGCAGCCGCGCCATATTGTTGAGGGCATGCAGGCGCAGGCTCAGCACATCCACGCCCATGGTCTCGAACGGAGCTTGCAGCGCCACCACCGCCTGCCAGCAGGCCAGCGCCTCCTCGACGCGGCCCAGATGCTCGCGCTGGTGGCCCAGGTTCAGCTGCGCCTGAGCAAAGCCCGGCTTGAGCTGCAAGGCCATCAGATAGGCCTGCTCGGCCTCGGCGGCGCGCCGCAGGGCGCCCAGGATGGTGCCCCAGTTGTAGCAGGCCAGGGGCTTGAGCGGCGAATCGTTGGCGGCAATCCAGGCCTGGTAGAGCTGGGCGGCAGGCTCCAGCTGGCCGGCCTGCTGCCAGGCGCTGGCGGTCTCCATCACATCCGCCAGGCTCACCTGACCCGGCTTGCCGGCGCGCGCAATCAGCTCCGCCTTGGCGGCGGCCTGGGCTTCGGAAGCGGTCAGGGTCTTGAGATCGGGCTGGGACATGTCCATGACGGAAGTACCGGCAAAGGTAAAAAAGGGCACGCGAACCCGCAGGGTCCACGGCGATGTTGCCCAATCGTAGCCTCGCACCCCGCGCCGCGGCCGCCGATTAGCCCCCTCAATCCACCCCTATTTCCAGGCTTGCCGGCTTCCGGCGCGGTGCGGATTTGGGCGGTGTTCCCTGCGTTGTTCCGGCTCAAGTTGGCGCATGAGCCCCACCATAATCGCCAGCAGATTGTGGTCTGCGCCGCTCATCCAGCGCGCAACAGGGAGTGTTGGCATGTGCGGAATTGCGGGAATCTGGCTGAAAGAAGCCGCCGACAGCGGGCGCATTGACCGCGCGGTGGAGCATTTCCGCCTCAGCATGCATCACCGCGGCCCGGATGCCTTCGGCGTGCACCGCAGCGAGCGCGCCGCCTTCGTGAACCTGCGCCTGGCCATCGTGGACCGCGCCAGCAGCGGCAACCAGCCCTTTTATGCGCCCGATGGCGGCAGCGGCATCGTCTACAACGGCGAGGTCTACAACTGGCAGGAACTGCGCGCGCCGCTCGAGGGCAAGTTCCCGTTCAAGAGCCATACCGACACCGAGGTGGTGCTGGCCAGCCACCTGGCCCAGGGCGACACCGCCTTCGCCGCGCTGAACGGCATGTTCGGCCTGTGCATCTGGAACGAGGCTGACAAGAGCTTCGTGCTGGCGCGCGACCGCTTCGGCGCCAAGCCCCTCTATGTCTACGAAGACGCGCACTGCATCGCCTTCGCCTCCGAGCTCAAGGGCCTGCTGGGCCTGGAGGGCCTGGACCTGACGCCCGATGCCGCCGGCCTGCAGGACTACCTGGCGTTCCGCTACAACCTGGCGCCGCGCACCCTGTTCCAGCGCATCGAGAAGCTGCCGGCCGGCCATCTGCTGCGCTTCGTGAACGGCCAGCGCCGCGAGCTGCGGCCCTACGCCCGGCTGGAAATCACCGAGCCGGCGCTGAGCCGCCCGGCGCACGACTATGTGGAAGAGCTGGACGCGCTGCTGGCCAGCTCGGTGAAGGGCCAGCTGATGGGCGAGGTGCCGATCGGCGTGCTGCTCTCCGGCGGCCTGGATTCCTCCAGCATCGCCGCCTATGTGCACAAGGCCGGCGCGCACCTGAAGGCCTACAGCATCGGCTTCCCCGAGGTCAACGAGTTCAGCTTCTCGCGCGATGTGGCGCAGCGCTTCGAGCTCGACTATGTGGAGCTGTGCATCACGCAGGACGAGTTGCGCGGCGGCATGGACCGCGTGCTGCGCGAGCTCGACGAACCGATCGCCGACCCCGCCTGCTTCGCGCTCTCGCGCCTGTGCCAGCGCATCCGCGAGGACGTCACCGTGGTGCTGTCGGGCGAAGGCGGCGACGAGCTCTTTGCCGGCTATGGCCACCACCAGCTCGCCACCGTGCCGGGCCTGGGGCGCGACCAGGCCTTCGTCGAGTTCTTCCAGCGCAGCGCCAACAATATCGAGGCCCCGCAGTGGCTGCGCGACAAGGCCATGCCGCTGCAGCATCTGCGCTTCCGCCCGCATTTCGACCGCGCCGACAGCCTGCTCTCGGGCATGCAGAACTTCGAGCTGCACACCTGGCTGCCCGAAGACCTGATGATGAAGGCCGACAAGATTGCGATGGCGCATTCGCTCGAGGGCCGCTTCCCCTTCCTGGACCTGAAGGTGTTCGAGTTCGCCGCGCGCCTGCCGCGCGAGCTCAAGATCCCCACGCCCGGCGCCTCCAAGCAGGTGCTGCGCGATCTGATGCAGCCGCAGCTGCCGCGCTCGGTGCTGGAGCGCCCCAAGATGGGTTTCACCGTGCCGCCGGCCTTCTTCCTGGCACCGCTGCGCGAGCGACTGCTGGGCGCCGTCGAGCAGCTGCGTCATGGAAACCTGGACGGCGTGATGGACCTGGACGCGGTGCGCGCCACCCTCACGCAGTACTACGAGCAGCCCGGCAGCGTGCCGGTCTTCAAGGCCTGGAACTTGGCGGTGCTGCTGCTGTGGTGGGCCGAGGTGCTGCCCGCGTATTTGCCCAAACAGCTGCCCAAGCCCCTGACCCCCGTGATCACCCCAGCGGAGACCCCCGTGACGATTCATCATGTGCTGTGCGACGGGGGCCTGAGCAACCGCTTCAACGCCCTCGCCTTTGCCCTGGTGCTGCGCAACAAGTTCGGCGGCGACTGGCGCATCTCCTGGCCCATCAACAACTGGTGCGGCGCGTCCTTCCACGAGCTGTTCGAATGCGAGCTGCCGGTGGACGAGCTGGGCATCGACCATTACAAGGCGCGCGAGGCCGAGCATCTGCTGCTGATGCACGAGAACCAGGTCGGCTTCTCCGGCGAGCACCTGGTCATCAACCGCCAGTTCCAGGGCTATGAGGACTATGCGCGCCACTTCGCCAGCGGCCGCAGCATCGTCTACTACAACAACCTGGTCCCCGGCTTCGCCAGCTTCGAAGACCTGCGCCAGGCGCTCGCCCAGCTGCGCCCGAACGCGGTTGCGGCCCGGCGCGCGCTGGACTTCTGCCAGCAGCACCGCATCGGCCCCGAGGTGGTGGGCCTGCATATCCGCAAGACCGATTTCGGCGACCGCGTCGACGACCAGGCCCTCTTCAAGCAGGCCCAGGGCAGCAGCACGCGCTTCTTCGTCTGCTCCGACGATGCCGAGGTCAACGCGCGCTTTGCCACCCTGCCCAACTGCGCCGTGTTCACGAAGACCGCCTTCCCCGAGAAGATGGTGGTGCAGGCCGGCTGGCAACAGTGGACCCAAGATGCGAATGGGCGCCAGTTCCCTTTTAACATTAGCAGGCCCTCTGTCTCCGTGGTGGAGGGGTTCGTTGATCAATTGATCCTGTCGCAGACGGAAATGCAGAACACATCGTCCTCGACGTTTCTGCACACAGCCCGGCTGTTTGGCCGTCTGAACTTCCTGGGACAGCGTGGTTCCGAGGCACCGCCGGTACAGCACCCGCCAGAACGACCGGTAGCCCAAGCCGATCTGTTTGCGCTGCTGGAGTTGATCCGCCCGTGGCAGCTTGTCAACGAAGTCAAAATCCGCCTAGGCGGTGACGCGGGCGGCGGCTTTGTGGTTCCCGGCAGCGCACGCCGCAGCCGACTTCTGCTGTCCATTGGTAAGGCTGGAGACGGTAGCTTCGACGCCGCCGTGGCCGCTCAGGGATGCCATTTACTGCACGTCGACCAGGACGCGGCCGCACCACCACGCTGGACGGGTAAAGATATGGGCACCCTGAGCAGTCTGGCTGCCGCGGCCGATTGGCGAGATGCGCGCCATGCCATGCTTAAGTTCGATGTGGGTGGTCGGGAATGGACGTCGCTGGAAGCCGCACAAAGTGACGAGATCGCTCGATTCGAGACCGTCGTAAGCGTATTCCACGATCTGCACCGGTTGCCTGAGCGCGCCTTCTTCGACCGCGCCTACAAGGTGTTGGCCAAACTTTGCGCCAGCCACCGCGTCGTGCACCTGCATGGCAGCAATGCCGGCGGCATGGTGATGCTGGGTGGGGTTCCATTCCCGCGCGTCCTGGAGCTGACATGGGCGAGGAAGTCCAGCAACAGCTTCCACGCCCATTCCAATGAGCCCATCCCGGGGGCTCTCGACCGTCCAAACGTACCGCAGCTCCCCGATTTGCATCTACGCGCCATCTGAACCAGCCAGGGCCAAGTAATGAACCTTCAGGAATACATGCAGTTGCTTGAGCGCCAAGCCGCAGCCGACGCCCAAGTCGTGCTGGCCAAGCTGGCCAACCAGCCCGCCGAGCGTCGACGTGGGCTGTTTATAGACTGCGGCTCCAACCTAGGCCAGGGCTATCGACAGTTCTGCAAACACTACCCCCAGTCGCATTTCGACTATGTGCTGATCGAGCCCAACCCCAATTGCTGGCCAGCGCTTGAAAGCGCGGTGGCAGCAGCCCCCGATCGGGTGTCACTGATCAAGAAGGCAGCAAGCACCCGCGATGGCGTCGTGCAGTTCTTTGGCCTCGAACATGACCCGACCTCACAAGGCGGTTCGATGCTGGCCGACCACAACAGCAAATACTACGAAGCCAACGCAGGCCGTGCCCTCGACGTACCCTGCTTCTCGCTGGCCGCCTTCATCGACGCTCAGACCAGCAAGTACGGCGCCACGGTGCTCAAGCTGGACATTGAGGGCGGCGAATATGAAGTACTGCCAGACCTGTTCGAACATGGAAGCCACAAACATCTTGACGCGGCCTATATCGAGTTCCACTCCCAGTACATGGCTGAGCCCGGCGCCACCGAATACGGTGAGCTCGAGTCGCGGCTAAAGGCTCGCATGATGGCTGATGGTGTCCCTCTGCGCATCTGGATCTAGCCGCACTTACCTCCTCCACTTCCAAAAGGGCTGACATGACGTTCTCGCTGTTTCCGCGCCTACGCGAACTAGGGCTACCTGCGCCCATCGGAGTCCTACAGGTTGGTGCCAGCTATGGCCAGGAGATGCGAGAGTTTGTGGAAAACGGAATCCGAGCCGGAGTCTTCATTGAGCCGCTGCCTGAGCCGTTTCAGCACCTGGCCAAAACTTGCCAGATAGTGCCGAATTTCGTCGCGGTGAACACCTTGTGCGCCGAAACGTCGGGCAAGCGCTTCAGCTTTCACGTTGCCAGCAATGGTGGGATGAGCAGCAGCATTCTTCCGCCTGTGAATCACCTCACGGTCAATCCGGGCGTTCATTTCACTCACACGGTGGAATTGGTCTCATCGACCATCGACGAAGTGCTGCAGTTGGTGCGAAGCAACGGCCATGCGCCAGTGGTTGACGCGTTGGATCTGATGTTCCTGGACTGCCAGGGTGCTGAGTACCAGATTTTCCGTGGAGCCTCCCGCAGCCTGCCTCAGTTCAAGTACATCTATACGGAAGTTATGCGCAATAACATGTACGAGGGACAGGTGTCGTTTCTGAACTATTGCCACTTCTTCGAATCGATCGGCTTCACGCTCAACGACGTGTATTTCGGCCATCCGGAGCAGACCGGCAACGCCCTCTTCATCCGCAAGGATCTGGTGGCGGTCAAGTAAGGCCTCAGCCGCCACCCCACTCGAAGCTCAGGAGGCTGTTCCGCAGCGGCTGCTCCAGGCTGTCGTGCAGGCTTTGCTGCACGCCGGTGAGGCAGCTGCCGCGCAGCTGCAGCATGGCCTGCTCCACCCGCGCCACGTCCATCACCGCGGCCGGCGTGCAGGCGATCGCGCACAGCAGGCCGCGCGCAGCGGTGAGCACCGGCACCAGCATGGCATAGGCCTGGGTCAGCAACTCGCCGGGCAGGCCCAGCAAGACCACCAGCTCGTAGCCGCGCGCGTCGGGCTGCAGGCGGATCGTGCCGGAGGCGAGCTGGGCGCTCGTCAGCTCCAGGCGCACGCCCTCGTACTTGGCGCCCATGAAGGTCGCCAGCACGACCTCGGCCTGGCCGGCCTCGGCGGCGTCGAAGGCGGTTTCGCCCTCGGCCAGCACGCGCACGATCAGCATGCGGCCCTGCGCCTCCAGCCGGTAGGGTTGCAACAGCAGCTGTAGCGGCGCGGCCAGATTGCGCCGCGGCGCCACCTGATTGCCCAGGCTGGAGCCATAGCGGTAGCTGAGGAATTCCAGCAGCTCGGAGCGCGCCGCATAGTCCTGGCCGGTGTGCTGGCCGGCCTTCAGGTAATGCGCCCGGGGGTCACGTCTTGCCTCGGGATCGTCGCGATGTATCCAGCCGTAGCGCACGGGGTCGAAATTGGCCAGCACGCGGCCGGCATGCATGTTGACGGTCTTGTAGACCAGCTCGCTGTCGCCCATGGTGCCCGGGAAATACTCCACCGCGGCGCCGCTGGACTTGAGCGAGAAGTCGAAGGACATCTGGTCGCGCTTGCAGAAGTTCAGGATCTGCTCCCACCAGGTGCGCCCGAAGCCCTGCACCTGCGCATGGCCATGCTGGCGCAGCATCACCGTGCAGGTGCTCAGCGGCGTGATCTCCTCCAGCGGCATCAGCTTGGCGTAGAAGTCCAGTTGGGCGGCCACGCGCTCGGCCTTCTCGTAGCCGATCTGCAGGATCGCCTCGGCCTCCTGCAGGGGGTTGCTGCGCGTCGGGTGCTTGAAGAGCTTGAACAGGTAGGGCCGCTCGGTACGCAGGTCCGCCGCCAGCGGCAGGCGCTTGAACAGCACGATGTTGTCGATGTAGAGGCTGTACTCCCACTCGGGCAGATAGTCCTGCGGCATCGCCTTGGGCCGGCGCGAGGCCTTCTCGGGCGGCAGCGGCAGGCGGTCGAGGTAGCGAAAACTCCAGACCGGCGAGCTCAGTGCGCGGTTGTCGGTGAAGCAGACGAAATCGATGTCCAGGTCCGAGCTGGCATCCGGCGGCAGCTGCGCCAGCGGGTTGCCCAGCGCCTCCTTGGATCCGGTCAACACGGTATAGACGACCAGGCGCGTGCGTGAGGTGTTCGAACTCATGCGCGCATATTAGGCGGCGGCGCGGCGCCGAAGCGCTGGATTTGCACCCCGAGGGACGGGCATCTTTGCTTCTGAATGCGGGACTTCCCTGATCAGGCCCCGTACTGCGCGGCCCGGGCGGCCCATTTCATCGCATCAGCAAGACCTGACCCTGCTCAAAATCCTGACGAGCCCCACCCGGAGGAGGGTGGCGCGTCACCACAAGAATCCCGAACATGATCAATGCGATTTTCTCTCGTTGGGTGCGCAGCGATACCGATGCGTTGGGCGAAGCCATGACCGCGTTTGCCGGCGTGACGGCGAGCCCGCCGGCGCGGCGCTCGCATGATTCGATCTTGCAAAGCCTGCTGCGCTGGCTGCCCGGTGATGCCGACCCCTGGGGCTCGGCCCAGTCCTCGCTGGGCAAGCTGCCCGAGCTGCGCGCGGCCTTCCTGGCCTGCCTGGACGATCTGGATGCGGACGGCCCGGGCGTGCAGGAGCTCAAGCGCAGCGTCATGCGCAGCCGCAGCCTGCGCGACTTCTGGCATCTGCGCGCCGGCATCTACACGCAAGTGGCGCGCAGCCACAGCCAATGGGAGGCCGAGCAGCGCCTGGCGCGGCTGAATCGGCATTTCCCGTTCAAGCCGGTGGCGGTGAACCGCCGCGGCGCCGAGCGGCGTGGGGGCCGGCCGTGCAACTGACGCTGCGCGAGATTCCCGGTTTTCTGCCGCCCTGGGCCTATGCCTCGGCGGGCCAGCCCGGCGAGCGGCGCGGCCGCATCGCCGCACGCCGCGCCTTCGTGGACCTGAAACTCAGCTTCATGCGCGCCGCCGCCGAACTGCCGGGCGAGCGCGGCGCCGAACTGCAGCACCTGGTGCGCCAGGCCTGCGAACCGATCGAGCTCTGGCTGCTGCGCGGCTGCATACTCGCCGCCCTGCCCGACGAGGACCTCGAGCGCCAGAGCCAGCACCGCCAGTCCATGCAGGCGGCGCTGGACAGCATGTTCGGTTAGGGCCTAGCTGCGGCCCAGGTAGTCGGGCTTGCCCAGGCTCACACCGGCATGGCGCAGCAAGGCATAGGTGGTGGTGACGTGGAAGTAGAAGTTCGGCGTGGCGTAATGGCGCAGAAAGTCCTCGCCGCTGTACTTCAGCACCGTGCCATTGCGCATCACCAGCTCGATCACGCGCTCCTCGCTGCCGATCAGCTGCTCGGCCGGCACCGAGTTGACGAAGTCGATGGTGCGGCGCACGCGCGCCTCCAGCTCGTCCAGCGTGGCCTCGTTGTCTTCCCATTTCGGGATCTCGATGCCGCCCAAGCGCGCCACGCAACCCTTGGCAGCATCGCTGGCAATCTGGATCTGGCGCGAGAAGGGCAGCATGTCGGGCGCCAGCCGCAGGCCCAGATAGACCGAGGTGTCGAACTTCTTGGTCTCGGCATGGGTACGGGCGAGCTGCAACCAATGCAACATATTGCCCAGCATCTTCACGAACACGGGGCTGCTGGCGCTGTGCATATTGATACTCATGGGGGTCTCCTCGGCGGGCCTGTCGGGTTAGGGTGGCACGATGCTAGCGAGATTCGCGCAAGTGCGTGCTGACCCGGACGCCATCACCCCGCGCACAAGGCACAATCCCAGGCGCACGCCATGAACATCAGCATCCTCGACGATTTTCATGATTTCCGTGTAAATCAATAAATTAGAGTTGATTAGTGCAGCGGTGGTGCACTCATGAATTGACTGGCGCAGTCCTGTCGAGGCGTCAGTCCCAGCCTATCGACTAGGTGGAGCCGCGCACATGAGGCTGCCCGTACAACATGAAAGAGATGGATGGCCTCTAGACCCGCTGCAATCACGTTCGTCGTAGGCGCCGGCGCGAGCAACGAGGTCAACATGCCGACAGGCTACGACCTAAAGAATGCCATTGCCGGCGCGCTCAATTTTCACGTTGACGCTTCACGGCAAATAGCCGGCGGCGATGCGCTGCTGCGCGAATCCATGTACCAATTGGGCCAGCGGCAAGGTGCACGAGGCAACGTAAACGACTACTTGCAAGCTGCGCGCCTCATTCACGGAGCAATGCCGCAGGCCCCGTCCATCGACAACTTCATCGACTCGCATCGAGCAGATGTTCGTGTGGCGGAGTGTGGGAAGCTCGCAATCGCTAGGCAGATCCTGAAAGCAGAGCGCAGCAGCAGCCTTTTTGTGGACCCAGGCAACCTCTACAACAAGATCAAATTTGACAAGGTCGATGGCACTTGGTTCAACGCTCTTTTTCAGTTGCTTGCATTGAACTGCCAACTTGAAGACCTACCTGCGCGACTTGAAAGGGTGAGGGTTGTTTCCTTCAACTACGACAGGACCCTCGAACACTTTCTCCATCAGTCCATTCAGAACTACTACGGCTGTTCCACAGACGAGGCAACCAAGGCACTCTCTTGTCTAGTTGTGCTGCACCCGTATGGCCACGTTGGAGCTCTTCCTTGGCAAGGAAATGGTCATGCAGCTGTTCCGTTTGGCGCTGAGCTGAACTGCAACTCACTGCTAGCCGTTGCATCAACGCTCCGAACGTTTACAGAAGGCACAGACGCGGATGAGAGCCAAATCGAAGAAATCCGATCATCTGTCTATGAGGCTGACATCCTTGTGTTTCTTGGATTTGCGTATCACGAACTGAATCTTGAGTTGCTCTTCGGGCGCGGACGCAGCGCCCAAGTAAGGCACGCTAAGCAGGTGTTCGGTACAGCAAAGGGTCTGTCTGAGAGTAACAAGAAGGCTATTGCCGCAGAGCTAGCGACTCTCGGTAAATACGACCTGACGCAGATCACACTTCGCCGCGAACTGACGGCCGCCGAACTGTTTTCAGAGTATTCGCGCAACCTAAGGATTCCTGACTCAGATTAGCCATTCGCGAACCTCGCTCCGCATTGCATGCTGTAGCAGGCCTGCGGTGCAAACGAGGATGGGGACTCCGTCACTGTTTTCGTTTTTGGTGCAGATTTGGTGCAGAAAAAAAGGGCTTCGGGGTAAAATTTCCTCAACCAGGGCCATAAATAGTCGTCGCAAGTTGTTGATTTAAAAAGAATCATCTGACATTCGCATGAACATTATTATTCTCGACGACTACCAGGACGCGGTGCGCAAGCTCCGCTGCGCAACCAAGCTGGACGCGCTCAATGCCAAGGTCTTCACCAACACGGTGAAGGGCATCGGCCAGTTGTCGGTGCGCCTGCGCGATGCCGATGTGCTGGTGCTGATACGCGAGCGCACCCAGTTCCCGCGCCAGCTGCTCGAGAAGCTGCCGCGCCTGAAGCTGATCGCCCAGACCGGCCGCGTCGGCGCGCACATCGACGTGGAGGCCTGCACCAAGCTGGGCATCGCGGTGGCCGAGGGCGTGGGCTCGCCGGTGGCGCCGGCCGAGCTGACCTGGGCCCTGATCATGGCCTCGATGCGGCGGCTGCCGCAGTACATCGGCAATCTCAAGCATGGGGCCTGGCAGCAGTCGGGCCTGAAGGCGGCCTCGATGCCGCCGAATTTCGGCGTCGGCATGGTGCTGCTGGGCAAGACCCTCGGTGTCTGGGGCTTTGGCAAGATCGGCCAGATGGTGGCCGGCTACGGCCGCGCCTTCGGCATGCAGGTGATCATCTGGGGCAGCGAAACCTCGCGTGCACGCGCCGCGCTGGACGGCTTTGAGGTGGCGGAGAGCCGCGAAAGCTTTTTCGAACGCTGCGATGTGCTGAGCCTGCACCTGCGCCTGAGCGAGGCCACGCGCGGCATGGTCACGCCAGAAGACCTGGCGCGCATGAAGCCCACCGCCCTGTTCGTCAACACCTCGCGCGCCGAGCTGCTGGCCGACGGCGCCCTGGTCTCGGCGCTCAACCGCGGCCGCCCCGGCATGGCGGCGGTGGACGTGTTCGAGAGCGAGCCGATCCTGCAGGGCCATCCGCTGCTGCGCCTGGAGAACGCCGTCTGCACGCCGCATATCGGCTATGTCGAGCAGGACAGCTATGAGCTCTACTTCGACGCCGCCTTTGACAATGTGCTGGCCTTCATCAACGGCGCGCCCAGCAACATCGTCAACCCCGACGCCCTGAAGGTGCTGCGCTGATGGCCGGCGAGCGGGCCGCACCGCAAGACCTCTGGGCGCTCTACCTGGCCTTCAACCGGCTGGCCCTGCAGGGCTTCGGCGGCGTGCTGGCGGTGGCACAGCGCGAGCTGGTGGACCGCCTGGGCTGGCTCAGCCGGGCCGAATTCCTGGAGGTGCTGGCGGTGGCCCAGGTGCTGCCCGGCCCCAATGTGGTGAACATCTCGCTGATGATTGGCGACCGCTTCTTCGGCCTGCGCGGTGCCTTCACGGCCTTGGCCGGCATGTTCGTGCTGCCCTGCGCGATCGTGCTGGGCCTCACCGCCCTGACCGGCCAGTTCCTGCACCAGCCCCTGGTGGCGGGGGCGCTGCGCGGCATGGGCGCGGTGGCGGCCGGCCTGATCCTGGCCACCGGGCTCAAGCTGATGGGCGGCCTGAAGGCCAATGTGCTGGGCCGCAGCGTCAGCCTGGGCCTGGCGGCGCTGGGCTTTGCGGCGATTGCGCTGCTGCGTCTGCCGCTGATCTGGGCCGTGCTGGGCATTGGCGGCCTGGGCATGGCGCTCGCCTGGCAGCGTCTGGGCAAGGACTGACCCCATGCCCCCGCCACCCGACCTGCTGTCCCTGTTCCTGCACTTCCTGAGCCTCTCCCTGCTCTCGATCGGCGGCGCCATCACCACCGCGCCCGAGATGCACCGCTATCTGGTGGGCCAGCAGCATTGGCTGAGCGACACCGACTTCACCGGCTCGATCGCGCTGGCCCAGGCCGCGCCCGGACCCAACATCCTGTTCGTCGCGGTGCTGGGCTGGAATGTGGCCGGCCCGGCCGGCGCCGCCGCGGCCATGGCTGGCATCATGCTGCCCTCCACCACCCTGGTGCTGGCGGCCACGCGCTGGGCGCGCGAGCACCAGCAGGCACGCGGCATCCGCGCCTTCACGCAAGGCATGGCACCGCTGACGCTGGGGCTGATCGTCGCCACCGGCTGGCTGCTGGCGGCACCCTATGTGGCGGCACCGGAACACCGGCTGGCCACGCTGGCGCTGATTGCCGTGACGCTGGCACTCACGCTGCGCACCAAGCTCGGCCTGGTGTGGATGGTGCTGGCGGGTGGGGTGGTGGGGGCGCTGGGCTGGGTCTAGCTTCGAAGGAATGAACTGAGGGCCCACTGGGCCCTCGATTCATTCCTTCGTTCCGAAGATCTTGTCGCCCGCATCGCCCAGGCCCGGGATGATGTAGCCATGCTCGTTCAGATGGCTGTCGATCGCCGCCGTCCAGCAGCGCACCTCGGGGTGGGCTTCGTTCAGCGCCTTCACGCCCTCGGGTGCGGCCACCAGCACCAGGGCGCGGATGTCCTTGCAGCCACGTGCCTTGAGCAGGTCCACGGTGGCGATCATCGAGCCGGCGGTGGCCAGCATGGGGTCGATGATGAGGGCGGTGCGCTCGTCCAGCTGGCCGACGAAGCGGTCGAAGTAGTTCACCGGCTTGAGCGTCTCGTGGTCGCGCGCCAGGCCCACCACGCTGACCTTGGCATTGGGCATCATGTCCAGCACGCCATCCAGCATGCCCAGGCCGGCGCGCAGGATAGGCACCACGGTGACCTTGCGGCCGGCGATCTGGTCGATCTCGGTCGGGCCGCTCCAGCAAGCGATGGTGGTCTTCTCGAGCGGGAAGTCGGCCGTGGCCTCGTAGGCCAGCAGGCGCGCCACCTCGCCGGTGAGCTCGCGGAACTTCTTGGTCGAGATATCGGCCTCGCGCATCAGGCCGATCTTGTGTTTGACGAGGGGGTGGTGGACTTCGATGACGGCCATGATGTGGACTCTGCTTTCTTACCGGATGGTCAGATTATCTCCGCTCAGTGTCCGCGCTGGCGCAGCGCCTCGTAGAGGCAAACCCCTGCCGCCACCGAGACGTTGAGGCTCTCCACCGCGCCCTTCATGGGGATGCGCACCAGTTCGTCGCAGGTCTTGGCCGTCAGCGCGCGCATGCCCTCGCCCTCGGCCCCCAGCACCAGCGCCACCGGGCCCTTGAGGTCCAGGTCGTAGATGGACTTCTCGGCCTGGTCGGAGGTGCCGATGACCCAGATATTGCGTTCCTTCAGCTCGCCCAGCGTGCGCGCCAGGTTGGTGACCATCAGATAGGGCACGGTCTCGGCCGCGCCACTGGCCACCTTGGCCACGGTGGCGTTCAGCCCCACCGCATGGTCTTTGGGTGCCACCACCGCATGCGCGCCGGCACCATCGGCCACGCGCAGGCAGGCGCCCAGATTGTGCGGGTCGGTCACGCCGTCCAGCACCAGCACCAGCGGGGCGGCTTCCGCAGCTTCCACCTCGTCCAGCACATCGTCCAGGGAATGGTGTTGCTGCAGGGCGCTCACGCGCGCCACCACGCCCTGGTGGCGGTGCGTGCCGCAGAGCTTGTGCAGGCGATCGTCGTCGCTCTCCACCAGCTTCACGCCCGCCTCCTTGCAGCGCTCGACGAACTGGCGCATGCGCTGGTCGCGGCGCGTTTGGTCGATGTGGATTTCGGAGATGGAAGCGGCGGCGGTCTTGAGCCGCACCGTGACGGCGTGGAAGCCGAAGAGAATGTGTTTGCTAGCGCTCATGCGACCATCGTAGCGCCGCCGGCCTTGCAACCGGCGGCGTGGCCCACGATCAGCGGCCCATTTCCTTCAAATAGGCAGCGCGCGCGGCCAGGGCGGTGTCGGGGAAGTCCGAGAACAGGCCGTCCAGCCCCAGGCGGTAGAACTGCAGGTATTCCTTCTGCGGATCGCCGCCATAGTCGAAGGCCAGGCGGCGCTTCTCGTTGCGGAAGGTGTAGGCATGCACGAACAGGCCGGCCTTGTGCGCGTCGGCGATCAGGCTGGTGGGCGTCTGCGTGTTGGCGTCGGCCCAGTTGGTCTTGCCGTCGCCGTTCTGGTCCTTCAGCGAGCCATCTGCGTTCAGCACGCCCTTCACCGGCACGATATAGGGCTTCCAGGGGCCGATGCCGTCGGCATAGCTCTTGATCTCGGCCAGGCCGGCGGGCGTGACCATGTCGCTGAACAGGCGCTTGTCGCCGGCCTTGAACCAGTCGTACGGCCGGTCGTAGGGCGCCACATAGGTGAGCTTGCCGGTCTTGAGGTCCACGTCGTCGGCGTCGATGAGCTGGATCAGGCGCGTCTTCAGGCCCTTGCTCTTCAGGTATTTCAGGCTGCCGGGCTCGAAGCTCTGCACGAACACCGGCGCATCCTTGGCATTCCAGCCGACGGCGTCCAGCAGGGCGATCAGCTTGTCTTCCAGCGGCAGGCCGAGGTCGCGGTGGAAGCTGGGGTTCTTGGTCTCGGGATAGACCGCGATGCTGCGCCCCTTCTCCTTGCTCTTGGCCTTCACCAGATCGATCAGTTCCTGGAAGGTGATGAGCTTGAACTTGCCGTTGTTGCCCTGCGGGCGCTCGGCATCGGTGATCAGGCCGCCCAGGGTCTTGATCTCGGCGAGCGTGAAGTCGCTGGCGAACCAGCCCTCCTGCAGCTCGCCGTCCACCGCCATGGTCTTCTTGCGCGCGGCGAATTCGGGATGGCTGGCCACATCGGTGCTGTAGGCCAGATTGGGGTCATGTCTTGCGATCAGCACGCCGTCCTTGGTGGAGATCAGGTCGGGCTCCACCACATCGGCGCCCTGCTCGATCGCCAGCGCATAGGCCTCCAGCGTCTCTTCGGGCAGATAGCCCGAGGCACCGCGGTGCCCCACCACCAGGGGCTGCTGACCATCCAGGGTCGGCAGGGGATCCAGGTCGTCGCTGCCGCCACAGGCGCTCAGCATCAGGCTTGCCACCGCCGCGGCCACGGCCGCACGCTGCATCGAATTCATCGTCTTCACCTCCGTTGAACAACACCGCATTGTTCGAACAGGAGGTGACAGGCTGATGAAGCTGCTAGATCAAGCGCTGATACAGATAGAGCAGGCCCAGCAACACCGGCTGGTGCAGCATGTAATAGCTCAGCGACCAGCCGCCCAGCCAGGCCAGCGGCCGCAGCGGCGCCGCGATGCCGCCCTGCAGCACGCGCTGCCGCGCCAGCCAGGCCCGGCCGAGCGCAAAGCCCAGCAGCATCACGCCCAGCCAGGGCAGCAGCGGCACATAGTCCTCGGTGACGGGTTTGCGCGTGACCAGCCCGACCCAGTTGGTCCAGCGGCTGTCGAAGAAGGCGTGCTGCCAGAGCTGCGGCGCCGCCAGCGCCAGCAGGGCCAGGCCCAGCAGGGCCCAGCCGGGCAGGCGCGGGCCCGCCCAGCGCAGCAGCAAGAGCATCAGCGCCATGCCATGCAGCACGCCGAAGCTGATGTAGCTGCGCGGAAACATCCACCAGGAGCCCAGCGATACCAGCAGGGCGCAGCCCGCCACCTGGGCCCAGCGCTTCCAGAAGCGCGGCCAGCGCTGCCCCTGCGCCACCGCCACCGCCTGGCCCAGGCCGGCGCAGAGCAGGAACAGGCTGACGATGGCCGTGCGCTGCCAGGTCCAGAAGGGGTCGCGGTAGAAATCCTGCCGTATCAGGCCGGCATGGTTGAGGTCGAAGCCGAAGTGGAACAGCGTCATCCACAGCATCGCCAGGCCGCGCAAGGCGTCCAGGCGTGGCATGCGAGAGTTCGGAGCGGTCAAAATAGAAGCCACGCAAAACGAATGGCCGCAGTCTAGCCGGCAACATCTGACCCCATGCGACGTTTGCCCACCCTCTTCCTGCTCTGTGCCGCGCTGCTGGCCGCCCTGCCCGCCGCGGCCCAGCGTCCGGTGCAGCCGCGCGGCGCGCTCGACGCCGCCGAGCTCAACAATATCAGCGTGTTCAAGAAGAGCTCGCCCTCGGTGGTGCACATTACCACGCTGGACGTGCAGCGCGACTTCTTCTCGCTGGACGTGCAGCAGGTGCCGCGCGGCACCGGCACCGGCTTCATCTGGGACGAGCGCGGCCACATCGTCACCAACTACCACGTCATCCAGGGCGGCGACGCGGCGCGCGTGACGCTCGCCGACCAGAGCAGCTACAGCGCCAAGCTAGTGGGCGCCTTCCCGGACCGCGACCTCGCGGTGCTGCGCATCGAGGCGCCGCGCGAGAAGCTGGTGCCCATCGCCATCGGCAGCAGCCGCGAGCTGCAGGTGGGCCAGGGCGTGTACGCGATCGGCAACCCCTTCGGCCTGGACCAGACGCTGACGCGCGGCATCGTCTCGGCGCTCAATCGCGAGATCGAATCGGTGAACCGGCGCGCCATCCGCGGCGTGATCCAGACCGATGCCGCCATCAACCCCGGCAACTCGGGCGGCCCCCTGCTCGATTCGGCCGGGCGGCTGATCGGCGTCAACACGCAGATCTACAGCCCCAGCGGTGCCAGCGCCGGCATCGGCTTCGCCATTCCCGTCGACGAGGTCAACCGCGTCGTGCCCAGGCTCATCAAGGACGGGCGCTACATCCGCCCGGCCATCGGCGTGACCTCGGGCTCGGCCCAGCTGCAGCAGGCGCTGCGCCTGCCCAAGGGCGTGGCCATCGTGGGCGTGGGCGCGCGCAGCCCCGCCGCCGAGGCCGGGCTGCAGCCCTTCACGCGGGCGCGCGACGGCCGCATCGTGCATGGCGACGTGATCACCGCGATCAACGACGAGGCGATCGCCGATCTCGACGACATGCTGGCCCTGCTGGACCGCCGCCAGGTCGGCGAGCGCGTCACGCTCACGCTCTGGAACAACGGCAAGACGCGCAGACAGGCGCTGGTGTTGGCCGCATCCGACTAGGATGTCCCGGATGATCCCGCCCCACCCACCACCCGCCGCGCCCAGACGGCCCTGGGCCCTGCTGGTCTGGTACTGGCCGGCGCTGCTGAGCGTGCTGGTGGGGGCGCTGATCGTGACCGGCCTGCTGCGCCTGCATCTGCAGACCGACCGCGCCGCCGCGCGCGGCCAGCTCGAGGCACAGCTGACCCTGCTGCGCGCCCGCATCGAGGCCACCGCACAAAGCACCTTCAGCCCCACCCTCGGGCTGGAGGCCATGATCCAGCTTGATGGCGACATCTCCGAGGAGCGCTTCGAGCGCCTCACCAGCCGTGCCGTCAAGCTCGTGCCGCAGCTGCGCAGCGTGGTGGCGGCGCCCGACGACGTGGCCCGCCATGTATTCCCGCGCGCCGGCAACGAGCGCGTGTTCGGCCTGGTCTACCGCAGCATCCCGGCGCAATGGGCGCAGGTGCAGGCGGCGCGCGCACAGCGCGGGCCGCTGATCGTCGCGCCGGTGGTGCTGGTGCAGGGCGGTATGGGCATCATCCAGCGCACGCCGGTGTTCCTGCGCGATGCCGCCGCGCCGGACGGCCAGCGCTACTGGGGCGTGGTGTCGGTGGTGGCGGACCTGGAGCGCTTCATGCAGGTCGCCGGCCTGGAGCGCCAGGCCGGGCTGGCGCTCGAGATCATCGACGAGCGCGAGGGCCGGCAGGCAGCGCGCCATATCTGGGGCGAGACCAGGCTGGCCGAGGCCGGCGCGGTGCAGCAGGTGGCGCAGCTGCCGGGCGGCCTGTGGACCCTGCTGGCCCTGCCCCAGGGGGGCTGGGAGAGCGGCCTGGCCTGGCAGTCGGCCGATGTGATGGCCAGCCTGATCGGCGCGGCCCTGGTCACCGCCCTGCTCGCCCTGCTGGGGCGGCAGCGCCATGTGCTGAGCCAGCGCAACGAGGCCCTGGCCCATGAGATCGAAACGGGCCGCCAGGCCAGCCAGCAGCTGCAGGAATCGCAGGCGCGTTTTCGCAGCCTCGCCGCGCTGGCCAGCGACTGGGTCTGGGAGCAGGACGCCGAGTTGCGCTTCACCTACATCTCGCGCACCGCCGAGGAGGCCTCCAATGTGCACAGCAGCAGCGTGCTGGGCCACCGGCGCTGGGAGTCGCCGGCGATCGCGCCCGGCGTCGACTGGGAGGCGCACAAGGCACAACTGGCGCGCCACGAGCCCTTCCGCGACCTCGAGTATTCGCAGTACACCGAAGACGGCACGCTGCGCCATGTGAGCGTGTCCGGCACGCCGATCTTCGATGCCGACGGCGTGTTCCGTGGCTACCGCGGCACCGGCCGCAACATCACGCCGGCCAAGCAGGCGGAGGCCGCGCTGCGCCAGTCCCAGGCCGATCTGATGCAGGCGCGCGATCGCCTGCAGGCCCTGCTCGATGCCGCCATCGAGGTGGCCATCATCGCCACCGATCTGCAGGGCCGCATGATGCTGTTCAACCGCGGCGCCGAGCGCATGCTGGACTACCGCGAGGAGGACATGCTGGGCAAGAGCCCGGCCCTGCTGCACCTGCCGGCCGAGGTCGAGGCACGCGGCTTGGCGCTCAGCGCCGAACTGGGGCGCCCCATCCTGGGCTTCGAGACCTTTGTGGCGCTGGCGCAGCGCGATGGCATCGAGACGCGCGAATGGACCTATCTGCGCCGCGACGGCCAGGCCCTGGCGGTCTCCTTGAGCGTCACCCATGTGCGCGACCGCCATGGCACGCCGCTCGGCTATCTGGGTGTGGCGCGCGACATCAGCGCGCAGCGCCAGGCCGAGCGGCAATCGCATGAACTGCATGCCGAGCTCGAGAGCCGGGTGAGCCGCCGCACCGCCGAGCTGCGCGAGGCGCTGGCCCATCTGCACCGCGCCCAGGACGAGCTGCTGCGCTCGGAAAAACTGGCCGCGCTGGGCTCGCTGGTGGCGGGCGTGGCGCATGAGCTCAACACGCCGCTGGGCAACTGTCTCACCACCGCCTCGACGCTGGACGAGCGCACGCGCGAGACCCGCCAGGCCTTTGTGGAGGGCCAAATGCGCCGCTCCAGCCTGGCCTCCTATCTGGACGATGCCGGCGCCGCCACCGCGATCCTGCTGCGCGGCCTGGGCACGGCCAACGAACTGGTGACGCACTTCAAGCAGCTCTCGGTGGACCAGACCAGCGTGCAGCGCCGCCAGTACCGCCTCGACGCGGTGGTGGACGATGTGCTGAGCCTGATGCGGGCGCGCTGGAAGACCACGCCCTACCGCATCCGCACCGACATCCCGCCTGAGCTCGAGCTGGACGGCTACCCCGGCCCGCTCAGCCAGGTGCTCAGCAATCTGATGCTGAACGCCCTGCTGCATGCCTTCGAGGGCCGCGACAGCGGCGAGCTCAGCATCAGCGCACGCGCGCTGGACGCGCAGCAGTTCGAGCTGGTGGTGGCCGACGACGGCCTGGGCATGAGCGAGGAGGTGCGGCGCCGCGCCTTCGACCCCTTCTTCACCACCAAGATGGGGCGCGGCGGTACCGGCCTCGGGCTCAACATCGTCTACAACATCATCACCGACATCCTGGGCGGCCATGTGGAGCTGCACAGCGAACCCGGCCGGGGCAGCCGCTTCGTGTTCCGGCTGCCGCGCGTGGCGCCCGAGCTGAAGGGGCATTGAGCGCGCCTCAGCGGGCGCCCGCGCTCTGCCGCAAGATGACGCCCATGCACACGCCTCTTTCCATCTTGGATCTCGCGCCCATCGTCGAGGGCAGCGATGCCCGCAGCGCCCTGCTCAACAGCCTGGAGCTGGCCCGCCATGCCGAAGCACTGGGCTACCGGCGCTACTGGGTGGCCGAGCACCACAATATGGACGGCGTGGCCAGCTCGGCCACCGCGGTGCTGATCGGCCAGATCGCCGCCGCCACCCGGCAGATCCGCGTCGGCTCGGGCGGCATCATGCTGCCCAACCACGCGCCGCTGACCATCGCCGAGGCTTTCGGCACCCTCGCCACGCTCTTCCCCGATCGCATCGACCTGGGCCTGGGCCGCGCGCCCGGCACCGATGGCCCGACCATGCGCGCGCTGCGCCGCCACCTCAGCACGGCGGCCGAAGACCGCTTCCCGGAGGACGTGCAGGAGCTGCAGGCCTATCTGGCGCCAGCCCGCGAGGGTCAGGTCGTGCGCGCCATTCCGGGCCAGGGCACCGAGGTGCCGACCTGGCTGCTCGGCTCCAGCCTCTACAGCGCCCAGCTGGCCGCCTATCTGGGCCTGCCCTTTGCCTTTGCCTCGCATTTCGCGCCCGAGCTGCTGATGCAGGCGCTCGAGCTCTACCGCGGCCAGTACCGCCCCAGCGAGCGCCACCCCAGGCCCTATGCGATGGTGGGGCTGAACGTGATCGTGGCCGACAGCGACGCGCAGGCCGCGTATTTGTTCAGCTCGCTGCAGCAGCGCTTCCTGGGCATGGTGCGCGGCCGGCGCGGCCCGCTGCCGCCGCCGGTGGACGATATGGATGCGCGCTGGAACACGGCCGAGGCGGCCCAGGTGGCGCGCATGCTGGCGGAATCCATCGTCGGCTCGCCCGCCACCGTCAAGGCGGGGCTGGCGGCCACCCAGGCGCGCACCGGCGCCGACGAGTTCATCGTCGCCTGCGCCCTGCACTCGCAGGCCGCGCGGCTGCGCTCCTACGAGTTGCTGGCCGGCCTGGCCTAGCGTGCGGGCGCCAGCCGCCGCGCGCCTCTCAATTGCTTACAGCTTGCGCCGCGCATTCGCAGTAGGCTCGCCGCCCAAAGCCGAGTTTCACAGCCGGGATGCCCGGGATGCCCAGACATGCAGATTGCTGCTTATGAATTCATCACGGCCGAAGGTCGCTTTGCGATCAGCCTGCGCCCCTACGGCCGCTGGAGGGTGCGTTGCGCCAGCGGCCTGCTGGACCGCTCCTTCGCCGACCCCGAGGAGGCGCTGGCCGAATTGGCCGCCCATTGGCCGGTGCCGCCGCGCCTGAAGGACTGGACGCCGCTGCCCACGCACAGCGGCGAAACCATGCTGGGCGGGCTCGACCCGCTGGAGCACCTGTCGCCAGGCTAGCCGGCAGGCCGGTTCAACCCAGGGCGCGACGCGCGTTCGCGAACATGCGCGCCCAGGGGCTCGCCTCGCTCTTGTCGCCGCTGGTCCAGCTGAGCTGGATATTGCGCTGCACGCGCTCCGGATGCGGCATCAGCACGGTGAAGCGGCCATCGGCCGTGGTCACCGAGGTCAGGCCCTCGGGGCTGCCGTTCGGGTTGAGCGGATAGACCTCGGTGGGCCGGCCATGGTGGTCCACGTAACGCATTGCGCGTGCCACCTTGCTGGCATCGCCGCGCTGCGAGAAATCGGCATAACCCTCGCCATGCGCCACCGCGATCGGCAGGCGGCTGCCGGCCATGCCCTGGAAGAACAGGCTGGGGCTCTCCAGCACTTCCACCATCGCCAGCCGGGCCTCGAACTGCTCGCTCTTGTTGCGCGTGAACTTGGGCCAGTGCTGGGCGCCGGGGATGATGGGCGAGAGCGCGGCCATCATCTGGCAGCCATTGCACACGCCCAGCGCGAAGCTGTCGCTGCGCGCGAAAAAGGCCTTGAACTGATCGGCCAGCACCGGGTTGAACATCACCGAGCGCGCCCAGCCCTCGCCGGCGCCCAGGGTGTCGCCATAGCTGAAGCCGCCGCAGGCGATGAAGCCCTTGTAGCGGTCCAGCGTGGTGCCGCCGGACTGCAGATCGCTCATGTGCACGTCGTAGGTGTCAAAGCCGGCCCGGGCCAGGGCATAGGACATCTCCACATGCGAGTTGACGCCCTGCTCGCGCAGGATCGCGATCCTGGGGCGCGCGCCCGTCGAGATGAAGGGCGCGGCGACGTCTTCCTTGGGGTCGAAGCTCAGGTGCACATGGCGGCCCGGGTCGTCCGCCTGGCCGGCCAGGGCATGTTCGGAGTCGGCACAGGCCGGGTTGTCGCGCAGTTGGGCGACGCGCCAGCTGACCTGATCCCATTCCTTGTGCAGCGCTTCCAGCGCCGCGCCATAGACCTTCTTGCTGTCGCGCCAGACTTCCATCTGGCCGCTCGCGTTGGGCTTGCCCACCACATGGCTGTGCTTGGACAGGCCATGCTTGCGCAGCACCTGCATCACCGCATCGCGCTCGCTGGTGGGCACCTGCAGCAAGGCGCCCAGTTCCTCGTTGAACAGGGCCTTGAGCGTCAGCTCCTCGCGGCGCGCGCTCACCTGGCTGGCCCAGTTCTTGGAGTCGCCCACGTCGGCGCGGCTGTCGGAGACGCCGTCGCCCTCGGTGACCAGCATGTCCACGTTCAGGCTCACACCGCTGTGGCCGGCAAAGCCCATCTCGCAGGCGGTGGCCCAGAGGCCGCCGTCACCACGGTCGTGGTAGGCCAGCAGCTGGCCACTGGTGCGCAGTTCGTTCACCGCGGCCACCAGGCTCTTGAGCGCCTGGGCATCGTCCAGATCGGGCACCTCGCCACCGAACTGGCTCAGGGTCTGCGCCAGGATGGAGCCGCCCATACGCTGCCGGCCCTGACCCAGGTCGACCAGGATCAGGCTGGTGTCGCCGGCCTGCAGCTCGGGCGTCAGCGTGCCCCGCACATCGGCCAGGGTGGCGAAGGCGGTGATGATCAGCGAGACCGGCGCGGTGACCTGCTTGGTCTCGCCGCCCTCATCGCTCCAGCGCGTGCGCATCGACAGCGAATCCTTGCCCACCGGGATGGAGATGCCCAGCGCCGGGCACAGCTCCATGCCCACCGCCTTGACGGTGTCGAACAGCGCGGCGTCCTCGCCGGGCTCGCCGCAGGCCGCCATCCAGTTGGCGCTGAGCTTGACGCGCTCGAGTTCGATCGGCGCGGCGAGCAGATTGGTGATGGCCTCGGCCACCGCCATGCGGCCCGAGGCCGGGCCATTGACGGCCGCCAGCGGGCTGCGCTCGCCCATGCTCATGGCCTCACCACGGAAGCCCTTGAAGTCGGCCAGGGTGACGGCGCAATCGGCCACCGGCACCTGCCAGGGGCCGACGAACTGATCGCGGTGGTTCAGGCCACCCACGGTGCGGTCGCCGATCGAGATCAGGAAGCGCTTGGAGGCCACGGTCGGGTGGCGCAGCACTTCCACCGCCGCGGTGGCCAGGCTGGCGCCGCCCAGCTCCAGGGTGCCGGCGTCGCGCGCCACGCGCTGCACGTCGCGGTGCATCTTGGGCGGCTTGCCCAAGAGCGTCGCCATCGGCATGTCGATGGCGCGTTCACCCGTACCGCCACTTTCAAGGCCGTCCTCCAGCACCAGCTCGCGCTGCTCGGTGGTCACGCCCACCACCGCAAACGGGCAGCGCTCGCGCTCGCACATGGCGCGGAAGGTCTCGAGGCTCTCCGGCGCGATCGCCAGCACATAGCGCTCCTGGCTCTCGTTGCACCAGATCTCCTTGGGGGCAAGACCTGACTCCTCCAAGGGCACGGCGCGCAGATCGAAGATGGCGCCGCGGCCGGCGTCGTTCACCAGCTCGGGGAAGGCGTTCGAGATGCCGCCGGCACCGACGTCGTGGATGGCGAGGATGGGATTGTCGGCACCCAGGCCCCAGCAATGGTTGATGACCTCCTGCACGCGACGCTCGATCTCGGGGTTGCCGCGCTGCACCGAATCGAAGTCCAGGTCGGCGGTATTGGTGCCGGCCGCCATCGAACTGGCGGCGCTGCCGCCCATGCCGATGCGCATGCCGGGCCCGCCCAGCTGCACCAGCAGGCTGCCGGCGGGGAACTCGATCTTGCGGGTGAGGTCGGCGCGGATCGCACCGATGCCCCCGGCGATCATGATGGGCTTGTGGTAGCCGCGCGTGATGCCGTCCACTTCCTGCTCATAGGCACGGAAGTAGCCGCCCAGATTGGGTCGGCCGAATTCGTTGTTGAAGGCGGCGCCGCCGATCGGGCCCTCGATCATGATCTGCAGCGGGCTGGCGATGTGCTCGGGCTTGCCGATGTCCTGCTGCTCCCAGCGCTCGGTGAGGCCGGGCAGACGCAGGTTGGAGACGGTGAAGCCGGTCAAGCCGGCCTTGGGCTTGGCCCCGCGCCCCGTCGCACCCTCATCGCGGATTTCGCCGCCGGCACCGGTAGAGGCGCCCGGGAAAGGCGAGATCGCGGTCGGGTGGTTGTGCGTCTCCACCTTCATCAGCACATGCGAGGTCTCGGCACGGCCCTGGTACCGCGGCGCCTTGTCAAAGCCTGCCGGCATCCAGCGCTCGAGCTCATGGCCTTCCATCACCGCGGCGTTGTCCGAATAGGCGATCACCGTGTGCTGGGGGTGCAGCTTCTCGGTGTTGCGGATCATGCCAAACAGGGACAGGTCTTGCGCCTCGCCGTCGACCGTGAACTTGGCGTTGAAGATTTTGTGACGGCAATGCTCGCTATTGGCCTGCGCGAACATCATCAGCTCGACATCGCTGGGGTTGCGCTTGAGCCCCTGGAAGGCCGTCACCAGGTAGTCGATCTCGTCGTCGGAAAGCGCCAGGCCGAAGGTCTTGTTGGCAGCCTCCAGCGCGGGGCGGCCCGATCCCAGCACATCCACATGCTCCAGCGGCTGGGCCTCCTTCTCGTCGAACAGATGGGCGGCGGCCTCGCGGCTCAGCAGCACGCTCTCGGTCATGCGGTCGTGCAGCAGCGCGGCGCAGGCCAGGCGCTCGGTCTCGGACAGCGTCTTCACGCCGCCCAGCAAGCCGGACTTGAGCGTGATGCGGTACTCGGTGACGCGCTCGACGCGATGAATCTTGTCCAGGCCGCAGTTGTGCGCGATATCGGTGGCCTTGGAGGCCCAGGGGCTCACCGTGCCCAGGCGCGGTGCCACCACGATCAGTTCACCGTCCTGCGCGCCCTGGTAGGCGTCGCCGTAGTCCAGCAGGGCCGCCAGCCTGGCCTTCACCTCATCGGCCAGCGCCGCATCGCTCCAGACCCAGTGCACATGGCGTGCGGCAATGGCGGTGATGCGCTCGTTGACGGCCTGCAGCCGCGGCAACAAGGCATTCGCACGGAAGGAGGACAGCGCATTGCCGCCCTCGAAGTGTTGCAGATGCTTGGACTTGGAGGAGGAAGAGGAGGCCATGGGGTCCCGGGATGCGCGCATGCGGCGCTGGAGGTTGCGGTCTCAAGCCTGGTGGGCCTGGCCGTTGAAGCCCGGGATTTTAGCTAGGGTCTGTACCGATACGACGGAGCCCGCAAAGTTTCACAGCTTGGTGAAATCTTTGCCTGACCTTCACACCGTCTTTGCGCCGTCTCGCGATACTTTGCACATGAACGATCCGCGCCACATCTGGGACCAGCGCTACGGCCTCGGCCAGGCCAGCCTGGCCGACAACTGGCTGGAGCATTGGGGTGCCGCCTGGCTCGCCCATGCCCATGGCCAGGGCTATCAGGCGCTGGACATCGGCTGCGGCAATGGCCATGAGAGCGCCGCCCTGCTGGCCCTGGGCTGGCAGGTCACCGCCACCGAGATCTCGTCCACCGCCCTGGCGGCCGCCGAGGAACGCAATCCGGCGGCGCGCCACCTGCTCGCCGATGTGCGCACCATGCCCGCGATCGCCAGCGCCAGCATGGACCTTGCGGTGGCCCATCTCTCGCTGCATTACTTCGACCGGGCCGGCAGCCTGCAGGCCTTTGCCGAGATCGCGCGGGTGCTCAAGCCCGGCGGTCTGCTGCTGGGCAGCGTCAACGCCGAGGACGACGTCAACTACGGCGCGCCGGCCGACGCCAGCGGCTGGGAGCCGGTGCTGGTGGACGGCATGCCCAAGCAGTTCTTCACCTCCCCCAAGCTCTTGAGCTGCCTGCGCCGGCATTACGAGTTGCTGGAGCTGCGCAAGTCCGTCAGCCAGCGCTACGGCGCGCCCAAGTCGGTGTGGGACTTCGCCGCGCGCCGCCTGCCGTCGCCTTAGCGGCCGGCCTTCATCTGGCCGACGATGTGCTCGGCGCGCTCGATCAGCGCGGCGGTGTCGATGGTGGTGAGCGCCCTGCCCTTGAGCACCTGGCGGCCGCCCACCCAGACGTCGGACACATGCTCGCGGCCGGCCACATAGACCAGCTGCGCATCGGCGTGGTAGACCGGCCGGCATTCCAGCGCGTCCAGCGAGACGGCCACCACATCGGCCAGCTTGCCCGCTTCCAGCGAGCCCAGATCGGCCTCGCGGCCCATCGCCTTGGCGGCCCGGATGGTGGCCATTTCCAGCGCGGTGCGCGCCGAGACGGTGAGCGGGTCGCCCGTCACGCCCTTGGCCAGCAGGGCCGCGGCGCGGATCTCGGCAAACATGTCCTGGCGGTTGTTGGAGGCGGCACCGTCGGTGCCCAGAATCGTGTTCACGCCAGCGGCTTCCAGCGCCTTGATCGGCGCCACACCCGAGGCCAGCTTGAGGTTGGAGCTGGGGTTGTGCACCAGATGCACCTTCCGCGCCGCCAGCATCGCGATCTCGGCCTCGGTGAGATGCACCATGTGCACGGCCAGCATGCGCTCGTTCAACACGCCCAGCTTGTTGAGGCGCTCCAGCGGCCGCATGCCGTATTGCTTCAGGCTGCCGTCCACTTCCTCCTGGGTCTCGTGGATATGGCAGTGCATCTGGATGTCCAGACGCTCGGCCAGTTCGCGCAGCTTGACGAAGGTCTCGTCCGACACCGTGTAGGGCGCGTGCGGCGCGCTGGTCCAGTCCAGCAGGCTTTCGCCCTTGTACTGCTCGTAGGCGGCCACGCCACGGTCGATGTACTCCTGGGCATTGGCGGCATAGCCGGTGGGGAAGTCGATCACATTGATCGACACGCCGGCGCGGATGCCCGCGTCCACCGCTGCACGGGCCATCGCGGTGGGGAAGAAATACATGTCGTTCAGATAGGTCACGCCACCGCGCAGCGCCTCGGCGGCGGAGAGCAGCGAGCCCTGGTAGGTCCAGTCCTCGCTGACCCACTTCTTCTCCAGCGGCCAGATATGGTTGTTGAGCCAGTCCATCAGGGCCAGGTCGTCGGCCACGCCGCGCAGCAGCGACATGGCCGAATGGGTGTGGCCGTTGATCAGGCCGGGGATCAGCACATGCTGGCCCAGCTCGACGCGCTCGGCATCGGCATAGCGCGCCTCGGCCTCGCCCCAAGGCAGCACGGCGGCGATGCGCTCGCCGTCCATCACCACCGCATGCTGCTCGAGCACGGCGCCGCCAGGGGTCATGGGAAGGACCCAGCGGGCCTTGAGGATGGTTTGCTGCTTGCTCATGATGGGGTCGCTCAGTCGAAAAGACGGGTGAATTCTGACAGCACGCGGGCCGCGTCCACGCGCACGCAGACCTGCTGCGCGGGGCTGTGGGCCCAGGGTGAATCGGGGGCGGCCAGGCCCTGGTGATCCTGGATGGTCTGGCCGCGCGCGATGCCGTCCAGTACGACGCGCACCGGGCCGGCGCGCAGGCCGAAGGCCTCGGGTGCGGCCACGTACACGGCCGCGCTGGCGTCGTGCGAGTAGATGCCGCCGATGCCGTCGCGCTCGTGATAGAAATCCTGGTAATGGCGTGTCGCGGCCCAGAGGAAGTCGCCCACGGCGCCCTGCTGGCCGCCACGGCCCTTCAGGGCGGCCAGATCGTCGTGCTTCATCACCACCTCCTGGGTCACGTCGAGGCCGACGATCACCACCGGCCAGGCCGCGGCAAACACCGCATCGGCCGCCTCGGGGTCGTTGATGATGTTGGCCTCGGCCACCGGGCTGACATTGCCGCCATGGCCATGCGTGCCGAAGGCGCCGCCCATCACCACCACCTGCCGCACCTTGGCGGCGATGCCGGGGTCGTGGCGCAGCGCCAGCGCGAGATTGGTGAGCGGGCCCACGGCCACCAGGGTGATCTGGCCCGGCTCGGCATTGACCATGGCACAGATCAGCTCATGCGCCGGACGGCCGTCGACCTCGCGCCGTGGCGCGGGCACCAGCGCGCCCACGCCACCCAGGCCGTCCTCGCCGTGCACATGGGCCGGAAAGGCCTGGTCCTGGCGCGGTCGCAAGGGGCCGGAGGCGCCGGCCGCCACCGGCAGATCGAGCTCATAAAGCGCCGCCAGCGCCAGCGCATTGCGCGTGGTGGTGGCGACGGCGGCATTGCCGAACACGGTGGTGATGGCGCGCAGCCGGATGGCGGGGTGGCGCGCCAGCACATAGAGCGCCATGGCGTCGTCGATGCCGGGATCGGTGTCGAAGATGACGGATTGGGGAACTGCTTGCATGGCTGAAAAACCTCAGGAGCGCGGCTGCAGCTCGGCTGCGAGTTCGGCACGGCGCGGCATGGCCGTCTGCACGCCGGCGCGGCTCACCGCCAGCGCGGCTGCGGCCTGGCCCAGGCGCACCGCGTCTGCGGGCGCCCAGCCTTCGGCCAGGCCGGTGGCCAGTCCGCCGACAAAGGTGTCGCCGGCACCCACCGTGTCCACCGCGGTGACGCGCTGTGCCGGCAGATGTTGCGCGCCTTGTTGCGCACTGCACAGCAGCACGCCCTGGGCGCCCAGGGTGACCACGACCTGGCCCGGGCCACGCGCGAGCAGCACCTCGGCCGCCGCCCGCACCTGTTCCAGGCTGGCGCTGGGCATGCCCGCCATCTGGCCGGCCTCGGTTTCATTGAGCACCAGCCACTGCGTCTGGGCCAGCAGCTCGGCGCTCACCGGCAGGGCCGGCGCGGCGTTCAGAATGGTCGTCACCCCGGCCGCGCGTGCCAGCGCAAAGGCATGCGCAATGGCGGGCTGCGGCACTTCCAACTGGGCCACCACCACGCGCGCCGCCTGCAGCACCGCCTTGGCCTGCTCGACGTCGGCCGCGCTCAGCTGCGCATTGCTGCCCGGCACGTAGACGATGGAGTTCTCGCCGCCCTGGCTGGCCACCATGATGACGGCGATGCCCGGCAGCGCCATGGCATCGGTGGCAACCGCCGCGGTGTGCACACCTTCGGCGCCCAGCGCCGTCAGCAGCTCGGCGCCATGCTGGCGCGTGCCGACGCGCGACACGAAGGCCACCTCGGCGCCCAGGCGCGCCGCGGCCACCGCCTGGTTGGCACCCTTGCCGCCCGGGGCCATCACAAAGGCCTCGCCCACCAGGGTCTCGCCGGGCGCCGGCAGGCGCGGCGAATGCGAGACCATGTCCATATTGATGCTGCCCACCACCACCACGCTGGCGGGCTTGCTGCTTGCTGTTGCAGTCATGAAAAGATTCCTTGGCAATCAGGCGAGCGCGGCGCTGCTTTCGCGCACCACCAGGCGCGGCGTCAGCAACACATCCTTCAGCGGTGCGCCAGGGTTGTCGATGCGGTCCAGCAGCACGCGAGCGGCCTCACGGCCGAGCTCCTTGATGGAGCAGCCCACGGTGGTGAGCGCGGGGTAGACGAAGCTGCTCAGCTCGATGTCGTCGAAGCCCACGATGGAGAGTTGCTCGGGCACCTTGCGCCCCAGCTCGGCCGCGGCGCGCAGGCCGCCCATCGCCATCATGTCGTTGCCGGCGAACACGGCCGTGATCTCGGGATGCTTGCGCAGCAGCGCCCGCACCGCCTCGTAGCCGCCGGCGCTGGAGAAGTCGCTCTCCACCAGCCAGCCTTCCTGCGGCGTGATGCCGCGCTCCAGCAGCGCCTGGCGCCAGCCCTCGACACGCTCGATCGCCACCTCGAACTCGGCCGGGCCGCTGATGCAGCCAATGTGCCGGTGCCCCAGCTCCAGCAAATGCGCCACCGCCGCATGCGCGCCGGCCTGGTTGTGCACGCTGACGCGGTCGGCGCGCGCGCCGGGCACCAGGCGGTCCACCGTCACCGCGGGCACGCTGGCCAGCTTGAAGATCTTCGCCAGCGAGGCGGCATCGCCGGCCGAGGCCAGCAGCAGGCCGTCGATGCGCTTTTCCAGCAGGGTGCGCATGTACTGCTGCTGGCGCTTGGGGTCGTTGTCGGAGTTGCACAGAAACACCGAGTAGCCCGCCAGGCGGCAGCATTCCTCGACGCCACAGACCAACTCGGCGAAGAAAGGGTTCTGCACATTCGGCACCAGCACGCCGATGATCTTGGTCTCGCTCTTGCGCAGCGAGCGCGCCACCGCGCTGGGCAGGTAACCGATCTCCTCCACGGCGGCCAGCACGCGCCGGCGCGCATCGGCGCTCACCGGGCGGGTGTCGTTGAGGACATGCGATACCGTCGTAAAGGACACCCCGGCCAGGGCGGCCACGTCTTTGATCGTGCTCACGGATGCTTGTTGCTCGCTAGGGTCGGATCGATGGATCCAGATTGGCAAACGTTTGCCAGCCTGCGTAGCATAGCCCAAAAGGCCTGATCTACATCAGGCTGGCGCGCCGCCCACACCGGGGACAAACCCAGCAAAAACAAAGCCCCCGAGCGAGGCTGCGGGGGCTGCTGCGATCGGGCAGGCAGTGAGCCTGCCGGCGATCATCAACGCTGGGCGATGGGCTTGACGTTGCGCGAGGTGGCGCCGACGAAGAGCTGGCGCGGACGGCCGATCTTGTACTCGGGGTCGCCGATCATCTCGTTCAGCTGGGCGATCCAGCCCACCGTGCGGGCGAGTGCAAAGATCGCGGTGAACAGCGGCACCGGGATGCCGATGGCGCGCTGCACGATGCCCGAGTAGAAGTCCACGTTCGGGTAGAGCTTGCGGGCGACGAAGTATTCGTCTTCCAGCGCGATCTTCTCGAGTTCCATCGCGAGCTTGAAGAGCGGGTCGTCGTGCAGGCCCAGCTCGTTCAGCACCTCGTGGCAGGTCTCGCGCATCAGCTTGGCGCGCGGGTCGTAGTTCTTGTAGACGCGGTGACCGAAGCCCATCAACTTGACGTTGCTGTTCTTGTCCTTCACCTGCTTGATGAACTCGCCGATCTTGGCCACGCCACCCATTTGCTGGATGTCGCTGAGCATGTTCAGGCAGGCCTCGTTGGCGCCGCCGTGGGCCGGGCCCCACAGGCAGGCCACGCCGGCGGCGATGGCTGCAAAGGGGTTGGTGCCCGAGGAGCCGCACAGACGCACCGTCGAGGTCGAGGCGTTCTGCTCGTGGTCTGCATGCAGGGTGAAGATGCGGTCCATGGCGCGCACCAGCACGTCATTGGGCTTGTAGTCCTCGCAAGGCGTGGCAAACATCATGCGCATGAAGTTGCCGGCGTAGCTGAGGTCGTTCTTCGGATAGATATAGGGCTGGCCGACCGTGTACTTGTAGGCCATCGCCACCATCGTCGGCATCTTGGCGATCAGGCGGATCGCCGCGATCTCGCGATGCTCGGGGTTATTGATGTCGGTGCTGTCGTGATAGAAGGACGACATCGCACCCACCAAGCCGGTCATCACGGCCATCGGGTGGGCGTCGCGGCGGAAGCCGCGCAGGAAGAACTGCATCTGCTCGTTGACCATGGTGTGGTTGGTCACGCGCGAGACGAAATCCGCCTTCTGGGTTTCGTTGGGCAGCTCTCCGTACAGCAGCAGATAGCAGGTCTCGAGGTAGTCGCAGTTCACCGCCAGCTGCTCGATCGGGTAGCCGCGATACAGCAGCTCGCCCTTGTCGCCATCGATGTAGGTGATGGTCGAGTTGCAGGAGGCGGTGGAGAGGAAGCCCGGGTCGTAGGTGAACTTGCCCGTCTGCGCGTAGAGCTTGCGGATGTCGATCACATCCGGGCCTACCGAGCCCTTGTAAATGGGCAGGTCCATTTGCGGGCTGCCGTCCGAGAACGACAGGGTGGCTTTGACGTCAGACGGGGTCATAAGTCTTTCCTTGTGACAGCTTTTCGAAAGAATTCACTACTTGGGAACACGCAGCAGCTTGAGCACGGCCCGCACCTCGGGGCGATCCAGTTCGCCCTCGGGCTCCTTGCGGGCCAGGAACAGGTCCATCAGGTCGTTGTCGGCCAGGTCCATCAGAAGCGTCAGGCCCAGGGCCTGAGACTCTGTGAGCGTGGCCTCGTGGCGCACAAAGAAGCGCTCAATGAAAAGGTCATTCTCAAGCAAACCGCGGCGGCAGCGCCACTTGAGTTTGGAGAGAGCTCTCTCGTCGATGCGGGCTTCTTCAGTGCCGGTGCTCATGCTGTGCAGACAATGTTCGCGCTCAGACCGCGCGACGCACCATCAGTTCCTTGATCTTGCCAATCGCCTTGGTGGGGTTCAGACCCTTGGGGCAGACGTCCACGCAGTTCATGATGGTGTGGCAGCGGAACAGGCGGTACGGATCTTCCAGGTTGTCCAGGCGCTCGGCGGTGGCTTCGTCGCGGCTGTCGGCGATGAAGCGGTAGGCCTGCAGCAGACCGGCCGGGCCCACGAACTTGTCGGGGTTCCACCAGAAGCTGGGGCAGCTCGTCGAGCAGCTGGCGCACAGGATGCACTCGTACAGGCCGTCGAGCTCCTCGCGCTCCACCGGTGACTGCAGACGCTCCTTCTCCGGCGGAATGTTGTCATTCACCAGATAGGGCTTGATCGAGTTGTACTGCTTGAAGAACTGCGTCATGTCGACGATCAGGTCGCGCACCACCGGCAGGCCCGGCAGCGGCTTCAGCACGATCGTGGCCGGCAGCGACAGCATATTGGTCAGGCAGGCCAGACCGTTCTTGCCGTTGATGTTCATCGCGTCCGAGCCGCACACGCCTTCGCGGCAGGAGCGGCGGAAGGACAGCGTGGGGTCCACGGCCTTCAGCTTGATGAGGGCGTCCAGCAGCATGCGTTCATGGCCATCGAGCTCGATCTCGATGGTCTGCATATAGGGCTTGGCGTCCTTGTCCGGGTCGTAACGGTAGATCTGGAAGGTGCGTTTCATGGCTCTAATCCTTTAGAAGGTGCGGACCTTGGGCGGCACCGATTCCACCGTCAGCGGTTGCAGGTTCACGGGCTTGTAGTCGAGGCGGTTGCCTTCGGAGTACCACAGCGTGTGCTTCATCCAGTTGGCGTCGTCACGGTTCGGGAAGTCGTTGTGCGCATGCGCACCACGGCTTTCCGGGCGGGCGGCCGCCGAGATCATGGTGGCCTTGGCGGCCTCGATCAGGTTGTCGACCTCCAGGGCCTCGACGCGCGCGGTGTTGAACACCTTGCTCTTGTCCTTCAGGCCGATGCTCTTGACGCGCTCGGCCACTTCCAGGATCTTGCTCACGCCCTCGTTCATCACCGCCTGGGTGCGGAACACGCCGGCGTGCTTTTGCATCGTCGAGCGGATGTCGTTGGCCACGTCCTGCGCGTATTCGCCGTTGGTGGCCGACTCCAGGCGCGCCAGGCGTGCCAGGGTCAGGTCCGCCGCGTCCTTGGGCAGGGGCTTGTGGTTCTTGTTCTTG
>Ga0208514_100215_pt1 | contig 41738 bp, 24 predicted proteins | sample LakWasMet70_HOW9_2_FD_183900 | JGI IMG/M metagenome (GOLD analysis project Ga0208514, IMG submission 183900) | Freshwater sediment methanotrophic microbial communities from Lake Washington under simulated oxygen tension - Sediment Metagenome... | ecosystem: Environmental > Aquatic > Freshwater >...
TAAAGGACGTGATGGCCGTTCCTGCATTACTGGATAATTGAAAATAACCACCGGTAACGGCACTAACATTGTACGTAAAGCTGCCATTATCCGGATCGGTAACCGCAAAATTAGCGCCAGTTAAAGTGACGGTTTGACCTTCATTGATCGTCAAGCTAGCGCTAGTTAGCACGGGGGTGTCGTTTACTGGCGTATAGTTGATTGTTGCGGCTAGCGCATTGGAATCAATCACGCCGTCATTGGCTTTTACACTATAGCTTGGGGCTACCTCATTGCCATCGTGTACAAATTGCACTAAACCGCCGGTCAAATCTGCGGTGTTAAAGGACGTGATGGCCGCTCCTGCATTACTGCTCAATTGAAAATAACCACCGGTAACGGCACTAACGGTATACGTAAAGCTGCCATTATCCGGATCGGTAACCGCAAAATTAGCGCCAGTTAAAGTAACGGTTTGATCTTCATTGATCGTCAAGCTAGCGCTAGTTAGCACGGGGGCATCGTTCGCTGGCGTATAGTTGATAGAAGCTGACAAGCTATTGGAATCCGAAATGCCGTCATTGGCTTTTACATTAAAGCTTGGGGCTACCTCATTGCCATCGTGTACAAACTGCACTAAACCGCCGGTCAAATCTGCGGTGTTAAAGGAGGTAACAGCCACGCCTGCGTTGTTGCTCAATTGAAAATAACCACCAGTCAGCGCGCTCACGGTATAAGTAAAGCTGCCATTATCCGGATCGGTAACCGCAAAATTAGCGCCAGTTAAAGTGACGGTTTGACCTTCGTTTAAAGTCAAGCTAGCGCTGGTTAGCACGGGGGCATCGTTCGCTGGCGTATAGTTGATTGTTGCGGCTAGCGCATTGGAATCAATCACGCCATCATTGGCTTTTACACTAAAGCTTGGGGCTACCTCATTGCCATCGTGTACAAATTGCACTAAACCAGTTGTTAAATCAGCCGTGCTAAAGGAGGTGATTGGGTTGCCAGCATTACTGCTCAATTGAAAATAACCACCAGTCAGCGCGCTCACGGTATAAGTAAAACTGCTGTTATCCGGATCGGTGACGGCAAAGTCAGCGTCAGTTAAAGTAACGGTTTGACCTTCATTTAAAGTCAAGCCAGCGCTAGTTAGCACGGGCGTGTCGTTTACGCCTTGAATTGTTACCGTAATTTGAGTTGTTGAAATTAAACCGGCCGTATCTTGCAGGGTATAGGTGAAGGTGTCTGTTAAGGTATCGGCTATTGTTTTCAGCGCTTGCACACTTGAATTTGAGTTATCAACGGTGTAAGTATATGCACCATTGCCAGCGATACTGATGGAGCCATAGGATCCTGTTACCGTGCTGCCTACCGAACCAGACGCGCTGCCAACCGTGCCAACAGCAACTCCGATGACGGTTTTGGTATCGCCGCTATCGACATCGGTATCGTTGGTTAACACATTGCCGGTTGGGTTGGTTCCGGTTGTGCTGTTATTTGTGCCGCCTGCTTCCACGGCTGTGGCGGTATCGACAACGGCTGACGGTGCTTCGTTGATATCGGTCAGGTTGATGGTCATGATCTGGTCGAAAGACAATCCACCAGCATCGGTTGCCCGAACGGTTATGGCATGGCTGGTAGCTGCTTCGTAGTTTAATAATGAGCCATCCGCAACTGTTATTAAGCCAGAGCCACTCGCAATCGCAAATCGACCACCGGCCGAATTGGGCAGCGTATACGTCCAGTTATCAGGCACGTCAACATCGACACCTGCTACGGAACCAACCACCGTTCCATTTGCGGCATTTTCCGGGATTGTTGACAAGGCTATCGAGCCGCCCTCAAGCCTTGCATTGGCCCAAACTGCATGGTCAAACGCATTTCCGTTATTGCCATTATCAACTTCTAAACGCAGTGTCGTACCGCCAGTTGTGTCTATGTTAAGTTCGATAGGCGCAGTTAATGAGCTCACGTTGCCGCTTGAGTACTTCAGATTACCGTCAACGTACACATAAAACTGTACTTGTCCATAATTGCCGGCCTGATAGTCATTGATGCCTATGGTTGCCTTAAAGTTGGTTGCGCCATTAATATTATAATCCACCGAGCCAGTACCCAAGCCAACAGAGCCGGGGTGAGTACCCAGGCCTTTAGGATAGTTGATGCCGTCAAGCGTAATCGGCCCACCGCCATGATCGGTATCTAAAGTTAAGTCATATATGGTGTTTGCTGTGGCTGTTTGGTCTGATAGATAGCGGGTTACAACGACTGCGGTGGGCGCATCGTTGACCTTGCTTGGAGCAATGTAGCCAACAACGGTATTGCTGGTGCCACCATCGCCATCGGTAATAGTCGCAGATAGCGAGCGAGTGGCGGTTGAAGGAGATTCGGATGTATTTTGATAGCTAAGCCTACGCATGACTGCTTGCGCAATGGCGGCGGTTGCGTTGTTGTTAAAGGTAATAGTTAAAGCAGTACCGCCTGTCACCGGGCCGTTAAAACTCGCAACCAACACACCGCCATAACTTATATTGACTCCGCTAACACCCACTTGGCCAACGCCATTGCCTTGATTTTGGATGGTTAATTTGTCTTCCGGCAGGCCATTAGCGGTAATCTGGATAACCAACTGACCACCGTTTAAATCTGCCGAGTCGGGGTCGCTAATGGTGGCTGTGCCGCCAATGATTACTGGCCCTGAGTTTTCAACATAGGGCAGTGTGCCGGTACTGGATGTTAATGCCGGGGCATCATTAACTGCTGTTATCGTTACAGTTGTGCTACCGTTAGCCGTAAGTGCGCCGCCGGTGCCTTGTACGCCGGTATTGCCGTCACTAAACGTCCAGTTGATTTGGGCGCTGGCGGAGGGCGCATCGCTGCTGTTGCTGTAAGCAATTTTTTGCAGGGCAGCGTTAACCAGTGCGTTGGTGGCGTTACTGTTAAAGGTTAACAATAGTGTGCCGCCTGAATTAGTCGTAACAGTGCCGATAATGGTTGCGCCAACGCTTAGGTTGCCGCCTTGTGTTAATGCGCCCAGGGTACTTGTTGCGGAAAACAGATCTTGCGCATTGGCACCGCCATTTCTGGCTAATGTAAGCGTCGCTCCATTGTAATTGGTTGCCGAAAGCTCAGCATCATAGATTTGTACGTTGCTATCCAACAGCACTGCTGCGCCGTTTTCCGTATAGCTTGGTGCGCCATCCAGGGTATTGGCTAAGTTTAAACGTGTGTCCAGCGAGCCATTGCTGTTATAACGGGCGATGGCAAAATCATAATTACCGGTTTTAGTGGATGTGCCTAAGACAATAATTTTACCAGAGGCATCAATGGTTACAACGGCACCACGGTCATCACTACTGCCGCTGGTAGTAAATTCGGTATCCACCTTACCGGTGCCGTTGAATGTGCTATCTAAGCTGCCATCGGTGTTATAGCGCGCCACAGCAAAATTATTACCGCTCGTATTGCTTTGCCCTGCCACCAGTATTTTTCCATCCGATTGCACAGTCACGCTAAGAGCAAGATCGCCCCCTGCGCTAAAGGAGGTGGTGACTTTGCCTGTTAAATTGAAAGAGGTATCCAGACTGCCGTTGCTGTTATATCGAACTAAGCCAAAGTCATTGTTGCCAGCAGTAACAGCATCAGTCCAGCCAGCAACCAGCAGTTTACCATCGGGTTGCACGGTCACTGAATAACCGGAATCATTGCTTGCCGATCCTAGATCAGTAATGGCTTTACCTGTGCCGTTAAATGAAGTATCTGGCGTGCCGTCGCTGTTGTATCGGGCAATGGCAAAATCAAAGCTGGTGCCGTTGAATGCGTAACCGCCCAGCACAATTTTTCCATCTGGCTGTATGGTCACGCTGGTAGACTTGTCGCTGCCTGTGTTGTTATTGAAGTCAGTGGTTTTAGAACCACCAGAGCCAAAACTGGTATCAAGACTTCCATCGGTATTAAAGCGAGTGACAAAAAAATCGTTGTTGTAGGTGCCGGCGACGACCAGCTTGCCATCGGTTTGTATTGCAGCGCCCACGGCTTGATCGCCAAGATATTGGTTATCTATAACAATGCCATCACCACCGCCATAGCTAGTGTCCAGTGAGCCGTCGCTATTATATTGCACCATGACTACTTTGAAGCCACTGATATAGGAGCTGCCTATGGCCAAAATTTTGCCATCAGGCAGAATTTTTACACTTTGGGCTATATCATCACTTGAGCCTATGGTAGTCGTCACTTTGCCGGTTCCAGCACCAAAACTGGTGTCCAATGAGCCATCTTCGTTATACCGTGCGATGGCAAAGTCTTTTTTTCCAGCCAAATTGCTGTAACCAACAGCTACTATTTTTCCATCAGATTGAATAGCCGCATCATTAATGAAGTCCATTGCGGTAGCTCTGATGTCTGTGTTGGTAAGGCCTGTGCCAGCCGAAAATACTGGGGCTGTATTGCTCTGTGTGGTGATCACATTCATGGCAAATTCGGATGTGGCACCATAACTGCCATTACCGGAATAGACTGTGGCTGTGGCGGTAACTCGGTCGTTTGTGGCAATATTAACACCGGATAATAAGACATTGATCGGTGCATTACCCGAGCCATCCGTAGTCACGGTTGTTGCACCCAGGTAAATTTTGCCCTCACCATAACCACTGGCATCTTCGCTACCGGCCGGACTGGAAAAAAATTCAATCCGAAAGCTGGTTGAAGCCGTCGAATTTAGGCTGCCAACAATAGTTGTGCTGCCGTTGGCTGATATTGCTGAAGTTAGCACTGGAAAATTCTGCAAGCCATTTGCGCCGCTGTCGCCGTCACCCAAATCGTTGGCTGTTACAAAAGCGCCATTTTCACTGCCACCGTTTAGATTGATGCCGAGTGCGGCATTATTCCAAATGCGATTTCCTAATAAGGCATTGCCGTTGTTAGCGGTAGCGTCGATATAAATACCGTTCCCGACAGAGCTATTGGCAATGGAATTGCCGTCACGAGTACCTGTGCCGCCGATTACAGTACTGCCCGCACCGTTACCAATATAGATGCCACGTTGATTGCCGCCCGAAAGAGTACCAGCTGCATCCGTACCGAAGTTGTTGCCGTGGACAACAGTGCCAGTACTTGCCCCCCATATTTCCAGACCAGCAAAAACCGCACCCACTACTGTGTTGCCGTCATTAATGCCGAAGCCGCCGATAATTGTGTTATCCGAGCCATTGGTGACTAGAATGCCATCGCGTCCGTTAGCAAGCACTGTAGAGCCGTTAGCTGCTAATCCAACCCAGTTGCCTTTGACTATGTTGGAGTCGGATGCTTCACCATTAACTTGAATGCCATCTTCACCGTTTCCACCAACAATATTCCGCTGGTTGACATTGCTGCCGCCAACCGTATTGTTGGTAGCGCCATTTTGCAAAATGATGCCGTCAGCGCTGTTGGCAATAGCTATGTTGCCTAAATAATCAGTACCGACATAGTTACCGATTATTTGGTTGCCAGTAGCTGCTGTTGTGCCATCAATGATGATGCCATTTTGATTGCCAGCAATAACGTTTCTTTCTGCTGCGCTTGTGCCACCAATAATGTTGTTGCTTGAATAACTGAAAATACCTGCGCCTGCATTTGCTATAGCGGCAGTTCCCGCGGCATTCAGGCCGATATAATTACCGGAAATAATCGTATTGGGCGCGGTCGCACTGAGCCGAATTCCTTCAAAGTTAATAGTGCCACTGATAACATTCCCATAACCGGCAATTGAACCACCAATGGTATTGCCCGCCGAATCCACATAAACGCCAGAGTTTAAATTACCAACAGCAGCGGTACCGGCAGCATTGGTACCGATATAATTGCCACGAATCTGATTACCGGTAGCACCACCACCTATGAAAATACCCAGGCCGGAGTTTGCAGATAATACATTGCGATCATTGGCGGAGCTGCCGCCAATAATATTGTTATTAGAATTCCAGATATTGACTCCTTGCTGGTTTCCAGCTCCACCAGTCCCCGCAGAATTTAGGCCTATCCAGTTACCGGCAACCGTATTGCTACTGGAAAATGCAATGTCGACACCATCCTGAGTAAAGTTTTGAATAACCAGACCCCGAATTGAGCTGCCATCAGAGCCGGTATACAATCTTAAGCCATCCTGGATCGCTCCATGTCCATTAAGAACAATCGCTGGCCGATTACCATTGGCAGCAAAACTGTCATCGGTGGTGGCATCAATGTTAACTACCGTAGTAATATCCGGCAGAAGTGTTGATAGCGTGATGGTATGAATGCCTGTGCCTGAAATGTTAAAATCGATATTATCCGTGCCTGCGTTGGCATTGGCGTCATCAATAGCTTGCCGCAAAGATCCCGCTCCAGAATCATTGGTATTGGTAACGGTATAAGTGGCAAGCGCGCCTTGCCATGTATGCTGGGCTTGCTCAGAAACAGCAACGGTAGTTTCAATTGGGCCAGTTGATGTTTCCAGATTCCAATCGCCAAACTCACTCGTGCTGCCGGTACGGTTGATACTGGCCGCCACATCCGCACCGGTTAAGTTGGCTAGCGTTTGTATAGCCGATTGTCCGGCAGCGCCTTGTCCGTAATTACAACCGTAAATTAACAAATCAGCATCAGCAGACAGATGTTGACCTATGGCTTGTAATTGATTTGCGTATTGGTTGATTAATGAGGTTTGCGTTAAAAAACTACTGCCTAAATGCAGTTCCGCACTGGAGCCTTCGGCAATCAAATGAATAGCAGAAATCTGCGTTTGGTCCTGCAAAGCCTCTGCGATTTGTTGAATGCCATCTTTGTTTGTATCCAGCAAAACCACGTCCAGCTGCCTGCCTGACTGTTTTTGTTGCTGAAGATCATCTAACAGGGCTTGGTAATTGTTTACTTTGGGGTCAACAAAAACAAATTCGTGGCCGGATTTCTGTTGATGAGGATTATTGTTGTTACCTACATTGCTTTCAAGCGTGACTGCATCTTGCGGATTTGGCTCTGTTAGCACTAACGGAGGTTGAGATATTTTGATGGGTTCCAATTGATGATTTACATCAATATAGGCAGCGACAGGATGCGTTAGCGGTGGCGCCAGTAATGCTTCGGCACCGCCGGAAAAAAGTACTCGAGGTTCCAGTTCTTCCAAGATCGGCCTGGAATGGTAATGATTTTTACGTGATTTCTTATACATGGCGACCTGAATAGACTGGATCATCGGCTGAGAAAGCAATGATTTTTCCTGATTCACAAGGAAAACTTGTTAAAGTCTAGTTGAAGAGCGGAATATTTTTTGAGATACAAGACAAGGATCAGGCAAGTTAGTTTGCAGTTACCTAGTCAATTTTTTATTTTACGCTGGTTGATTGAGCGCTAGAAGTCTAAAAAATCAGTTAGGCAATAAGAAAACCAATCTTGCAGTGGCTAAGAACGAACGGAACCCTGTGGCTTTTAATGAGCCTTTGAAAAAGTCTTTTCAGGCATCGGTGAAATAATAGGGGAAGGGGTTTCAAAATCAAAGCTGGCAATACAGTTAACACCGCCAACCAGATGATCGTCCGGGTTGGGTAATGCCAAGCGTACGCTAAAACTGCCACTAGCAGGATCTATCAGTTGATCAACCACAGTAACCGTTGCTTTTAATTCTGTTCCAGCGGGGCGTTCCGGGCGAATCTTGGCAATCATGCCTTTTTTAATCAAGCCAAAATACTCGGTTGGCGCAACCAATTCCACACGCAACGGGTTTATTTGTGCCAGTTTCATAATGGCGCGGTCTGCAACGGATTCACCAATCATGGCATAACGATCAATGACTACCCCGTCGATTGGGCTTTTTATGGTTTTAAGCGATAACTGGGCTTTAGTTAATTCTAGTGTTAAGCCAGCGGCTTTCTTGCGTTCTTCGGCTTTTTTTAATTCGGTTTCCGCTAAGGCCACTTCGGTATCGACTTTGTCTTTTTCCAGACGAGATACCGAGTTTTTTTGGAACAAGGTTTGATAGCGATCTCGGTTGCGTTTGGCATAATCCAATTGGACTTTGCGATTGTTAATTTCACTTTCGTTATTTGCATCTAACGTGGCCTGGTTGAGCTTGGCTTGTTCAATAGACGATTCCAACTGAGCCACTGCCTGGTCTTTGTTAACGTGGTCGCCTTTGCTAACAAACAGTTTTTCCAATACGCCCAATGAAGGGCTGCTAAGCTCAATATACATTTCTGGTTTAACCATACAATCCAGCTCGGCAGCATAAGCGGGCGCTAAAAATGAGCCCAACAAAGGCAGCGCAATTAAGTTGATTCTTAGTCTCAGCATTTTAGTCATTAGATTCTTGGCAAAAATTCATGGTCGGGTATCCTTAAACCTATAAAAATCAGTCAGGCTTGAAGAAAACCGTTCGTGCTGAGCTAAGCCGAAGCATGAGCTTAGTCGAAGCATGAACGGTTTTCTTCACTCTCACCAATGGCGAGTCACACAAACCCCGTTCAACCCTTCGACAAGCTCAGGGCGAACGGGATTTGTGTGAATAAACTGCGTTATCTAGGTTAATCAGCGTTATTCAAACTTTCCAGAAAAAGCTAATAGCTTTGCCAGTTGGCGGTCTTGCTTCATTAACTGGCTTCTAAGTTGCCGCTGTCTTTTTTCGTTGTGCTTTTGCGGAAAGCGTAGCAGCCAGTTGGCTAATAAATTTGGCATGGCGCGATTGTCTTTACAAAACCAGCCTAGTAAATTAAGCATAGCAGAAGTGTACAAATGCTTTAAGGCAGGATCTTCCAAAGACAAAATAGCTTCAACACTGCCCGGGTCACCTTGCCTGGCGCATCGACCGTAAAGTTGTCTATCCAGGCGCCGGGATTCGTTGCTGTTTAAAGCAATAATATGCAAGCCGCCCAGCTCAAACACGCCAATGCCCAATGCAATGTCGGTGCCGCGCCCAGCCATATTGGTTGCTACGGTGATCGCCTGGGGTTTGCCTGCTTTGGCAATGATATCGGCTTCGAATTGGTCTTGTTTGGCATTGAGTACGCGGTGAGGAAAACCGGCGGCCGATAACCAGCCACTGACTTTTTCTGACTCTGATACAGCGCTGGTGCCGATTAACACAGGGCGCTTTTGTTCATACAGCTGGGCTATTCGTGCTAAAAAAACCTGTTGTTTAATCTCGGCAGTACGGAAAATCCGTTCCGGCATCAGCAATCGTTGGGAAGGTTTATGCGTGGCGACACTGACGGTATGCAATCCGTACAAGCTATGCAGTTCTGCGGCAACTTCCTTAAGCGTGCCCGATGTACCACCTAACCGGAGGTAACGGCTAAAAAAACGTTGATAACTGATGCGGGCCAAAGGTTCGCGTTGTTCCGAAATTAAGCAACCTTCTTTGGCTTCAATCATTTGTTGCAAGCCATTTTCCCAGGCGCGATCAGCCATTATGCGGCCAGTAAATTCATCGACAATTTTTACCTTATCGCCTTCCACTATGTAATGCTTATCTTTTTGATAGAGGTATTCGGCCACTAGTGCCAACTTAATTAATGAATAGTTTTTTTTTGGATTCTGCCAAGTGGAGGGTAAGCTGGAAATTAGCTCGTCCAAGGTGATTTCACCATGCTCAGTCAATTCAATGTCACGGTTTTTGCTGTCCAAAATAAAATCTTCATCAATGAGCAATGACGACGCCAAGTACATGGCATCATTGTAAATAGTGCTGTCTTCAGAATCTTCCCGTAACTGACTGATGATGAGTGGCGTTTTGGCTTCATCAATCAACACGCTGTCAGCTTCATCCACTAATGCAAAGCATAATCCTCTCAGCAGTAATGGCTGATATTGTTCAGGATTGCGTTCGCGTTTAATTTGCTGAAATTGATTGCTTAACAAGCCCAGATCATGGCCGGTTGCAATTCGGTCACGCAAGTAATCGAAGGCAATTTGTTTGTTGGTTGTGTGCACAATATGGCATTGATAATTTTTACGGCGCTGTTCGGTTTCCATGCCATCAACAACTGAGCTGGCTTTTAGACCAAGGCGCTCATACAGCGGGCGCATAATGCCTGCATCCCTGGTGGCCAGATAATCATTGGCTGTGATGACATGCACAGGAATGCCCGCTAATGCCGCAGTGCAGGCCGGTAATGTGGTGGTCAACGTTTTACCTTCGCCCGTTGCCATTTCCGCTAACATGCCGTTGATCATCAACCAGCCGCCGAACAATTGTTCATCATAATGCCGTTTTCCAAGAGTGCGCACGGCGGCTTCACGGATAATGGCAAAGGCTTGAAAAATCAATTCGTCTATTAAACCCTGGTTGTGCAGTTGCTGTTGCAATTCCAAATAGGCAATTGTTAACGCGTTTTCCGTGCAATTTTTTAATGACTTTGCATAATGGTCAACTTTTGCGACCACGCCGGCTTGACTGTAACGGTTTCCTGAGAAAGCATGACGGGCTTTATCAAACAGTTTTTCTGCGCGTTGTTCAAATAAGCTTAACCGGCTTTCTGATTTTTGCGGGTAGTTACCCAAGCGCAAGCCGGGGCGTAGCATTAATTCAGACATTAAATTGCCTCAAAAATACTTGTCGGGCGCTGCGATACCATTGGCTGGCTAGTGGTTCGCTGCCGTGGTTGATTCGAATGTAAGCTCTTAAGCCGATGGGCAATTGTTTCTGATCCGAATTAAATTGCAGGTCGACTAAAAAATACTTTTGCAGGCTCAACGGCTGCTTGTCAGGTTCCGATGAGGTTTGAATAACCCCGCCACCCGAAACGGCCAAGGCTTCACTTGGTAATTTATTGGTTGCTTCCGGGGCTTGCCGGATGATGTTCGCGTCATATTCTTGGTTTAGGCTATTAGCCAAACGAACCTTGATTTCCAAAATACGATTGCGTAATTGGCCTATGTGGTCTTGGCTTACCACCATTCTGATGGTGGGCTTGCTGTCGTCCAGTACATAACCAATGACTTCCCCATGTTGAATAAATCGCCCAGCCAGATCATCCGCTTCCGGTAGTAACAGCGTACCGGATTTATTGGCTTTTACGGCCATTGTTTGCGCTTTAGTGGTCAGGTGCGCCAATTCTGCCTGAGCTACCAGCAAGGATTCTTTCAGGATTGTCGATTTTGTCTGATCAGTTTGGCGTTGGGCTCGATATTGGCTTTGTAATTCGTTAACCTTTGCACTGGCAATTTCAATGCTGGATGCCAGGGATTCATCGCTCAAATAGGCAATAATTTGGCCTTTTTGCACCTGCTGTGTGGGATTAATGAGCAATTCACCAATAAAGCCGTCCTGTTCCGCCTTGATTTGCGCCTCATCGGGCAGCCAAACCACGCCTTCAGTTAATGTAAATGCAGACATCGGCATAAATCCCAATAGGCCGATGATTAGCGCCGCTAAAGCAATGGTGCTCGACAATGCTTTCGTACGCGTTTTTGCCAGCGTGGAATCGGCCAAAACAAAAGCCAGCGCTTTATAGACAGGCACAAGAATTTGGATGCTGGCTAGCCAAATTGCCAATAGCACTCCTAAGAAAAAGAACTTGTCCGTTACATAAACGCAGATAAACCAAAGGATGCTTAAGCGGTATAAAAAAGCAGCCAACCCGTAAACCAGAAACCAAAATGGTTCACCTGTTGCTGTCGCTGGTGTGTCCAGGTGTTTTAGACCGAAAAGATAGCGTTTGAATAAATATCGCCAGTAATGCGCAGCGCGCTGGTAAAGATTAGGAATCTCCAGCATATCTGCCAGAACATAATAGCCGTCATATTTAAGTAAGGGATTCCCGTTAAAAAACAACGAAGAAACACCTCCGGTTAACATGATATTAAAGCTAATATTTTGCACTAACCCAGGCTCGGACTTTAAAAATACAAACAACCCCAGTGCAGCTAAAAAAGATTCCACCACAATACCGGCGGCGCTAACCAGCATTCGGTCATATTTATCGCGAAAATGGCTGGCGCTGGATACATTTACATAAGGCACTGGCAGAAATAGCAAAAAGTTGATGCCGATTTCGTGCACTTCGCCACCGTTAATTTTGGTGACGAAAGCATGACCTAGCTCATGCAGCACTTTAATTAATGGATAGAGCAAAAACAGAATGAGAAAATTGTAGGGAGCAAAAGCAATCACATCAAAATGATGGCTGATTTTAGGCCAGTTTTGGGCGGCCATCAGCAACGCCGCAGCAATAATCACTAGCCAAAGCAGCGCCATTTTTGTGTTCAATAGCCAGGAAACTTTGTTTAAATGCTGATTAAGAAAGTTATCCGGATCCCATAACGGCAGCTTTTGTGAAACTGGATTAGCTAATCGCTGCTGGAGTTTTCCAAAATTAATCTTGGCTTTACGTTCAAACAGGTCTTCGGTATCAAACTGCTTGTTAGTGCGGATCAAATCCGCCGAATTTAACTGCCCCAGCAATTGGATAATTTCTGTCTGACTGGGCGCGTTGTCGCCAAGTTGCTCGGTTAATGCAACAAACACTTCTTGAACAGTCAGTTTGCCGTCCAGTAAGCCAATAAAATGATAAGCCGCAGGATTAAATCGATGATGCCGTCCAGAGCTGGCATCTTCAATAATGTACCAAACCAGGCCACGGTAATCGTGGCGATGAATCTGGATATGGCTATGCACTTTGGGTTTTAGCTGTGCTACCCGATACCAGTGCGAATTAGCAAGATGGCTGGTCATGATGGCATCTTCTTATATCCGCCAAGACCAGAATGTTAAACGCAGCCAATCAATTAAACCATGCGACCAGATCCACAATAAGCGTTTTTGTCCGGCGTTTACTTTTGCTATGCCTTCCATGCCTGGTCTTAAAAGATCTTGTGTATTATCCAGGCTGGCTTCGACCCGAAAGATGTTTTCGCCGTTTTCAGCCTTAGCAACGGCGGTAATTTTTTGTATGGTTAACGGAAACTGATGATCGGGCATGCTAGGCAAAACCAATGTGCCAGTTTGGTTAGGGCTAATATAAGAAATCAATCGCTCGTTAACCTTCAGAATAATCCGGTAGTCTTTTAAAGGCGCTATTTTAAATAAGGTATTGCCGCGATCAACCGGCGAACCAAGCATTTGACTTAAATCCCCTTCAATAATGACGCCATCAAAAGGCGCTGTCAGGTTGGTTTTTAATAATTGCTGTTGAATTAAGGTGAGTTCGGCTTTTTCTTGATCCAGTTGCGCAGACAGCACTCTAATTTTGACCATATCACCTGAAGACAGGGCATCCCGATATTCACGGCGCAGCTTCTGCAGTTGTCCATTGTGTTTGTTTTGTTCCAGTTGTAGCTCGACGTCATCCAAACTGGCCATTAGATCGCCTTGATGCACAATGTCGCCTGCCCGCACCGTTGCGGTGGTTAAAAATCCAGCCATAGGTGCAGCAATAACCCGTTGAATTTTGCCTTCCAAAACGGCATCAGCGGTGACCCTGAACTCAGATTTTATAAAGCCGGCCAGCAAAATTAACACGGTGAATGCTGTCGTTAATAATTTAAGCTTTAGATTTTTAAAGCCAAATACGTCACTGAGTTTAGTTTTTAAGTGCGTAACAATTCTGGTACTTAGAGGTTGAGCGCTGGCTTTTTTTAACAGCAAGTAAGGTGTGAGCAAGGCGAGTGCCTGCTGACAAAATAATAAAGTTTCCGGTTTAAATGGCTGATTTTCGCTACGTATTAAGGTCACAGCGCCAAAAAATTTACTTTCTGCTAACAAAGGCACGGTCATTACGGAGCCTAAGCCATATTTTCTAGCCAGCTGTTGATGCGAGCGTTCTATGGTTGTGGCGTTTGAGCCAGGGAAAATAATGGCATTATCCTGTTCAATGGCTTCATCCATTGCCTCCGCCACAAGACGCAGTAAATTCGCGCGATCATCAAAATCAGCGCTGTTTGATACCGCCGCAACTTTGCAATGAAATCGCTGCATCTCGCCAAAAAATACCTGCTCGCACTGGAACAGGTGAGTGAGTTCTGTCACAAGCTGGATAAGTAAACGCTGATAATCCGGCTGCTCAATGCACGCGGCTAAAAACTTAACAATAGTGGTATAAAACCCATCATCTGGTTGATGATTAGTGCTGGGCTGGGATAACCACGGCAAGGCTTGCTGCAATAGCTGAAATATTTCATTGTGCCTGATCGGCGTTGCGTGTTTGATGTTAAGCATAATTACGCAGAATGCCTGGCCGTGTATCCTGACGGGTAAGGCTAAATAATCACTGGAACTCGGTTGGTTGTCCTGTACATTCTCAATACAAGCCTGGTTGTTGGTTTTTTGAGCAAATTGAAATACCGGAATAAAATCATTCAGGTTTTGTAAATCTGTCGGCCATTTGGCCAGCGTAATGTAGTTTTTATTGTTGCCATCGAATGTCATTAACACAGCGGAATTAAGCTCCTGCATTGTTTGACAGATTATGGAAAGCCATTGTTGAGCAACGTTTATTGTCATAATTATTGTTCTGATTGCTCGTTCTTAAGGTTACACAGAAGTTTTTTTGGGTTTTTAATCAAAATAATGGACAGAATTTCACAACTTAAACTTGGATTAATATAAATTAAGTATTAACTAATCAGCGTTTTGTAAAAATACCCTCTCCAGAGGGAGACGGTTGGGTGAGGGCAATTACTCCTGCATCGCCTAAAGCGCCTTCTGTTGGTGCTCTACCTCCTGCACCTCTGGGGTAGAATGAACTGGTAATATCGCTAAATGGTTACATCAAGTATAGATAAGGGTTTGCGTTTTACAATTGAGCCTTGGTTCTTATATAAATGGCCCAAAAATCCTAACTGCAAGATTTAAAATTTATTACTAGCAAGAGACAGCTATGCAAAAAAAACTATTACCATCGCTAGTTCTGGGTTTTTTAACAGTTTTTAGTTTAGGTGTTTGGGCTGACGGGCGGATTTACAAATGCAAGGATGATCAAGGTAAGTTTAGCTATCAAAAATCAGCTTGCGGTGCAGCCATGGAAAACGTGTATTCCTGGGTTCCCGTGATAAAAAATCAATCGCCTGAAGCAGCCGAAGTTAATACCCAACAAACAAGCCCTGCCGTATTAAGGCTAGAGCAAGGTGCCAGTGGACATTTTGTAACTAACGCGTCGGTCAATGACCAGGCGTTAGTTTTGATAGTGGATACGGGTGCTTCAGTTGTATCCTTACCTGAGTCTATCGCCCATGACGCAAATATATATTGCACTGATTTAAAAGTAGGTATGGATACCGCTAATGGCTTAGTTGAGGCTTGCGCTGCCAAAATCAAAAAACTGCAATTTGGTCCGTTTACGATCGAAAATGTGCCTACTGTGATCGTGCCACACTTAAGTCAACCGTTATTAGGTATGAACGTGTTGCAGTTATTTAAGATTGAGCAAGGGCATGGCGAAATGCTGATCAGTTTGCAGCAAAAAAAGCCAGCGCTTTAACCGGAAGTGGCACCTGCTTAAGCTAATTCCCGCAACAGTTAAGCCTAGCGCGTGCCAAAAACCACAATGGTTTTACCATGTGCGGTAATTAATTGTTTATCTTCCAGTTCTTTTAATACCCGACCAGCCATTTCTCTGGAGCATCCAACAATGCGGCCAATTTCCTGACGGGTGATATGCAACTGCATACCATCGGGATGGGTCATTGCATCCGGTTCTTTGCAAAGATCTAATAGCGTGCGTGCGATTCGTCCTTCCACATCCATAAACGCCAAGTCGCAAAATTTACGGCTGGTGATTAATAAGCGCGTGGATAATTGCTCTCCTAACATAAATAATAAATCAGGTGCATGTTCCAAAAGTTCTTTTTTGATAACTTGTTGGAATCGTTCGTAACTGATTTCTGCCAATTGACATTGGCAACGGGTTTTTACGCTAACTTTTCTAATCTCGGTGCCTTTAAATATACCGATTTCACCAATAAATTCATTTTTGTTCAGATAAGCTAAAACCAGTTCGTGACCATCATCATCCTCAACATTGATACTGACTGAGCCGTCCATGATAAAATATAACCGGTCGCCCACGTCACCAGGTCTTATAATGGTTGCTTTTGCCGGATATGTTTTCTTGTGGCAAAAATGTAAAAATTGATCTAGCGCCTGTTTATAAGGATTTTCTTTGAACTGAATCGCAATAGCCATAAATTCTCCAGTATCCATGCTGTAATGTGTGTGATTTAAAGTGTAGTTTAGTTTGAATATTTGACAAAAAAATCAACATCAAACTCTGTCTATATTCATTTATATGCTACCCTATGCGTCATTTTGTGTTGGGGGGATATAATTTATGCAGGCAACAGTTAAGTGGGTCGATGGCAGAATGTTTCTCGGCGAATCTGGCAGTGGGCACGCGGTAGTTATGGATGGCCCACCTGATCACGGCGGCAGAAATATGGGTGTCCGGCCAATGGAAATGCTTTTATTAGGCCTTGGCGGTTGCTCATCTTTTGATATTGTAGATATTTTGGAAAAGGGCAGAAATAACGTCAGGACTTGCGTTGTACAGATTTCTGCGGAAAGAGTTGATGCAATCCCAAGCGTGTTTAGCAAGATACATTTACATTTTGTCGTTAGCGGCCAAGGTCTTAAAACGTCTGCGGTTGAACGAGCAGTAAAATTGTCTGCCGAAAAATATTGTTCTGCATCCATTATGTTGAGCAAGGCGGTAGAAATTACCCATGATTTTGAAGTTATCGAGGTTTAACGGTTTTGAAGAATAAGTTGCAATTACACGGCTTTAACAATTTAACAAAGTCGCTCAGTTTCAATATTTACGATATTTGCTATGCACCCGCAGAGCAACAGCAAGCTTATATTGAATATATTGATGAGGCCTATAACGCAGACAAATTAACGCAAATCTTAAAAGATGTTGCGGAAATTATCGGCGCTCAAATCCTTAACATTGCCAGACAAGATTACGATCCACAAGGTGCTAGCGTAACCATGTTAATTTCAGAAGGGGATGCGCCACCGCCGCCCAGTATGAATAGCGAATCACCAGGTCCTTTGCCGGAAACGGTGCTGGCGCATTTGGATAAAAGCCATATTACTGTGCACACCTATCCAGAAAGCCATCCTGACAATGGTATCAGTACTTTTCGTGCCGATATCGACGTGTCAACCTGCGGTCGTATTTCGCCATTAAAAGCACTGAATTATTTGATTCATAGTTTTGAATCTGATGTTGTAACCATGGACTATAAAGTGCGAGGTTTTACCCGCGATATTTCAGGCAAAAAACATTATATTGATCATGATATTACGTCCATTCAAAACTACATTGCCAAGGATACGCAAGAAAGTTACCAAATGATTGATGTAAACGTTTATCAGGAAAATATTTTCCACACCAAAATGATGCTCAAAGAAACCGAGCTGGAAAATTATTTATTTGAAAAAGAATGTGATTTGTCTGCTGATCAAAAAGAAGAAATTGAAGAAAAATTACGTCGCGAAGTGACAGAAATTTTTTATGGGCACAATTACCGTCGTCGTTACAAAGGCATAACTGAGTAAAGTATAATTTCAGGAGTCGCAAGCCCTGGTTTGGCTACTCCTGAATGTTTCAAGCCCCGCTTTAGCTATGAAAATGATCTGTAAAGGTGATTAATTCACCTTATTCCGGCAAGCCCTCAATAACTTTACCGCTGCTGTGCCGCAAACCGCAATAAAAACGCCGCCAAAAACCGGCTGCTTTCTTCAGTATAAATACGCGGTTTTTCATAAATCACCAGCGTATTTTTTAACAGTGTTGATGCACTGCGACTAAACACTAATGCAGTCACTTTAGCCTGACTATGCTGAAAAGCCTGAAAATCAGTTTGCGCAATCAAATGTAGATTGCATTCGTTAGCCAAGCTTATTATCTTGCTCAACGCATGAATGGGCAGCAGGACATAAAACAAGCCATCTGCTGTTAACAGTTTGTTTATAATGGCAATTAATTCGGAAAACTCTAGTTGATCGGTATGTCTGGCGGCTTTTTTGAGTGCATCAACCGTTTTGCTGTGGTTTTCAAAAAAAGGCGGATTACAAATAATCAAATCGTAGTGTTGATGAGTCGATGCGGCAAAATTCTGGATGGATTGATGTACCGCTGTTAGCTGGCTTGCCCAAGGGCTCAATTGAAAATTTGTGCTGGCTTCTTGATAAGCCGGTTCAGTTAACTCTACCGCCGTTATTTTTGCAGCACCCAACTGCGCCAGGATTAAAGACAGCACGCCAGTGCCTGCGCCAATATCCAACACGCAATCCATAGCTTTAACTGGCGCCATTGCGCCAAACAGCAAAGCATCCGTACATATTTTCATAGCCGAATGCTGCTGGATGACGCTAAATTGCTGAAAATGAAAAACCGACAAACTTATTTTTCCGGCTCTGTTTTAATCTTGGGCGGTTTTTTATGCCATAAACCATTTGCAGTAAAACATTGCCAACCCCATTTCAGCCAGTTGAGTAATGACATTGCCAACCATAATGACCAAGCCAGCATTAGCAATCGATAGGCCATCATGGGTAACGAGATAACTGTAGCGGTTGGCAGCATTGCGGGGCTGCGGTCTTGATACCAGTTTAAGTTAAACGCGCTGGACTGGTTGCCGACGATTTGCATGGTCGGTTCATCCAGCAATCCCTGAGCAACCGCATAAAATAGTAACCCTAAAGCAATAACGCTTAAACCTGCCAAGCTTAATTGCAATAGATTAAAAAATCGGCTGGTTTCTGTGATATTAGCTGACCGCCAACCCAGCAACATAAGCCACGCGATAACAATACCGGCCATTTCAAGTGGAATTTGGCTTAAACCAACTAGCAATAAAAACCATTGCCAGTGCTTTAATGGCGTTAGATTGATTTTACCTAAACCCAACGCTAACAAGGCAATCACAATCAACACGCCCCAAAACAAAACCGCTGCGCCAAATTTGGGGCCGTAAGTAAATAACACCCAACGATCCTGACCTAAAGCAATCGACAGATTGGTATTAACGCTGGTCTGCCCCAAATCCACCAACGGTGTGCTAATCACGCTGGCAATGCCAGTGGATTGCTGCCACAGCACATTGATGTCTTGCTTGCCAGGGCTGATCGGCACGGTTACTTTTCGGCCTTCTTGCCGAATAGCACGGCTTTCATTATTGATAGTCACAGTTTGCAAGACGGCTTGATCCGGTAATGTAACCGTGTATTGAGAGCCTTGCGAGCTTCGTAAGCTTAGTTTTAAATCCACATCTTGAGCGCGTTGACCGGGCCTTAAGTTTAACTGGCTATGGTCGATAGTTAAGGTTTGCCCTTCAACCGCTTTAGGGCGGCTAATTTGCAGGCTCACTTTTTCACCAGGCCAGGGATGCCATTCCGGTAACCATTGCTGATCATTATTTTGATGCATCATGGCGATTCCAGCCGTTTCCACATGCCAAACCGGACTTATATCCGCACGCCAAACTTCTGTCCATTGCTGGTTTTGGGCGGTTTGCAGTTCAATTTTGTCAGACTTTTCCAGTGTCGATTCCCATTCAAACACACCACCTGCACCCGTCATATTAACGGCAACTTTGCCATCTTTTACCCGAATGCCTGCCGTGGTGACTGATTCACCTTGTAACAGCGGTACTTCCAGCAGTATGGCGGCATCTTCAGTTGGCGTTATAACAGTGGCCGCGTCAGTTGTCGGGTCAAAAGGAAAAACGCCAGCCACCGTGGTAACCACCCGCCAATCCAAACCTAATCTTAAAACGCGTGTCACAGTTACAAACGGTGTAATCTCACTGGGGCTAAAACTGGACTTACTTTGGATGGTTTGCGCTTGCTGAATCCGATTAAACTGTAATTGCCCATCCGCTTGCGCATCTTCATGCAAACCAAGCACTTGCCAGGTTGTACTATCCACCGTTACTCGATGCGGTTGTAATGGCAACGGCAGAATAAACTTATCCAGCAAGGTTACCGTGCCTTTTAACTGCACATGATGATCGCCTGCGCTGATGTTAAGCCACAGGCCGTTTTCATCACGATACAAACCACTGGCACTCATACCATCCAACAATACTTGGTTGGGTAGCCATTGTGTATTGGCAGCGGGCAGGGGTATTGCCACTGCTTGCTGGGCGTGTACCTGCAATGACAGGGTGATGTCATTGTTGTTGACTGTAATCTGTAATTGCGGAATTTGTGCGCAGTCTGGCACGCAGTCCGGTGCGCTCATCAGCTTGGTTTTTAAGGCATCCAGCATTTCCTGGTTAGGAAAATCGGCATAGGCTTTTTGTGGCGCAACGGTTATTACGGGTAGCACTGTCAGCCATAACAAAACCGGTAACAGGGAATTAAATTTAAAATTGTTTAATACCCCAAACATAAGCAACGACAATACTGCCAACAAGCCAACCCGAATAAAATTAAGCAACATGGTTACCGTTGGCGACAAATACCAGAGCCGCAATTGTTGGTCGGGTGCCACAGCACTATTCCAGGTTAATTGCACCGTATGCCATTGCCATTGCGGCAAACCAGGGCCGGTTTGTACTTTGGCGCTGGGATCAGTGCGCTCAAAATCGATACTGCCACCAGAGCTGTAGGGTATTGCGCCACGTTTTGGCATCATTGCTTTTGAAACCGCCATTTCCTGCATAGCGGGTGCGGCGGCTGGTACAGACTCACTGGGAGCAACCATATCATTAGCAGCGCCACCTGTTGCAAGATTGAGCGGATATTGCCCCATAATACTTTGCCACGGCATTTCCAGTTGAGGGTATATGCCAATTCGAACTTGCCCAACCATAAACGGAATAGCTGTCGCCAGTAATGCCAGCCAAAACACATTGCGATAAGCGGTTATTAATTTAAGTGGTTTTCCTTCTTTAACCACGGTTAGCAAGGCACACGCCGCTAAAATATGTAACCACACATAGTGCGGCGCATCTGGCTCATGCCAAATTAACACCAGCGTAACCAGCGCAAAAACGCCCCACGCAACTGTCCATAATCGCCCCACTGCCAGTGCAATAATCAACACTAAAAAAATATCCAATAATGACCAGCGCGAAATCCAGCTATCCGGCACGTTATCAACACCGCTAGCTGCGAGCAATCGCCAACCTGGCGGTAAATTAAGTTCGGCATTCACTTGTTGAAAATTCTGGTTCCAGCCGGTTGCACTTATGCTATTAATATTGCCCTGAATGCGGCTGTCTGCATTCAGGTTTAACAAGCCTTTTCTGACTTCCACGCCCTGCTGATTGTCTTTATCCAAGGTAATCACTTGGCTGCTGTCATCCAGGCTGGCTTTGCCCAATTGCATGGGCGGCAGCGCGTTTAAACGCCAGCCACTGGTCATATTGCCACTAATAATGTCATTGACGGTATAGCCGGAACCATTAAAATCCAGCCACAATTTTCGGGTTAATTGCAGTTGGCTGGGAGCGGGTTCTGGATCGCCACGGCGGATTACCTTAAAGCCCAATGCTTCCGCTTGATTAATGGTGTAAGCGGGTAGGTTTTTCCAATCATCCGGTAAGGTTGTCTGACTGGCGTCAATCGCAGTCAACTGCTCTATTTCCACCATCCGCAAATCCGGGCGGGCTTCAAACACCCAAATCTCGGATTTTGGCCAATCGGCATTGTCAGTGGTAGGAAGTGTAATGGCTGGCAGTTCATGGCTGGCTCTGGCAATCAGCTCAATTTGCCAGTGCCCGGGGCGTAACTGTAATAACAACTGCCCATCGGGTTCCAATCTGGCGGGTAACGGACTTTTTAATTGCAGTGGTAAAAAATCTGGTAACAACGGTAAGGCCAATTTGGTTTCACGTTGCTCACCGGACACATCTAAATCAATATGCGAGAGCACTTGCAAAGGCACGTCATCAATCACTTTCCTAAACACCTGCACCACTAAGTTATTCTGCAGATTTTCTGGCTTAGCTTGACCAATATCACTGGCTTTCAGCCATAACTGACCCTCTTTAATCGCAGGTAAAGGCACAGCCACACCGTTTACATTCAGCGCAATTAAGCCGGTATCTGCGGGTATGGTTAAATTATCAGGAATGTTATCCCATAAAAACTGGCCTTTAATCTCATACTTTCCAGGCGGTAACTGCATAGACGGAATACCGTTTCTAGCCATAACCAACCCCGGTTTGGTATTGACGGTAACTTGCTGCGGCCAATAACGAGCATCGCCCGGTAATTGCAACCAACTGTCTTGATAAACCTGCCAGGTTACCGAAAAAGAACCGCCAGTTTTCTGCAAAGCCAAATTTAGCTGCGTAGGCCAACTGCAACGCTTTTGCTCAAAACTATTGTAAATAAAAGGGCAAACCAGCTCGGGATTATCTTTTAAAACCCAGTTAACCCACGGTTTTAGCGGGTCTGGTATTTGTTCCGGGGTTAATGGCTTGGCTTGCGTGCCAGTTGAAAACAGCGCGGCCAAAAGAAAAAAGCAAAAGAAACGGATCATGAGTTAATCCTTGTCGCGGTTAATTAGACTTGTTAGACGAGCGATATGGGTTTTACAAATAACGATGCGCAGATTATGCCAGGAAAATTAACTGCGCCGTTAATTGTAACCAAGTTTTTCTATCGCCTTTTTGCAATCGGTATTCGTTTTAAAATAATGCTGAAACGCATCAATGCTGGCTTCATTTTTATCCGCAAATTCAATTTGTTTACTGCCAATATAACCGACATGGCCTTTTAAGGATTTTTTTAACTTGACTGGCAATTGGTTGATCACATCGCACGCATCGGCGGCATGCTCGCCGCCATCGTCGTAAAGTGCAAAAAACGGGCTGATTGTTTTTGCAGTGTTTTTAGACTTGGCAAATACCGATTGGCTAATCAACACAAAAAACACAGTAAAGGCAATAAATTTAAGGTTGTTCATAAACATTCCTAAAATCAGATTTATGGTAAGAGGGGCAGTTTATAAAACGACTGCGGTAACGTGCTTTAAATCAGTATATACAAGTTTTTTAGAAGTTAAGTTGCTGGGTCAGATATTGTTGATAGCTTAAACGCAAAAGTAAGCTGAGACGTGAACGGACAGTTATCAAGTGTTCAAAATAGTTTTTTATAAAGATTAATCTATACTTAGGCCAGTATTATTAAACCGATATACATAGATCAATTGACGTTCTTACTGAGAGCAATTCAAAATTAGACACAGGAATGAAATAAAGATGAGTCATACGAGGCATTTTCGACAGAGGGTCGCGCGAAAAGAGAGCGGACTTGGTCAGATGCCCTATTAGTTGCGCCTTAGCTCGCAGACTGTACACAGCCAGCTTTCAGGAAAGCGCCTTTTAATAAGTCGCGGTGTAAAAAAGATTCGTGATTTCGGCAGGGATTGCCGGAGCCGAAGACCGCGTAAGCGAATCCAGGATACATGGATGTAACCAAATACCGTCTAACTTTATGCGAAGCGCTTAATCAATTATGCAAGAGATGATAATCAAAGAACATCACAGCAGTAGCATAGTAAAATTAACCAATATTGCTCTGGTGACTTGGCTAATTTCACTGTTGCTTACCGGATTTTCGATTTCATCTAACAATAATAGCTATACTGGAGGATTTATTTTATTGTTTGGCTTGCTGTTTGGTTGGATGGCTAATGGCTGGGCTGTATATGCAAATCTTTGTTTTCTTAGAGTAGTCAGTAGTTTAATTGCTAACAAGCATCCACAAGGCTCGGTAATTCTGATGATATTGCTGGCTGGCACTCTGCCCTTTTTTCCCGGTCCCCCTATGAGCGAAGCCAATGATACAGCTGTGCCCGTTACAAGCTGGGGTTGGGGTGCAGTATTCTGGTTAGTCTCTCTTGTATTGGTTTCGATTGCTGCCGCGCTTAAAAGTAAGTGGATGTCAAAAAATGTAGCGCAAGTTTGTGTATTTAACGTTTTTATTAGTATTTTTGTCGTATACGGCATTCGTTGTTATCAATTCAGCATTGCAAATGATCAAGATCGGGAAGCCTATTTGCCCACTGATGTGGCATTTACTGTTGCTCCACTGTGCGCGGTTCCACTTACATGGCCTGATAAGGCCCTCCTGTCACCAGACGAAATTATTATTGCAGACATTGATCCGCAGCTGCAATCAAGTGATCACAAGCCTTACCTTAACTTACCTGCTTTGCCAAATTACAGAGAAAATGGTTATAACCGGGTGACATTTGGAAGTCCCATCAACTTAAACAAGGTTCGTTATCCGGCTGAACAAAAGCATCCTGTATTACAAGTAAAGGCGACTTCAGAAGGCGCTATCATTAGGTTATTGGATGTCAGCGCGACAAAAGTCCTCTATGAACAACGGTTGATAATTCAAAAAAGGGCTAAAAATTTAGAATATTGCCCAAGGCCTAGTGGCTTTACTAAAAAAGGTTATGACACAGCACTTCTTAAAGTGTTGGGACATGAAAGAACAGAGTTACAGTGAATAGCCTGGATTCAGCGTGCGAAATCCAGGGATTCGATACTTCGATTTGCCCGTATTTCACTGCGTTCCATACGGGCAAATCGCTGTGAAATATTACCACTAAATTGGTACGAAAAGCGTTGACAGTATCTGGGGCGCGTCTGTTAAGCTAATCCCATATTCTTCAGTCATGGGAGACGGAAATGAGCGGCCATCCTGTTAAGTGGATCAAACTTGCAAGAAACCAATGCGCGCTAAACAGCGACAACGTTGGCGGTTTATTTCCAATGACCCATTCCTACCTAATCCCCGCTGGGTCCAGCAACGAGGATATGATTGCAAAAGTTCCACAAGGTACCAAGCATCTTGTGTTTAACTGTCATGGCTTCGCCGGCAAGTCCAGCTACCCCGCGCATTTAGCAATTGGTCAGACCTTAAAGGCAGATAACGTAGGCAGTTGCTCTCCATTAATGGCTAACACCTGCTCAGTTATATGGCTTTCCGCATGTAATATCGGCGGTGACGGTTTAGAGCTATGTAAAAACTTAGCCAAAGTGACCGGTTGTTTTGTAGTAACCCAAACAATGGGCGTACCAGATAGAAAAATGCTGCGAGATTGTGTTGAAGATTATTACTATGCCATGCCTCAGTACATTGAACCAGGCGGTAGCCTGATCTCAAGGAAGAATTTCTTTGATCTCCACCAAATACTTGAGTTTACGCCGCTGTAATTATTAGCAGCAAGTACCTCGCGTAAAGTGCTTTAAAGCCTTAATTAGTAACTTGATGAGCAACTTAAACAGAAAAGCTCATCATTAGACTGGTCAGCCGTTATCTAATACCAAGGAAGGTTAACATAAAACTATCTATATTCTGGGTTCGATAGCTACAGCCGGATTATTGGCTTTTAAGGATAAGTGCGGGCTTTAATTAGGAATAAGCCGATATGCAATGAAATTAACAAAATTCCCTAAGCTAACGTTAATAAAAAAATAATACTCACGAATGGAATAAAAAGTTAACAGATAGGCTTATATCAGAGTGGCAAATCTATAAATTATACCGAGTATGAAAATTTAAAAATTAGCGAATTAGTTTATACGTTAATAAAAAAGACCGAAAACCACAATACACAGAGAACAGTTAAATGGACCAATTAACAGACTTAAAAGCCATCCTCCACTCCAAACGTGCCAACATCTACTATCTAGAAAAATGCCGCGTCATGCAAAAAGACGGACGGGTACTCTACCTAACCGAAGCCAAAGACGAAAACTACTACTGGAACATCCCCATCGCCAACACCACCGTCGTCTTGCTTGGCACAGGCACCTCCATTACCCAAGCCGCCATGCGCATGCTAGCCAGTGCCGGTGTATTAGTAGGATTTTGCGGCGGTGGCGGCACACCACTGTTTAGTGGCAGCGAAATCGAATGGCTAACCCCGCAAAGCGAATACCGCCCCACCGAATACATCCAAGGCTGGCTAAGCTTTTGGTTTAACGAAAACCACCGCCTAACCGTAGCCAAAGCCTTTCAACAAGCCCGCAGCCAATACATAAAACGCATCTGGGATAAAGACCGCGACTTAAAAGCCGAAAACTTCCACAGTGACGACAACCAAATCGCCGCCGCCCTGGACGGTTACAGCGTCAGCATAGAAAGCGCCGTAAAAGTAGGCGACCTACTACAGCGCGAAGCCCTACTCACCAAACAACTCTACCGCTACGCCGCCAAAACCACCCAACTGCCAGACTTCACCCGAGACCACCAAGGTAACGACATTGCCAATGGTTTTTTAAACCACGGCAATTACTTGGCTTACGGTCTGGCCGCCACCACACTCTGGGTACTCGGCATTCCACACGGTTTTGCCGTCATGCACGGCAAAACCCGGCGCGGCGCGCTAGTATTTGACGTGGCCGATTTAGTCAAAGACGCCATCGTTCTACCCTGGGCCTATATCTGCGCCAAAGAAAAAATGACCGAACAAGAATTCCGTCAACAAATCCTGCAAAAATTTACCGAACACAAAGCCCTGGATTTCATGTTTGAACAAGTTAAACAACAAGCCCTGCGAGAAAATTTTCTTAAAGAAGAAAATAAAACCGGGCCTGCTGAGTTTGCCGAACCACAACCACCTCAGCAGGAAAACCAGCCATGATGGTCACCTTTGTCAGCCAATGCCAAAAAAAAGCCCTAACCCGCACCCGCCGAGTGCTAGACGCCTTCGCCAACCGCATAGGCGACAACACCTGGCAAACCATAATCACCGAAGACGGCTTAATTGCAGTTAAAACCCTGCTGCGCAAAACCGCTACCAAAAATACGGCGGTGTCTTGTCATTGGATTAGGTCGCGTAGTCGAAGTGAGTTGGTTTGGATTGTGGGGAATCGGAAGCGGTTTAATGCGGAAGGGATAGTGCCAGTCAATTCAACACGGAAGGATATTGTGAAAATTGAGCATGAAAATGATTGGCAGTTACTTTTGCCATTAATTAAACCTTTAACAGCCCTGGCAGCGTTGTTTCATGATTGGGGTAAAGCGTCGCAATGTTTTCAAGCCAAATTGCAGCCGAGTAAATCGTCCAAAAAAATCGGCGATCCTCTACGCCATGAGTGGGTTTCTTGTTTGTTGCTAAATGCTTTTGTGACGAGTGGAGGCAACAAACAAGACACGACCGATGCACAATGGCTGACACGTTTGGCTGCGGGTGAGTTTGATGAGTCTTCATTAAAGGCGCAAGCCGCTAAAAATTGCCCAGAACCCTTGCGCAGCCTGCCGAAAATTGCTGGATTAATCGCTTGGCTGGTATTAACGCATCATCGTTTACCGTTACCTATTAAAGATTCAGATAATGAAAATCGCTTGAAAGGTTTGCCAGACGCCCCGGATTTTGCAGAATTGCTCAGTATGATCAGCGCTGATTTTGGTTATGCAAATCCCAGCAAACTTGCGGAACTTCAAAATTGTCTGGTTTTTGCACAAGGCTTGCCAAATCAATCCGCATTATGGTTAAAACAAGCCAAAAAATGGGCGGCAAAACTACAAGAGTGTCTGCCACAGATGGAACAAAGCATAGCAGACGGCAGTTATCGGCTGATATTGCATCATGCTAGGTTGTGCCTGATGTTGGGTGACCATCATTATTCTTCTCAAGATGAACCGGAAAAATGGGACGGCAATTACACGCCGATTGCCAATACCTATAGCAGAGACATTACTTTAGCCAACCAACAACTCATCAAGAAAGGCACGCCCAAACAGAAATTAGACCAACATTTGCTGGGCGTGGCGAATAGCGCCTTAAAAACAGCACACTTATTACCGGTGTTCGAATTTGAAAACGAACCTGATTTACAGGTGTATGACATTCCTAAATTGAAGCAAAAAAGCAAGCAAGAGAAATTTCAATGGCAAGACCAAGAGGTCGAAAAAATTAAAAAATGGCGGGACACTGAAAATTTAACGGCTGCGCGTTTTGGTTTTTTTGCAGTCAATATGGCCAGTACCGGCTGTGGCAAGACTTTGGCTAATGCCAAGATCATGCAAGCCTTATCCAAACAGGGCGATAGTTTGCGCTTCTCATTGGCGCTGGGACTGCGTACATTGACCTTGCAAACAGGCAAAGAATACCGTGAGCGTATTGGTCTCAATAATAGTGAATTAGCGGTGATGATTGGTTCGCGCGCGGTGCAGGAGTTGCATCAACAAAACCAACAGGTGTCCACAGAGGATGACCAAAATGGCGTAGCCGGATCAGAATCTGCCGAACAACTTTGGGAAGACAATGAAGTTCACTACGATAGCGCAATCCCAGAAACCAGTATCGCAACGGTTTTACGCGATGACCGTTGCAAAAAAATTCTCTATGCTCCCGTGTTAGCCTGCACCATTGACCACTTAATGGCAGCGACTGAAACCAAACGCGGTGGACGCTATATTTTGCCTTGTTTACGTTTGATGTCCACCGATTTGGTGATTGATGAAATTGATGATTTCGATGGTACTGACTTAGTGGCTATTGGTCGGCTCATCCATTTAGTCGGCATGTTGGGACGTAAGGTGATGATTTCATCGGCAACCATTCCGCCTGATTTGGCGGAAGGCTATTTTAATGCCTATCAAGCAGGTTGGCGGTTATTTGCTCAAACCAGAGGAGTAAAAAGCCAAATCGGTTGTGCTTGGATAGATGAATTTACCACCCAAATAGACAACATTCAAAGCGCTGACATGAGTAGTTACCAGCAAGCACACCTGTGCTTTATCAACAAACGCAGCAGCAAATTGCAGCCGTTGGTTGCCAAACGTATCGCAGAAATTGTTAACTGTACGCAACAAACCAGCGAACAAGAATATTTTGCCATCCTGCAACAAGCGATCATTAACCAGCATAAGCGCCATGCCCAATCTGATTCCAAATCGGGCAAGCAAGTGTCATTTGGGGTGGTGCGGATGGCAAATATTCCGCCCTGTATTCGTTTAACTCAGTATCTCGCCGAGGCAACTTGGCCTGAAACTATCGATATTCGGGTGATGGCATATCATAGCCAGCAAGTGCTATTGCTCCGTAGCGAGCAGGAAATACATTTGGATGAGGTACTTAACCGCCAAGACCCGCAAACGGTATTTAATAATCCACTAATTTGTAGACATTTGTATGAAAGCCCCGCCAGTAATGTGATTTTTATTTTAGTCGCCACGCCTGTTGAGGAAGTTGGTCGTGACCATGATTTCGATTGGGCAGTGGTTGAGCCATCTTCTTATCGTTCAATTATCCAATTGGCAGGGCGGGTGCTCAGGCATCGTGACCTTATCCCGAAAACAGCTAACATGGCGTTGATGCAGTTCAATTTAAAGGCGCTCAAAAAACAACGTGTAGCTTATTGCCGTCCAGGTTATGAGAGCGAACATCTACGCTTAAGCAGTCATGATTTAAAGGATTTAATCCCCAGTACGCAATTAACCTGTATTAATGCCGTGCCACGTATCAAGAAAAATGCCCAGCCAACGCCCGATAAAAATCTGGCTGATTTGGAACATGCCAGCATTAAAGACTTGTTAACGGCTTATAACATCAAAGGCCCGCAAGCCTTGCAAGGTTGGCTAACAGAATGTTGGTGGCTAACCGCCTTGCCGTTACGCTTAAGTCCGTTTCGCCAACAAACCGGACAACTGACTCTATATCTTATCCCTGACGACAAGAAAGACTGGGTTTTGGTTGAAAAAACGCCCAAGGGCGGCATAGAACCCAAGGAATCAAGCTATAAAATCGAACATACGCAAACTACGCCAGCTTGGCATAAAAAATTATGGCTATATCGCGATTATGAAGAATTGCTGGAACAACAAGTGGAAAGTCGCGGCTTATCATTGCATCAGGCAGCCTTACGTTATGGTGAAATCAGCGTGCCTGTTTATGCCGACGAATTGGAAGAAGGAAAAGGCTATCTCTATTGCAATCAGTTGGGGCTATGTAAAAAGTCGTAAATGCCTAAAGCAAGGTTTTTATGGCTGAAAAAGGCAATACTAGGCGATTTTTGCTGGTGGATAACGGCCTAAAACCGAATTTTTCGTAAAACTGAGCAGCTTCTTCGTCTTTAGCATCGACGATCATGCCCAGAGTACCTATTTTTTCGGCAGCTTCGGTGGTGATTTTAAACGCATGATAAATGAGCGCATCTCCGTAGCCTTGTTTTTGAAAGCGTAAATCAACTGCTAAACGGCCTAATAACAAAAAAGGCGCGTCAGTATAGCTGCCCAGTTTTGTGTTAGTGGGTAATTGATCGGTTGCTACGGAATGGGCGCAAATAGTGTAATACCCAACAATCTGCTGCTGTTCGGCCAATACATAAACGCGGGTTAAGCCACGTTTTTGATCTTGATTGGCGAATTGTTGTAGATAGAGGTTAAGTGCAGTTACGCCACAATCAAAGGATTTTCGTTGATGTTTTTGGGTATCTAAACGCTCAAAGATCATTCAGTGTCCATTATCCTTTGATATGTTGATGCCGCTTTTTTCATGCGTTCGGTTGGTTCGGGTGGATTATCCAGTATATCGAAAAACAGTTGCCAGTCCCCTGCACTAAAACGGGTTTGCTCGTGCTCTGCAATGACTGATTCGGCTTTTTCTCGGATGCTTTGGCGGATAAATTTGCTTTTATCCAAATCAACATAGCTTCTGGCGCGTTCCAGTAATTGTAAGGTCACGGTGTCCATGCGGATTTTTAAAACATTTTCTTTACTTAGTTCAATGGTCATATATCACCCCACTTTGTATAGGAGAGATATTGTACCCACAAATTTAGCAAAAATCGCCTAGTTTATGGGTACATTAATTAAATAAGCTGCCTGTGCGGCAGGGAACTAAAAAATACAAAAACAAAAATACATTTCTAAGCTGCCTTTGCGGCAGTTAGGGAGATAGTCTAAATTAAAAATATTATAATACAAATATAAATATACAGGTTGACTTTAATATTAGTGTCAACCTAAAATCCACTTAACCCTATTTACTAACAAAGGACGCCACTATGTTAGATCCCGCTATCCAGACGTTTTTATCCGAACGCCAAACCACTTGGCTAAAAGATAAGCTCAAATCTTGTAAAGACGAAATAGAACGACAGGCACTTGAAAGCAATGCCAAGGAAAAATATTTATTATCGAATTGGCTACCCGATGCGGCTAAAAGAGCTGGGCAATTGGCTATGGTTAGCCACCCAGGCAAGTTTAGCCATCCTAGTGCCAAAACCAGCTCAGTTATCGCAAAAAGCTTGCCGAAACCTGATGGCTTCTTACGCACGGGCAATGCCCAAGCGGATTTTGACGTGTTTGGTAACGCTGCCGCTTTAGATGTATTTAAATTTTTGTCATTGGTGCTAACCGATGGGCAAACCATATTGGCGCATCTTGAACAAGACAGCGAAACCATTAAATCGCAATTTAACTTACCATCAGCACCTTTTATCGACCTGCAACAAGATTTATTGGCTATTAAACAAGCTTCAACTGCCGTTAAAACATCCGACAAAGTAAAGCAAATTTATTTCCCTGTAGCCGAAGGTTATCACCTGTTATCAATCCTCACTCCCTCCGGCTTAATGTTCAAGCTGAAAGAACGCATCAACACACTGCGTTTTTCCGACGCTGCGAAACTGGCACGGGAACATCGGCGCAATCAACAACATGATGAGCAAGGCTTTGATGAGCTTTATGGATTAACAGTGATTGGCTTTGGTGGCACAAAACCGCAAAACATCAGTGTATTGAACAACCAAAATGGCGGTACTGCCTATTTATTGTCATCAATGCCACCCTCCTTAAAGCCGCGTGGATTGCAAACCCCAAAGACTGATTTTTTTAACACCAGCCTTTATTACAGAAACTATCAAGACAGCTTTAAGTTATTACACAAATTATTACTGACCGACTACAACAATATCAATATCCGCGAAGGTCGCGATAATTTGCTGCATTTTATAATTAAGCAAGCGATGGATGAGGATGTGGCCGAAAAGCTCTGGCAATTGCGCCAACTGGAAGCCGGTTGGTCAGCAAAAACCAACCTTTCAATGGCGCAAAAAATCTGGCTAGATAATACACACGCCGAGCAGCGCGACAACGATGACGCTTGGCTGGATGAGATTATTGGCGATTTTGCGCGTTGGATTGTTTTTGCTTACCAAAAGACCGTTGGCAAAGAACAAGCTGTTTCACTGGGTGATATTGAACTGGCGCATTTCAAGCAACTGCTTGACCGTTATAAGGAGGATTTACGATGAGAACCTTATTGTTACTGCCCAAGCTACAAATCCATAACGCCAATGCACTGTCCAGCCCTTACACCATTGGCTTTCCTGCCATGACTGCATGGCTGGGTGCGGTTCATGCCCTACAACGGAGGCTTAATCAAGCAGGTCATGCTGAATTGCGTTTTACCAGCGTGGGTGTGGCTTGCCACGAGATTACCCTGCACACGCATCAAGGTCGTGGCGATTACGTGCAGTCCATTATCGGCACAGGCAACCCATTGGATAAAGACGGCAATCGCCCTTCGTTTATCGAAGAAGCCCGTTGCGATCTGATCGTATCATTAATTATTGAATACGATGGAATAGCGCGATCAGTCAGTACCGATGGCTTCATCAATGCCGTAGTCGAGCAAATGCACTGCTTGAAATGGGCGAGCGGCGATTTAACACAGTGCATCAAACCCCAGTACAAAACCATAGGAGATGAAAAATCCCTGCGGCAACTGACCCGCCAACTGATGCCCAGTTATATGCTGATTGAAAGCCGCGAATTGATGATTGAAGCCATGCAAGATGGTCAAGATGCTATTGATGCTTTGCTGGACTACTTGACCGTACAAAATCGTAGCCAACTGATTGACGATAAAGTCGAGTGGACAGCAAACCGCAAAGCCAAAGGTTGGCTGGTGCCCATTGCCACCGGATTTCACGGCATCAGCGAGCTGGGTCATGCTGAAAACCAGCGTGATCCCGACACGCAGCATCGTTTCGCCGAAAGTTTGGTGACGCTGGGTGAGTTTGTTATGCCTTACCGTATTAAACACTTGGACAACATGCTTTGGCACAGTCATTACGACATTGAAAACAATTTATACCTTATCCAACAAAACCAGCATTAACCACCCAAAGGAAAAACTATCATGGCTAGCAAAGACATTATTAAACCTGCATCGGTATTGGCATTTGAGAAAAAACTAGTTCCCTCCGATGGGCGTTTTTACGGCACCACTTGGGAGAAAAGAACCGAAGTGGCAACCTCGCTTAAACTGCAAGAAAAATCCGTGCGCGGCACAATTTCCAACCGTCTAAAAAAAGCCCTGCAAGATGATCCAGCTAAATTGGATGCTGAAGTGGAAAAGCCCAATTTACAGACTGTCGATAGTTGTGCTTTAGGCTGCGACCAAGACACCTTAAAGCTCAGCTTTACCCTAAAAATTCTCAGCGGCGTGGAAAAGCCTTCTGCCTGTAACAGCACCGAATTTGAGGCCAGCTATCGAAATGCCGCCCAAAGCTATATCGAGAGCGAAGGTTTTACGGAACTTGCCAAGCGCTACGCCACAAACATCGCCAATGGACGGTTTTTGTGGCGTAATCGGGTTGGTGCAGATCGCATTGAAGTCAGCGTTAAGATATTGAATCAAGGCGAAGATGCAAACTGGACATTTGACGCTAAAGATAAAGCGATAGGTATTAAAAACTTTGCTAATACCCATTCTGATATTGCAGCCCTAGCGACCAAAATTGCTGACACCTTATCAGGTAAACGTGAGTTTTTATTGTTGGAAATTAACGCTTATGCACAAGTGGGCTTGGCACAGGATGTTTATCCTAGCGAAGAATTGGTTTTGGATAAAGGCAACAGCAAATCCAAAAAAAGTAAAATTCTTTACCACATTGACGGTATTGCCGGTATGCACTCGCAAAAAATCGGCAATGCGCTACGCACGATTGATACTTGGTATCCGCAACCGGAAGACGAAGACACCATCGGTCCGATTGCCATTGAAATTTACGGCGCAGTGACTAATCTCGGCAAAGCCTACCGTAGCCCAAAAGACAAGGCGGATTTTTATACGCTGTTCGATAAATTTGCGCGGGGCGGGACATTAAGCGCAGAGGAACAGCATTTTGTGATGGCCGTATTAGTGCGCGGCGGTGTGTTTGGCGAAAGTGGCAAGGACTAAGCAATGGGCGTTTATTGTGAAATCACACTACTACCCAACCCCGAAGTCAACAGCCACTTCCTCTGGTCAAAAGTCTATCAACAAATCCACCTAGGTCTAGTGGAAATGCAAGACGACCAAAAGCAGGTGCCTATTGGTATCTCTTTCCCAGAATACAAATTTGGTGACAAATTTAGCTTACTCGGAGAAAAATGCCGGTTATTTGCTAAGGATGAAGCAACGCTCACGCAATTTAACGCTGCAAAATGGTTGGCTCGGTTAAGTGATTATGTGCATTGCACCAGTATTCGGCCTGTTCCGGACAAGATCACTGGCTATGCCACATATCAGCGCGTGCAACCTAAAACAAACAAAGAGCGATTGGCGCGACGTTATGCCAAGCGGCATCAGTTGGATTTTGAGACGGCTTTAAACGGCACGGTTAATTTAACTGGAAACGCACAACCCAGCGCTGCGTATAAAGCTCAGTTTCGATATTGCGATATGTTGCCAAAGCCGATTCCATCACCGTTTATTCGGTTAAAAAGTTTAAGCAGCGAGCAAACGTTTTGTTTGTGGATTAAAAAAACCAGGGCCGCACAACCTTCAGGAACCAGTTTTAACAGCTATGGCTTAAGTGCTACCACCACTATTCCTGAATTTTGACCCAAGTTTTTTCGCTCTTTAAAAATGTAATATAAATCAGCTGGTTGCATAGCATGGTATTCTAGTTGGGTATAAAAGGTAAAAACCTCTGTATACTGCTATGCGACTGGTTTTAAAGCTTTTTGAAATCAGTTCACTGCCGCACAGGCAGCTTAGAAATTAAACTCATCAACCACATGCGCGGCATGGCTGTTCACTGCCGCACAGGCAGCTTAGAAAACCTTGTTCTAACATTAAACTAATTTTAAAAAGTTCACTGCCGCACAGGCAAACTTAGAAAGATTAGCAATCCAACGCCACCAATGCGATTTAGTTCACTGCCGCACAGGCAGCTTAGAAAAAAACTAAGCTGGGTTGATCATCAGCAAGGGTTCACTGCCGCCCAGGCAGCTTAGAAAATGTCACAAAATAAGATGTGATTTGACGTTTGGTTCACTGCCGCACAGGCAGCTTAAAAAGTCTACCCGCTCAATCATTGGCTAAGTTAAACCAATCACCCCGTCCAAATTCAAGACATCTTATCCAGATGCTTTACCAGCAAACCAATAATTATCACCGGAATAACCGCTGCGGTAATTTCCCAGTAGCCCATTTTTAGTAATACCACTTGATTGCACAACAATACCGCCCCATAAACAATGGCAGCATATCGCTTTAAAAACCACAATCCCACAATACACGCAAAGCTGATGATGACTGAAAAGGTAAAATAAGTTGGGTAGATTGCGCCCACTTGTTTTGACATTGGCGAGGTGACCAAGTTAAGCATTTGAATGGCGTTGATTACGCCGATAATGCAGATGGCGGAAATAACCAACGGTCTGGGCGAAGTGAGTTTAAGATCGTTCATGGTGGCTCCTGGTTGGGTTTTTGTATGGATTTTTGCTGAAATTTGCTGGAATGACAAGTGCAATGTAATCAAGGCTTCTTTTATTAACTGTTAGCACTTAATTCCCGCTATTTGCGATGGGTGTTGGGCGCCTGAGCACTAGACACGCGATGTTAAAATACCTCCTAAATCAAAGTGATGAAAGTTTTACTACCGATTCAGTTTTAGTCACCCCGTAAGAGATTTGCTGCGCATTCTGACGGGTTCCAGGTTACATGGTTGTAAGTTATGATAACGCTGAGTTGCGTCCTTGTATTATGGATACTTATGACGTCGATTTGAGATTGCACACCTCGCTTAACGTTATATGTAATCAGAGGCTACTATTTACAACTCCCCAAAACCCCCAATCTAAACACATCGCTCTGGCTTTCCAGCAAGGTAAAGTTTTCTTTAGCGCGGGTAATGCCGGTGTAAATTAATTCTCTGGTTAAAACCGGATTGCTGGTTTCCGGCAAAACGAGTGCCACATGATTGAATTCGGAACCTTGCGATTTATGTACCGTCATGGCAAACGCTGTGACCACATCCGGCAGGCGCATGGGGGATACCCAGCGGATACCGGCTTCGTGGCTGTCATTGTCTGCCGGAAAAACCACTCTTAATTTGCCTGCGTTATCAAACAAGGTAATGCCGATGTCGCCGTTCATTAGCCCCAGGTTGTAATCATTGCGGGTAATCATGACCGGACGGCCCTGATACCATAGACTGGGCTTTTGGTTCGGGAACAGCCAGTGTTCTATGCGCTGGTTTAAGCCATCCACGCCCCACACACCTAGTCTTAAGGCGCATAACACCTGAAATTTATCAAACGCTTGCAGCACTTGTTTAGCCCAGTGGTTAACTTGGCCAGTCTCATTCGGGCGACTGTTTTGGATGACATCCAAAAAGTGGCCATAGCCTTGTCGACTGCCAGCGGTATTGGCCGTCACTAGCTGTTTTAATTGGTTATCAAACGGGTCTACCAGTAATAGGCGTTGCAAATCATGATAGGTTTCGGAATCATTTAGTATGGCTTGGGCCAGATTGGGATTACCCTCATTAACCGCTTTCGCCAGTTGCCCGATACCGCTTTGCGCGCCAAAACGATGGCTGTGTTTTAGCATGACGGTTTGTTGATTTAAGGCGTTGCCAGTTTGCACAACTGGCGGCAAATCAATGTCGGTATATTGTTTAATCCAATCGACAGTGGCTTGATCATACGCTGCCAATTCCGCACCCTCACACAAATCCCCCATCACAGAACCGGCTTCCACGGACGCCAGTTGATCTTTATCGCCTAATAAAATTAGCTGGGCGTTGTCCGGCAGGGCATCCAACAATGCGGCCATCATTTCCAGATCAATCATGGAGGCTTCATCCACAATCACTATATCGGCCACCAATGGGTTATTGCGATGATGACGATAGTGGCGTGAATCCATTCTACTGCCCAATAATCGGTGCAAGGTGCTGGCTTTTTTAGGAATTTGCTGCTTAATGGCTTCGGGCACATCCAGCTTGGCTAAGGCATTGTTGATGGATTCACTCACCCGCGCCGCCGCTTTGCCAGTGGGTGCGGCCAATAAAATGGTGAGATTATGTTGGGTATTGTGTTCATCAACCGATATCTTAACCAGTAACGCCAATAATTTGATTAGCGTGGTGGTTTTGCCCGTGCCAGGGCCACCCGTGATAATGGCAAAGCGGGCGCGTAAGGCCAGTAAGCAGGCGATTTTTTGCCAATCCGGTTGTTCTCGGTTTTCGATAAATAAGGCGTTTAACTGCTCAGATAAATCAATCGGCAGCTGGTTTCTAATGGGATTGAGGCGTTGGTGGATTGCGGTATTCAGCGTTTGCTGATATTGCCAGTAGCGGCGTAGATATAGGCGATGGCCGTCTAAAACCAGGGGCGTGTTTTCTGCTGTGTGGTCTGAATTTCGGCCAATTAATTCGGACTGGGTTAATGCCTTAATCCATGCGTCCAAATTGGAATCACTAATAAACTCACTAGGCCAGCTGGCATAATCAGGAATGGCAAGCGTTAAGCTGGGTTGTTGACAAAGCTTTTGTAAATCTAAAAACACCTCACCTCTAGCCAGCTGATGGCTAACTAGCGCCGCTGCCCACAGCACTTCATTGCTGGCGCTACTGTCCAGTTGCATAAGAAAACATACGAAAGCTTTATCCAGTTGGCTTAACCAACCTCGCGCCAGCCATTTTTCAATTGTCTCCAGCACCACATAATGCGAACTCATGCCGCTGCCCTCGCGCCGGAAAATAACTGATCCAAGCTTTCAATCAATAGTTTAGGTGGCTTATCCACAATCTTACCGCCGCCAGCTGCCCTATAGCCGCGCAAAAATAGATAAACGCTGCCGCCGATATGTTGGTCGTAATCATAATCATCGCCCAAACGCGTTTTTAATAACCGGTGCAATGCCAATAAATACAAGGCTGCTTGCAAATCGTAGCGCTTAGCCAGCATGGCTTCTATCAGCGCGGCGGGCGAGTAGGCGGCATCACTGGTGCCTAGGCCGTTAAATTTATAATCGGCCACATAAAACTGGCCATCAACTTCAAAAACCAAGTCAATAAAACCTTTTAACAAACCGTGTACTTGCGCCGCCATTAATCTTGGCCGAGGTTTTCCGGCAAATAGATGTTGGCTGACTAAATTATCGAGCGCCAAAATGTCCACATGCTTTGCGCCAATTAAAAACTCCATTTCAGCTTGATAGCCAGGCAGTTGCGCCAAACTGACGGCCTTATTTTCAAGCACAGATTGACTTAACCAGTGCGGCAGGGCTTGGGCAATAATTGGGCGTTTGTCATCCCAAATATTTTGGCTAAATAATTGATCAATTAAACTTTGCTGCAAATCTGGATCAGCCAAAACATGGGCAAAGCCGTGTACGGCACAGGCTTCTAATAAGCTATGGATAAGCACGCCTGGTGCGGCACCTCTAACAATGCTATGAATCCCGGTTAATACGGTTTCTGTCTGCAAGGGCTGATCGGCTTCATCGGTTTGTTTGTCCTGTTGCGCCGTTTCTGGCTCGTCGGCGGTTTTCTGCTCATCGCCAGTGCTTAGGCTTTTTTGATCTATTTGTAAGGCGCTGTAGCTGGCAATCCACCAGTTATCCGAGACGCGTTGGGTAGATATGCGTGGCGACTCAAGTGTTTGCAGGGATTGGGCGGATTGGTATAAAGCAAAAGTTGGCTCGGGCAATACCGTAACTGCAATGCTGTCACAAGCGCCTTTAAGATTTTGCAAACAATCTTCCAGTTGGCTGGCCGGATAACTATCCCGCCAACCCAGCAAATAGCCCAGGGCATTTTTATGTAATTGGCATTTTTTGGCAGAGCCTGATTTAACGGGTGCAACGCCCAACCAACAGGCGTAGCGGGCGCGGGTAATCGCTACGTATAACAAGCGTAAATCTTCCTGCAAACGCTCGTTATCGCTGATGGTTTTTACGGGCTCGGTTTTGTTTAAATCCACATGCAATTGCTGTTGTTCATCATGGTAGCGGTAATAGCTGTTGCGGCCGGTTACTTCCCGATAACTGCAAATAAACGGCAAAAATACCAGCGGATATTCCAAGCCTTTGGATTTATGAATAGTGATAATTTTGATTAAATTGGCGTCACTTTCCAAACGAATGATGCTTTCATCGGCGGATTGCCCGTTGATCGTATCATCAATCGCTTCGGCCAAATACCGGATTAACGCTTGCTCTCCTTCCAACTGACCACTGGCCTGCTGCATTAGCTCTGCCAAATGCAGTAAGTTGGTAATGCTGCGTTCGCCCTCGTAATCTGTGATTAACTTGGCGTGCAGATGGTAGTCATTAATCAAGCGCCGCAAAGCAGGCAATATGCCATCTTGTTGCCAACATTGCTGATAACCCAAAAATCGCTCCAGTTGCTGCTCCCAGGCGGGTTCATCAATGGTTAGTTGTTGCAGGGCTTGATAGGGCCAGTTGAAGGTTGCGGTACTAAGGGCGGCACGCACTTTGCGTTCATTGCGCGGTTCTGCCATAGCGTTTAAAAACAGCAATAAATCGGCGGCTTCAGTGGTGGCGTAAATGGATTCCCGTTCTGATAAATACACACTGCGAAGTTGTCGCTCCGCCAAGGCTTGACGGATTATGCCGGCTTCCTGGCCACTGCGCACCAGGATGGCTATATCGGATGGCTGCATGGGCTGTAGCGGTTTATTTTCGACTTTAAAGCCCGCCAAGCCTTGATCACTTAGATTTAATAAGCGCACGATTTCACTGGCCGTCACCTGTGCCAGCTGTTTCCGGTATTCCGGCATGCCCACCGCTTCTGCAGATTGCCAATGCCAAAAGGTTAGCGCTGGCGCGGGTAGATCGTTAACCAGCCATTGTTCATCCCGGCCTTTGGCGTTGACATTAATAAAGGGCAGGGGATTAACATCGCCGGCCTTAAAACGAAACGCGCCTTCCGGTTGATGTTCGGCCTGACTAAATACCTGATTGACCGATTCTACCAAGTCTTTAGTCGATCGAAAGTTGGTATCCAGGGTGTAGTGGTTGCCAACAGTGGCTTGGTAGGCTTTTAGATAGGTATAAATATCGCCACCCCGAAACGAATAAATCGCCTGTTTAGGGTCGCCAATCATAAAACAGCCCAATTGGGTTTCTGTGTTTGCAGGATATAACTTGGCAAAAATACGGTATTGCACCGGGTCGGTGTCTTGAAATTCGTCAATTAAAGCAATGGGATATTGCTTTCTGATTACATCAGCAAGGCGGTCACCATTAGTTCCGTGCAAAGCATCATCCAAACGAGTTAGCATGTCATCAAAGCTAATGCGGGCAGTGCGCTGTTTTTCGCTGTCGTAGCGATGTCTTATCCAATGAATAGCATGCACCGTTAGCATGGCGGCAATATCGGGTTCTTGCTGTACAATCTCGACGAGTTCTGCAATCGCAGTAAAAGCGGCATGTTGTAAGGCACCAGATTTGTCTTTATGTGCTTTAACCAGGCCGGATTCCAATTTTTGTTGGCTGAACTTAGCGATGGCATCTATGCCAATTGGTTGGCGGTTGGCGGCCCAGTTAGCCATTTCCTGCAGTTTTTCAGTAAAGTTCTTTTTGTTGTAGGACGTGCCATTCAACCAGCCGGCAGTTAAAGCATTATTCAATAAGCTTTCAATGCTGGATAGCTGGTTTGTCCAAAGGGTTTTGGCTTGCGTTTCCAGTCTGGCCAGTTGATTGCGCCATTGCTCCCATTCGCTAAAAACCTTGGCAATATTGCTTTCAGTGCATTCCAAGCCCAAGGCTTCGGTTTCTGACAGCAGTGGTTTTAGTTTTTGGGTCAGGCTTTCTGGGGATGAGGCCAGTTTAAAAACTGCTTGGCATTGGGATTCATTCAGCGGATAAAAAAATGTCCGCCAATAATCGCGCACCACTTCGTTTAACAACTCCGTATCATCGGTGTTAACTTCTTGCCGAAACAAACTGCCACTGTCAAAAGCATGTTGTTGCAACATGCGATTGCACCAACTGTGGATAGTAAAAACCGCCGATTCATCCATCCAGTTGGCGGCCAGTTCCAAGCGCCGCGCACAAATCGGCCATTGTTCCGTTGGGTAATCTGCGCGCAATGCGCTTAAAAAATCATCACTACTTATAAATTGCTGCCGAAAATAACTGGCGGCCTGACTTAATCTGGCTCTAATGCGTTCGCGGAGTTCTTGAGTTGATGCCTCAGTAAAAGTAACGACCAAAATATCCGGCGGCAATAATTCCGGTCTATCAATAACGCTCTCAACCCAATGCCCCAGAATTAATCGCACATATAAAGCGGCGATCGTGTAGGTTTTGCCGGTACCGGCACTGGCTTCAATCAGCCTGGTGCCGAATAGTGGAAATTCGAGGGGGTTAACGGTGTTGGCTGAGGTCATTGGTGTTTTTTGAACGTATTTGACATTAATTTATCGAGAATTGGGCTTAAGAGTTTAATTGTACTAATTCTCCAGCCCATAGAGCGAATTAGCTGCGCAATTTCTCAAATGATTGATGGTCATTAACACTGGAGAGCGGCGTAATCCAAAGTTCTCGGGGAGGGGGTGAAAACCTTTGGCTATG
>Ga0208514_100217_pt1 | contig 41440 bp, 47 predicted proteins | sample LakWasMet70_HOW9_2_FD_183900 | JGI IMG/M metagenome (GOLD analysis project Ga0208514, IMG submission 183900) | Freshwater sediment methanotrophic microbial communities from Lake Washington under simulated oxygen tension - Sediment Metagenome... | ecosystem: Environmental > Aquatic > Freshwater >...
CCCTTTGTTCGCAGTTGGTAGCTACGAACGAAAGGGCTAACACAGCCATGCATGCGCCGTTTTTGGGATTGAAAGTTAACAGCTTCCCAAGCTGTTTACAACAAAAATTTGAGGGGAAGGCTCAGGGACAGACCCGGTTTTCCCGGCAATTAATTGCCCGGAAAACCGGGTCTGGCGCGACCCGGTCTGTCCCCGATTTTATGCAGGGAGCGGGCGAGGAGGTAGCCTGCCACCAGCCCGCCCAGCAGCCCGCCGATGTGGGCCGCGTTGTCGGTATGCGGGTAAATGAAACCCGCCGCGATATTGAAGACGATGAAGCCCAGCGCCGAGCTTTTCAGCTGGCGCACGATGGTCAAGGGCACGCCGCTGTCCGGCTTCAGCACAAAAGCAAGCAGCCCACCGATGATGCCGAAGATCGCACCCGAGGCGCCGACGCTGTTCACGTGCGGATTCCACAGCACGCTCGCCAGGCTACCGCACACGCCCGCCAGCATGTAGAGCGCCGCGAAACGCAGACTGCCGAACATGCGTTCGACAATGCCGCCGATCTGCAGCAGGGCAATCATGTTGAAGAGGATGTGCGGCCAGCCCCCGTGCAGGAACATCGACGTGACCAGCCGCCACCACTGCCCGTGCAGGGTGTAGGGGCCCGCGTTCGAGCCCCAATTCACCAGTTCCATCGCCACATGCGGCCCGGAACCGCGCCGCGCGCCCGTCAACTCCATCAGCAGGAACAAGGCGACGTTAAAAACCACCAGCATCCACATCACGGGCGTCGAACTGCCGTGGACATCCAGGCGGGCATGGAACAGATCGCGCTCGGCCTGCTCCACGGCGTAGGCCGCGGTCTGACGCTCGGGCAGGGCATTGACGATCGCCAGCGCGGTCTCGGGCTCCTTCACCGTGAAGCCGATCGACTGCATCCGGTCCACCTGTTCGACGTCGAACACCACCTCCTCGCCGTCGGTCCACACATTGCATACGTCCACCATGCGCACGCGCTCCGTGTGCTCGCGCGACGGCCGGAACGAGCGCTGGATGCGCCCTTCGATGAACACGAAGTCGGATTCGATGCGCAGCGTGCCCGGTCCGGAAAAGCGGAAGGCGTTGCTGGGCCGCTGAATGGCGTTCAGGTGGAAGCGGACGGCGAAACTGGCGGAATCGGTCATCGGTCAGCACGCGGCAAGAAAGTTGCCATCTTATAGTTGCGTGTATGACCTGGCAATTCGATTTGACTTAAGGGCGCGGTCAGCTATCTTTACTCTAGGCCGTCCAGTGGAGAATGACCCATGCCGACACTTGGTCCGAAGCGGCAGATCACGCTGCCGAGGGAGCTGTGCGATAGCCTGGACATTGCCCCTGGCGATCCGCTGTTCATCTTCGAGCATCATGGCCGCATCACGATTGTGAAGCAATCCAAGGGGGCCAGCGCGGGGATACTTCGCCATCTGCGTGCCACGGAATCCGTCAGCGAAGATGAGTCGCTATTGGGTGCGGTGGCAGAATGGCGTGCCGCCCATCGGCGGCCGACATGATTGCCATTGATTCCCCCGTAGAAGGACCGGGAGTAAACTGCCTCCCGGTCCGTTCGGGCTAGCGCTTGACGTGGACCGGGGCGGCCGGTTCCGGCGCCAGGCTCAGTTGCGTGGTGCGCGGCAGGTCGGTGTCACCGAGGACCAGGGCGCGGCGCTGGCGCTGGAGCACGGCCATGCGGGTCTGTTCCAGCAGCGTGAGGTCGCGGATCTCATAGGGCGCACCCGCGCCGGCCAGCAGGCCGCGCTTGAGGTCGAGCGCGCTATCGCCGCTGCCCGGCTCCAGCCACTGCGCGCCGTCCGCCACCGCCAGCAGCTGCAGCTTGCCCGCCACCGTGCCGTACACCAGCGCACGCAGCTCGTAGCGGCCCGCCGCCGCGGCCTCGACGCCGAAGTGCAGGCGCACGCCTTCCGGACCGCTCTCCACGCTGGCCGCGCGGGTCAGGCGCGCCGTCGGCAGGGCGGCGCTGAAGGCGAGGCGGATCGAGCGCTCCACCCGCTGCCCCTTCACCGTGGCGCTGCCGTGCGCCCGCACTTCCCACAGACCCGGCGCGGCATCTTCGTCCGCGTCCAGCGGCAGCGCGGCCTGCATGCGCCCGTCCTTGCCGGGCCTGAACTGCAGCGGGAAGCTGCGCCCGGCCGGCGAGACGATGCTGCCTTCGACCCTGGCGAGCGCCGCGCGTCCGCCGCGCGCCGTGTCCAGCAGCTCCGGCGTGACGGTGACGGTGGCGCCGTGCAGGTAGTGCGGCGCGTCGGTGCGCATGTTCATGACATAAGGGCTGTCCGGTTCCACCACGTTGACCAGGTAGCGCTGGCTGCCGGACAAACCTTCCGCCTTCAGCGTGAGCGGTCCGGAACCCAGGTTCGGATGCACGCGGAAGGCCGACGTGCCCGGCGCGAACGGCAGTCCAGCCTTGGCCAACTTGTCTGCCGCGACCAGCATCTCCATGCCTTCGCCTTGCGCGAAGCTCTTGCCATTGGCCGCGGTGAGCGTCATGGATTGCGGATGGATTGCCAGCGCTTCGCGTGGGCCGGCTTCGCCCAGCGGCTGCAGGCGCACCAGGGCGCGCGGGGCGGTGGTGTGCAGCGTGACGCCGCGCGCCAGTTCGTCGGCGCTGGCCTCGAAGTAGGTCTCGCGGCTGTGCGCTTGCGGCGCGGCTGGTTCGGCCACAGCGCCGCTGGCGGCCCAGGAGAAGCTCACGGCGGCGCGGGGCGCGGCCAGTGCGGCCGTGGAAGGCGCGGACGGCGCGGCCAGCACGGACGGCTGCAGGTCGCCGGCCTGCGGCGGTAGCAGATCGAGGTTGCCCGCCTGCGCGGACATGGCGGCCAGCAGGGCCGCGAGGAGGGGAATACGCTTGTTCATGGTCGGCCTCCTCAGATGTCGTTGCGCAGGATGACGTCCAGGCCGAAGCACTTGCGCCGGCTCTGGTTGTGGGACAGCGGCTCGGCGCCGTTGGTGCGGCTGGTGTCGGTGAACCAGTTGATGCCCGCGCCCTTCTGGCTGGTGCAATTGAGGAAACCGTCCGAGCAGCTGTCCAGCCAGGCCTGCGTCACTTCCAGCCCGAGGTTCAGCGTGTAGCCGCCGCAGTAGCTGTCGCCATCGAAGATGGAAGTCTCGACGTCGGAACCGGCCACGTTGTAGAAGGGCTTGGGCAGGGCCGGCCGTCCGGCCGTCCCGTACAGCCAGGTGGCGTTGTAGTTCGCCATCCAGCTGGTCTGCTGCTGGCGCACGGCGTCGCTCTTGTAGCCGAGCAGCCAGCCGACCGAAGTCTCGAACACGTTGCCGCTGATGGTCGCATCGGCCAGCGGGGTGCCGAGCGAGGAGGGCGCCAGCGCGTTCACCCAGCGGATCGCCGAGATGATGGCCGGGTAGCGGCTGTCCCAGGTGGGATTCGACATCACCCAGCGCAGGATGTTGCCGCCGTTGGAATGGGTCTCGACCACCAGGTCGGTGATGTTGTTGTTGACGATGAAGGGATACAGCTGATCGGCCAGGCAGCCGGCGGCCGGCGCGGTCCACATGTACTGGTCGAAATCGCAGTTGATGACCAGGTACATGGACTGGTTCGGCAGCCCTTGGCGCACCGAATCGATCATCTCGTGGGTCCAGTAGTCGGTGGCGGCATCGGTTTGCTTGCCGGTGCCATGCACGAATACGACCCCCGTGTTGCCGGCCACAGCCGGCCCTCCCAACAGCAATGCGGCCAGCGCCGCAAGCAGCCTGTGTTTCCTCATGCTCAGTCTCCGTGGTATGAACGTTGTTATGTGCGCCCTTGTTGCCAGGGCGTGGTCCAGACTAGCGAGGCGGACTGGACCAGTATTGCGCGTTCACGTCACGGCATTGCGGAATCGTGCCAGCAGTTGAGGCAAGTCAACAATTGGCGCGGCAGGCTTGCCGGCTTGTTATCAGCTGCGCTTGCGTTCGTGCTGCCACAGCACGTCGCTGCCGCCGGCGTGGCGGTTCAGGACGCGCGAGAGCACGAACATGAGGTCGGACAGGCGGTTCACGTACTGGCGCGGGAAGTCGTGGATGGATTCGGCCCGGCCGAGGGCGACGATGGCGCGTTCGGCGCGGCGGCACACGGTGCGGCACACGTGGGCCAGGGAGGCGCCGCGCGAACCGGCCGGCAGGATGAATTCCTTCAGCGCCGGCAGGTCGGCGTTGTATTTCTCCAGCAGGGTGTCGAGGCGCGCGACGTGCTCTTCCTTGATCAGCTGGAAGCCGGGGATGCACAGTTCCCCGCCCAGGTCGAACAGGTCGTGCTGGATGGTGACCAGTTCCTCGCGCAGCGGGTCCGGCATCGGTTCGCACAGCAGCAGGCCGACGAAGGAGTTGAGTTCGTCCACGTCGCCCAGGGCATGGATGCGCAGGCTGTCCTTGGTGGTGCGGCTGCCGTCGCCGAGGCCGGTGGTGCCGTTGTCGCCGGTGCGGGTGGCGACTTTGGAAAGGCGGTTGCCCATGTTGTGCTGTCCTATTGCGGGAAAAATGAACTGGGAGCATACGACAAATCCCGGCAATTGTGCTTAAATCGGGTTATGTCCGAAACCGTTTCCACCGGCCGCAGGGACGCCGTCGCCGCTGCCTTGCGCGCCCGCCTGCCGGCCCGCGCCGTCCTGTCCGATCCCGAAGATACCCGTCCTTACGAATGCGACGGCCTGGCCGCCTACCGCCAGCTGCCCATGATCGTGACCCTGCCCGAAGACGAGGCCCAGGTGCTGGCCGTGCTGGCGGTGTGCCGGGAACTGGGCGTGCCGATCGTGCCGCGCGGGGCTGGCACCGGCCTGTCCGGCGGCGCCATGCCGATCGCGGAAGGGGTGGTGCTGTCCACCGCGCGCCTGAACCGCATCCTGCGCATGGAGGCGTATGCGCGGCTGGCGGTGGTGCAGCCGGGCGTGCGCAACCTCGCCATCTCGGACGCGGCGGCGCCGCATGGCCTGTATTACGCGCCCGATCCGTCTTCGCAGATTGCCTGCACCATCGGCGGCAACGTGGCGGAGAACTCGGGCGGCGTGCATTGCCTGAAGTACGGCCTGACGGTCCACAACGTGTTGCGCGTGCGGGTGGCAACCATCGAGGGCGACATCGTGGAACTGGGCGGCGAGGCGCCGGACGCGCCAGGCCTGGACCTGCTGGCGGCCTTCATCGGTTCGGAGGGCATGCTGGGCATCGTCACCGAGGTGACGGTCAAGCTGGTGCCTAAGCCGGCCGTAGCGCGCGTCATCATGGCCTCCTTCGACGATGTGGTCATCGGCGCGAACGCGGTGGCGGCGGTGATCGCGGCGGGCATCATCCCGGCCGGTCTGGAAATGATGGACCAGACCTCGGTGCGCATGGTCGAACCCTTCGTTCACGCCGGTTACGACACCGAGGCCGCCGCCATTCTCCTGTGCGAAGCGGACGGCACCCAGGCCGAAGTGGACGAGGAAATCGCCCGCATGTCGGCGGTGCTGGAGCAGGCCGGCGCCACGGCGATCGCGGTGTCCGGCTCGGAGCACGAGCGCCAGAAATTCTGGTCGGGTCGCAAGAATGCGTTTCCTGCGGCGGGTCGCATCTCGCCGGATTACTACTGCATGGATGGCACCATCCCGCGCAAGCACCTGGCGCGTGTGCTGCAGGGCATAGCCCAGATGGAGCGCAAGTACGGCCTGCGCTGCGCCAATGTGTTCCACGCGGGCGACGGCAATCTGCATCCCCTGATCCTGTTCGACGCCAACAAGGAGGACGAGTTCCACCGCGCCGAGGCCTTCGGCGCCGAGATCCTGGAGCTGTGCGTGCTCGAAGGCGGCACCATTACGGGTGAACATGGCGTCGGCATCGAGAAGATCGGTTCGATGTGCGTGCAGTTCTCGCCGGAGGAGCTGGACGTGTTCCGCTCCGTGAAGCGTGCGTTCGATCCGCTGGTGCTGCTTAATCCCGACAAGGCGATTCCCACCGTGCACCGCTGCGCCGAATTCGGCCGCATGCACGTGCGTGGCGGCCGCCTGCCGTTCCCCGACATCGAGCGGTTCTGACCATGCCGATCCTCAAACACTTCCGGGAGCAGATCCGCATGGCCGGCGCCGATGGCCGCCCGCTGCGCATCCGCGGCGGCTGCACCAAGGACTGGTACGGCCAGGCCTTCGACGGCGAGCTTCTCGACACGCGCCCTTACAGCGGCATCGTCGCCTACGAGCCGACCGAGCTGGTGATCACGGCGCGCTGCGGCACGCCACTGGCCGAGATCGAGGCGGCGCTGGCGGACAACCGGCAATTCCTGGCTTTCGAGCCGCCGCACTTCGGTTCTGACGCCACGCTGGGTGGCGCCGTCGCGAGCGGCTTGTGCGGGCCGCGCCGCGCCACCGCGGGCGCCGTGCGCGACTTCGTACTGGGCGCGGTGCTGATGGACGGGCAGGGCGAGGTCCTGCACTTCGGTGGGCAGGTGATGAAGAACGTGGCGGGCTACGACGTGTCGCGCCTGCTGGCCGGTTCGCTCGGCACACTCGGACTGATGCTGGAACACTCGATCAAGGTGCTGCCGTGGCCGATGGCCGAGACGACGCTGCGGCTGGCCATGAGCGAGATCGACGCCCTGCGTGCGCTGAATGAATGGGCCGGCCAGCCCTTGCCTATTTCCGCCAGCTGCTGGCACGCGGGCGAACTGACGGTGCGCCTGTCCGGCGCGGAACCGGCGCTGCAGGCCGCGCGCCACGTATTGGGCGGCGAGGAAGTGCCGGATGCGGGTGCGTTCTGGCAGTCGCTGCGCGAACAGCAGCACCCCTTCTTCCGTCATCCCCGCGCAGGCGGGGACCCCTGGTCGGATGCGCAGCCGACCGATCCGGCGCGCAGAGGTCCCCGCTTGCGCGGGGATGACGGGGGGCAGGAGGCGCTGTGGCGCCTGGCGCTGCCACCCACGGCCAGCGCCCTGGTGGTCGGCGGCGAACAACTAATCGAATGGGGCGGCGCCCAACGCTGGCTCAAGGCGCCTGGCGATGCGGCCAGCGCCGCGCGCATCCGCGCCAGCGTCGCCGCGGCCGGCGGCCACGCCACGCTGTTCCGCGGCGGAGACAAGTCGGTGGGCGTGTTCCATCCGCTGCCGCCCGCGCTCGCCAAAATCAATGAGCGCATGCGCACCGCCTTCGACCCGGCCGGCATCTTCAACCCTGGACGGATGTACTGATGCAAACCAAGCTGGCCGACTTCATCAAGGGCACGCCTGAAGGCGAGGAAGCGGAAGCGATCCTGCGCGCCTGCGTGCATTGCGGCTTCTGCACCGCCACCTGCCCAACCTACCAGGTGCTGGGCGACGAACTGGATGGCCCGCGCGGCCGCATCTACCTGATCAAGCAAGTGCTGGAAGGCGCCGCGCCGACTGAAAAAACGCAGCAGCATTTGGACCGCTGCCTTACCTGCCTCAATTGCGAGAGCACCTGTCCTTCTGGTGTGCGCTACGGCCGCCTGATCGATATCGGCCGCCGCGTGGTGGAGGAACGCGTGCCGCGCCCGGCGGCGGAGCGCGCCAAGCGCGCCCTGCTCAAGCAAGGCCTCACGCGCAAGTGGTTGTTCAGTCCCGCCTACAAGCTGGGGCAGACGGTGGCTCCGCTGCTCTCGGCCGGGCTGCAGGACAAGTTGATCCGCAACGCGCCGGCTGGCGCATGGCCGCGGCGCAGCCATGCGCGCAAGATGCTCCTGCTCGATGGCTGCGTGCAGCCTGCCATGGCGCCGAACATCAATGCCGCCACCGCGCGCGTGCTCGACGCGCTCGGCGTGGAACTGATGCTCGTGCCCCAAGCGGGATGCTGCGGCGCCGTGCGCTACCACATGAACGACCAGGCCGGCGGCCTGGACGACGCGCGCCGCAATATCGATGCCTGGTGGCCCCAGGTGCAGCAGGCCGAGTGCATCCTCACCACGGCTTCCGGCTGCGGCCTGATGGTGAAGGAGTACGGCGAGCTGCTGCGCCACGATTCCGCGTACGCATCCAAGGCCAAGCGCATCTCGGAGATGGCGCGCGACCTGTCCGAAGTCCTGCCGGAATTTACCGAGCGGCTCGCCGACGCCATGCGCGGCAAGCTGGCCGGCCACGTGGCCTGGCATCCGCCGTGCACCTTGCAGCACGGGCAGCGCATTCGTGGAAAAGTGGAGGACTTGCTGCGCGCGGTCGGCGTGGAGGTCGTGCTATGCGTCGAATCGCACCTGTGCTGCGGTTCGGCGGGAACGTATTCGGTGCTGCAGCCGGAGCTTTCGCGCGAACTGCGCGACCGCAAGGTGCAGCACCTGGAGGCGACCGGCGCGCCCGCCATCGTCTCGGCCAACATCGGCTGCATCTCGCACCTGCAGTCAGGCACGCGGCTGCCGGTGACGCACTGGATCGAACTGATCGACCGTGCGCTCAGCTTGTGACGGACAGGCCGGTGCCCATCGTGCGCCGCGCCGGGTTGCCGATGTAGACGGCGTCGGGCTCGGTGTCGGACAGAAGGCCCGCGCCGGCGCCGGCGAAACTGCGCGCGCCGAGGTGCACGCCGTCGCGCACCACCGCCGCCACGCCGACGAATGCCTGCTCGCCCATGTCCACGTCCGCGCCCAGCATGGCCTGCGCGGCGACAAAACAGTGGTCGTGCACCACGCAGCGTTCCCCGATGTGGGCGCCGCAGCGCACGATCACGTCTTCCCCGACGCGCGCGCCGGCACCGACATGCGCGTTCTCGCACACCAGGCAGTTGTCGCCGAAGGCGGCGTCCGTGCTCACGTGGGCGCGGCTGGAAACATAGGTGGCGAAGCGGTAGCCGAGCGCCTTTGCTTCCAAATAGCGCCGGCGCCGCAGCTCGTTGATGCGCTCGTAGCCGAGCGGGATGTACAGGTCGATCTGCGCCGGCGGGTAGCGTGCCGCCAGCTCGTCGAAGGGCACCACGGGCAGGCCCTCGTGCAGGCGGCAGGTGAGCTGGTCGCGGTCGACGGTGAAGGCTTCCACCCGCCAAGGGCTGTCGTGTGTGAGCAGATACCACGCGAGGCTGGCCAGCCGTCCCGTGCCGAAGATGACCACCGAATCCGTTTTCATCGCGACCCCTCCTGTGCAAGGGCCGCGCCTTGCGGAACTACTCCGCCAGCAGCTTCTCGATGTCGGCGAGCAGTTCCTCGGGCGCGGTGGACGGCGCGTAGCGCTGATACACGCGGCCGTCCTTCCGGACCAGGAACTTGGTGAAGTTCCATTTGATCGCCTGGGTGCCGAGCACACCCGGCGCTTCCTTCTTCAGATACTGGTACAGCGGATGGGCGTCGTTCCCGTTCACGTCGATCTTGCCGAACAGGGGAAAGGTGACCCCATAATTCTTTTCGCAGAACGCGCCGATCTGGGTGGCGTCGCCCGGTTCCTGGCCGCCGAACTGGTTGCACGGGAAGCCGAGCACCTCCACGCCCTTGTCCTTGAACTGGCGGTAGACCTCCTCGAGGCCTTTGTATTGCGGGGTGAAGCCGCACTCGCTGGCCGTGTTCACGATCAGGAGCACCTTGCCGCGGTATTGGGACAGGTCCACCGGTGCGCCGTTCAGGGCCTCGGCCTGGAAGTCGTAGACGTTCATGGCTTATACCAGTCCCAGGCCTTCGGTGCCGGCCGCGAGGTCGCGGTCCTTGGCCCTCTTGCTCTGCAGTTTGATGGTCAGGCGCAGGTCGTTCACGGAGTCCGCGTTGCGCAGGGCGTCCTCGTAGCTGATCTTGTCGTCCTCGTACAGCTCGAACAGGGCCTGGTCGAAGGTCTGCATGCCCAGCTCGCGCGACTTCTTCATGATCTCCTTGATCTCGTGGACCTCGCCCTTGAAGATCAGGTCCGAGATCAGCGGGGAATTGAGCAGGATCTCGATTGCCACCACGCGGCCCTTGGACTCCTTGCGCGGAATGAGGCGCTGCGAGATCAGGCCCTTGAGGTTGAGCGACAAGTCCATCAGCAGCTGCTGGCGGCGCTCCTCGGGGAAGAAGTTGATGATGCGGTCCAGGGCCTGGTTGGCGCTGTTGGCGTGCAGGGTGGCCAGGCACAGGTGGCCGGTTTCGGCGAAGGCGATGGCGTGCTCCATCGTCTCGCGGTCGCGAATCTCGCCGATCTGGATCACGTCCGGCGCCTGGCGCAGGGAGTTCTTCAGGGCCGCCTCGAACGAATCCGTGTCCACGCCCACCTCGCGCTGGGTGATCACGCAGTTCTTGTGCGGATGGACGAATTCGACCGGATCCTCGATGGTGAGGATGTGGCCGTAGCTGTTCTCGTTGCGGTAGCCGACCATCGCCGCCAGCGTGGTCGATTTACCGGAGCCGGTGGCGCCGACCATGATGACCAGGCCGCGCTTGGTCATGATCACGTCCTTCAGCACCTCGGGCAGTTCCAGGTCGGCGAACTTCGGGATGGTGGTCGTGATCACGCGCAGCACCATGCCGACCGCGCCCATCTGGACGAAGGCGGAGACGCGAAAGCGGCCGATGTCGCCGGGGCTGATCGCGAAGTTGGCCTCCTTGGTCAGTTCGAAACCGGCGGTCTGCTTGTCGTTCATGATCGAACGCGCCAGGTCCGACGTGTGCTGGCCGGTGAGCGCCTGGTTCGATACGGGCGTCATCTTCCCGTCGATCTTCATCGCGGGCGGGAAGCCGGCGGTGATGAACAGGTCGGAGCCGCCCTTGCTGACCAACAGGCGCAGCAGGTCGAACATGAATTTTGAGGCCTGGTCGCGTTCCATCTGGCGTGGTCCTTATCAGCCCGGGAAGTTTTCGGGGATCTTGGCGTAGGCGCGGGCGGCCGACGAGGCGATCACGTTGCGGCGCACCAGGTCCGTCAGGTTCTGGTCCAGCGTCTGCATGCCGACCGAGGAGCCGGTCTGGATGGCGGAGTACATCTGCGCGATCTTCGCTTCGCGGATCAGGTTGCGGATGGCCGGCGTGCCGACCATGATCTCGTGCGCGGCCACGCGGCCGCTGCCGTCCTTGGTCTTGAGCAGGGTCTGCGAGATCACCGCCTGGAGCGACTCGGACAGCATCGCGCGCACCATTTCTTTTTCATCGGACGGGAACACGTCGACGATACGGTCGATGGTCTTGGCGGCGGAGGAGGTGTGCAAGGTGCCGAACACCAGGTGGCCCGTTTCCGCGGCCGACAGGGCCAGGCGGATGGTTTCCAGGTCGCGCAGCTCGCCCACCAGGATCGCGTCCGGGTCCTCGCGCAGGGCCGAACGCAGCGCGTTGTTGAACGAGAGCGTGTGCGGGCCGACTTCTCGCTGGTTGATCAGGCACTTCTTCGAATCGTGCACGAATTCGATCGGGTCCTCGATGGTGAGGATGTGGCCGTACTCGTTTTCGTTCAGGTGGTTGATCATCGCGGCCAGGGTGGTCGATTTGCCCGAGCCGGTCGGGCCGGTGACCAGCACCAGGCCGCGCGGACGCATGGCGAAGTCGGCGAAGATCTTCGGCGCGTTCAGGTCTTCCAGGCTGAGGATCTTGGACGGAATGGTCCGTAGCACGGCGGCCGCGCCGCGCTCCTGGTTGTAGGCGTTGACGCGGAAACGCGCCAGGCCGGGGATCGCGAACGAGAAGTCGCACTCCAGCATTTCCTCGTAGGCCTTGCGCTGCCCGTCGTTCATGATGTCATAGATCATGTTGTGCACGTCTTTGTGCTCGAGGGGCGGCAGATTGATGCGGCGCACGTCGCCGTGCACGCGGATCATGGGCGGCAGGCCGGCGGAGAGGTGGAGGTCGGAAGCTTTGTTCTTGACCGAGAAGGCGAGTAGTTCGGCGATGTCCATTTATAATCCGGAGTCTTGGGAAGGGCGTGCCCGTGGTGAGTGCGAACGCGTCCCCGGTATCTGTTGCCCGCTGAAAACGATTATGTCCACAATCGCCGCGAACTTGCAAGCTGTCGAGAGCCAAATTGTTGCCGCCGCCACGCGGGCTGGGCGCGCGCCTGGCAGCGTGCGCCTGCTGGCCGTGTCCAAGACCTTCGGCGCGGACGCGGTGCTGGAGGCCTACGCCGCCGGCCAGCGCGCCTTTGGCGAGAACTACCTGCAGGAGGCGCTGGACAAGATCGCGGCGCTGGCGGGGCGCGGCATCGAGTGGCACTTCATCGGACCGATCCAGTCTAACAAGACGCGCCCGATCGCGGCGCACTTCGACTGGGTGCATACGGTGGACCGGCTCAAGATCGCCCAGCGCCTGTCGGAACAGCGGCCGCCCGACCTGGCGCCGCTGAACATCTGCCTGCAGGTGAACGTGAGCGGGGAGGCCACCAAGAGCGGCTGCGCCCCGGAAGAACTGGCCGATCTGGCCGCTGCTTGCGCCGCGCTGCCCAACCTGCGCCTGCGCGGCCTGATGGCGATTCCCGAACCGGAAGCGGACTACGACAAGCAGCGCGCCCCGCTTGCCCGGCTGCGCGCGCTGTACGAACAACTGAACGCGCAAGGCTATGGGGTCGACACCCTGTCGATGGGGATGTCGGCCGACCTGGCCGCCGCGGTCGCGGAAGGCGCGACCATCGTGCGCGTGGGCAGCGCCATCTTCGGCGCGCGCTCCTATGCAAAAGGATAGAACATGAAGATCGCCTTCATCGGCGGTGGCAACATGGCCACCGCCCTGATCGCCGGCCTGGCCGGCAAATTGACGGACGGCGCCAACATCCACGTGGTGGACCCGAACGCGGACGCCCTGGCGCGCCTGGCGGCGCAGTACGGCGTGAGCACGGCGGGCGCGATCGGCGCAGCCGTGGGCGCGGCCGACGTGGTGGTGCTGGCCGTGAAGCCGCAGCAGATGCGCGAAGTGGCCGGCGCATTGGCGCCGCAGCTGGCGGCGCGTGCGCCGCTGGTGCTGTCGATTGCGGCGGGCATCCGCGCGCGCGATCTGGCGCGCTGGCTGGGCGGCTACGGCGCCATCGTGCGCTGCATGCCGAACACCCCGGCCCTGATCGGCATGGGCATCACCGGCATGGTCGCCACGGCCGGCGTTAGCGCGGTGCAGCGCGACGCGGCCGACCGCATCCTGCGCGCCGTGGGCCAGACCGTGTGGCTGGACGACGAGTCCAAGATCGATCCGGTGACCGCAGTTTCCGGCAGCGGCCCGGCCTACGTGTTCTTCTTCATCGAAGCCTTGCAGCAGGCGGCCGAGGAATTGGGCCTGAGCGCGGAGCAGGGCCGCGAGCTGGCGCTGGCCACTTTCGCAGGCGCCGCGCAACTGGCCTGCAATTCGAGCGACCTCGTGACGGTCCTGCGCGAGCGCGTCACCTCGAAGGGCGGTACCACCTATGCCGCCATCACCAGCATGGAGCAGTCCGGCGTCAAGCAGGCGATCGTGGCCGGCGTGAAGGCCGCCGCCGCCCGCGGCAAAGAACTCGGCGACGAACTCGGAACCGACTAAAAACCAGGGTCAGATCGCCCATTGCACAAAAAATTACCGGAACGGTAATTTTTTGTGCAATGGGCGATCTGACCCTTGATTTGATACGGTTTTGGCGCGGTTGGCCAAAAACCGTATCACATTGGTTCGGCGCCAGGGTGCAGGTCGGCGGCGCTGCGGGCCTGGCGGATGGTTTCCAGCACCGGCTGGACCATGCGCCACAGGCCGAAGGCGCCGGTGGCCAGCGGCACCAACTTGCGCGGACGGGTGAGCAGGAAGCCGAGGGCGATGCCACCCAGGATCAGGGGGACCTTGCCGCCCTTGAGCAGGCGCGCGCTCAGGCCGTCGCCTTGCAGCGGCTGGGCGAGCTGGTCGGCGAAGTAGCCGAGCGCCTCGCGCTGGGCCGAACTTTCGGCCAGCAGCTCGGCGCGGCGCCGCGCCAGGCGGGATTCATTCTTCATCGCGCGCTCCCAGGCTGGTGACGCAGGCGAAATCCTGGCGCAGCTCGCCCAGGGTGGCCGCCAGCAGCGGCGGCTTGGCGCGCATCTCGTTGCGCACCTTGACCGCCAGCACCCAGCCGCCGCCGGCGAACAGCACCGCCATCGCGGCCACGGCCTGCAGGCGGTAGCTGTCCCAGAACACCAGCACCACGAACAGGGCCACCAGGATCACCGCCACGCCGGCCAGGAACAGCGCCAGCAGCGACAGGATCAGGTAGCGCAGGAAGCGCTGCGACTCCTCCTCGATCTCCACGGTCGCCAGCTCCAGGCGCGTGTGCGCCATGGCGGCCAGCGTCGCGGCGAAGCGGCCTGCCGATTCGAGGAAGGCCATGATTTATTTGCGGGCGATGAGCAGGCCGACCACCAGCCCCACGGCGGCGCCGATGCCGACCGCCTTCCACGGGTTCTCGTGCACGAAATCGTCGGTGGCCTTGGCCGCTTCCTTGGTCTTTTCCACCACCGGCTCGGACAGCCGCACCAGATCGTCCTTGGCGTTGCGCAGGGTGCGCTCCATCTTGTCGCGCGCGGCGAGCAGTTCGTCGCCGGTCAGCTGGCCACTCTGGCGCACCCATTGTTCGGCATCCGAAATCACGGTGCGCAGGTCGTCGAGCAGCTTGTCGCGGGTGGACGATTTGGTGGGAATGGACTGGATCATGAATGCTCCTTGATGTTATTTACGCAATGCATAGTCTAACGCGATCCCCGCGAAGATGGCGGCGCCGAACCAATTATTGTGGCGGAAGGCGGCGAAGCAGCGCATGCGGTCGCGGTCCTTGATCAGGCCGTAGTGGTACAGGGCGATCCCGGCGGCAGCCGCCAGGCCGGCCACGAACCACCAGCGCAGGCCCAGCTCCCAGCCGCAGGCCAGCAGGATGGCGAGCGTCGCGCCGTAGCACAGCATCACCGCCACCACGTCGAAGCGGCCGAAGGTGATGGCGGAGGTGCGGATGCCGATCTTGAGGTCGTCGTCGCGGTCCACCATGGCGTATTCGGTGTCGTAGGCGACGGCCCAGAACACGTTGGCCGCCAGCAGCCACCAGGCCACCGCGGGCACCTGGCCCTGGATCGCGGCAAAACCCATCGGAATGCCGAAGCCGAAGGCGATCCCGAGGTAAGCCTGGGGAATGGCGAAGAAGCGCTTGAAGTAGGGGTAGCTGCCGGCGATGATCACGGCCGCCACCGACAGTTCCTTGGTCAGCGCGTTTAATGGCAGGATCAGGAGGAAGGATACGATGGCCAGCAGCGCCGCCACGGCCAGCGCTTCGGCCGGCTTGATCTTGCCGCTGGTGAGCGGTCGTTCGGCGGTGCGCTTGACGTACTTGTCGAAGTCGCGGTCCGCGTAATCGTTGATGGCGCAGCCGGCCGACCGCATGAGGGCCGTGCCGAGCGCGAAAATCAGCAGCATGTCCAGCGGCGGGTGGCCGTTCGAGGCGAACCACAGCGCGTTCAGGGTGGGCCAGAGCAGCAGCAGGATGCCGATCGGCTTGTCGAGGCGGACCAGGCGAAAGTACAGGGAGAGCCGGTTCATGCACGTTGGGCGGTTGTCAAAGCAGCCGCATTCTAACGTGTTTGCGCAGCTCAGCCCTCGGCCAGCATCTTCACGCCCGGCAGCTTGCAGGATGCGACCGCGGCGCAGATCGCGTCGATGGCCGCGCGCCGGGTGAAGCTCTTGCGCCAGACGATGACCACGCGGCGCGAGGGCGCCGGCTCCTCGAAAGGTACATAGCGCAGCATGCCGTCGGCCGGATGCATATCCGGCACCGAGGCGCGCGGCAGCACCGTGAGGCCGATCCCGCTGGCCACCATGTGGCGGATGGTCTCGAGCGAGGAGCCCTCGAAGGTACGCTGCATGCCGTTGCCGGGCGTCGAGTAGCGCGCCATCTCCGGGCACACTTCCAGCACCTGGTCGCGGAAGCAGTGGCCGTTCCCGAGCAGGAGCATGGTTTCCGTCTTGAGGTCCTCGGCGGCGATGGCCTTGCGCTCAGACCAGGGATGGTGGCGCGGCACCGCCACCACGAAGGGCTCGTCGTACAAGGGCTGCATCGACATGCCGTGCTCCGGCAAGGGCAGGGCCATGATGGCCGCATCCAGCTCGCCCTGGCGCAGCAGCTCCAGCAGGCGCACCGTGAAGTTCTCCTGCAGGACCAGCGGCATCTGCGGCACCTGCTCGATCACGTTCTTGACCAGGGCCGGCAGCAGGTAGGGACCGACCGTGTAGATCACGCCCAGGCGCAGCGGGCCGGCCAGCGGGTCCTTGTTCTGCTTGGCCAGCTCCTTGATCGCCGCCGTCTGTTCCAGCACGCGTTCGGCTTGGGCCACGATCTGCTGCCCGAGCGGCGTGACCGAGACTTCCGCCCCGCCGCGCTCGAACAGGATCACACCCAGTTCGTCCTCCAGCTTCTTGATCGCCACCGACAGGGTGGGCTGGGCGACATAGCAGGCCTCGGCGGCGTGGCCGAAATGCTTCGCCCGCGCCACCGCAACGATGTATTTCAGTTCTGTCAGCGTCATGGAAGGTATTGAAACATACGATTTTTGGCCATGCAATGCCGCTATCCTGACATATTGTTGCTGTTGAGTCAGTAAAAGCTTGTCTCCCGTGCGGACCCTGTCGATATAATGGCACGAGGCCGGTCGGCCCTTGACCCCAGAAAGGTGACCATGTCCACGACCTTCGGCCCGGAAGAAGCCCGGGCCTACCTGCACAAGCTCCTCACCGTCATGCACCAGCAGGGCGGCTCCGACCTGTTCATCTCGGCCGACTTCCCGCCTTCGATGAAGCACCAGGGCTCGATGAAGCCCATGAGCCAGCAGAAGCTGTCGCCCGAGATCACGCGTTCGCTGGCGCTGTCGATCATGAACGACAAGCAGAAGGGCGAGTTCGAGCGCGACCTGGAATCGAACTTCGCCATCTCGATTCCCGGCGCCACGCGCTTCCGGATCAACGTCTTCGTGCAGCAGCAGGCGGTGGGCATGGTGTGCCGGACCATCGCCTCCGAGATCCCGAACTTCGAAAAGCTGGACCTGCCGCCCGTGCTCAAGGACGTGATCATGACCAAGCGCGGGCTGGTGCTGGTGGTGGGCGGCACGGGTTCGGGCAAATCGACCACGCTGGCCGCGATGATCGACTACCGCAACGCCAATTCGGCGGGCCACATCATCACGGTCGAAGACCCGGTCGAATACGTCCACAAGAACAAGGGCTGCCTGATCACGCACCGCGAAGTGGGCGTGGACACGCTGTCCTGGCATAACGCGCTGAAGAACACGTTGCGCCAGGCGCCGGACGTGATCCTGATCGGCGAGATCCGAGACACCGAGACCATGGAGCACGCCATCGCGTTCGCGGAGACGGGCCACCTGTGCCTCGGGACCCTGCACGCCAACAACGCCAACCAGACGCTGGACCGCATCATCAACTTCTTCCCCGAGGAGCGCCGCACCCAGCTGCTGGGCGACCTGTCAGCCAACCTCAAGGCCGTGGTCTCGCAGCGCCTGATCCGCACCGAGGACGGCAAGGGCCGCAAGGCGGCGATCGAGATCCTGCTCAACACCGCCACCATCGCCGAGATGATCCTGAAGGGGAATTTCGGGAGCATCAAGGAGATCATGCACAAGTCGCGCGAGCTGGGCATGTGCACCTTCGACCAGGCGCTGTACGAGTTGTACAACCGCGGCTTCGTCTCGTACGACGAGGCGATCCGCAACGCCGACTCGGCCAACGGCCTGCGCCTGCAGATCAAGCTGCACGGCACCCGCAAGGAGCCGGGCGACAGCTCCGCCACCACCTCCTCCGACCTCACGATGGCGATCGAAGAGGAACCCGAGGAGGAAGAAGAGAAGAAGTAAGCGATGGACCTCAGCCTGCAGGAACTCGAAGCGGCCATCAACCACTGGCGGGCGCGCAAGCCCGCGCAGGGCGCCGAGTTCGTGCTGTCGGCTGAGGTCAACGCGCTGGCGCGGGTGTATGCGCTGATGAGCTTCCATCGTCGGTCCAGCATTCCGTTCGATTCACTGGAGCCGTTCGCGCAGCAGCTGGTGCGCGCATGGCGCGGCCAATCCCCACATGCCTGATTTTGAAAACAAGCTGTGCACCCGGGCCGAGCTGGCCGCGCGCGCGGCGGCCCTGCCCAAGCCGGTGGTCATGACCAACGGCGTGTTCGACATCCTCCACCGCGGGCACGTCACCTACCTGGCGCAGGCGCGCGAACTGGGCGCCTCGCTGGTGGTGGCCGTGAACACGGATGCTTCCGTCAAGCGCCTAGGTAAAGGCGACGACCGGCCCCTGAACACCTGCGCCGACCGGATGGCGGTGCTGGCCGCGCTGGAGGCGGTCAGCCTGGTGGTCGACTTCGACGAGGACACGGCGCTGGAGGCGGTGGTCCAGGCCCGCCCCGACATCTACGCCAAGGGCGGCGACTACGTGATGACGGAGATCCCGGAAGGGAAGGCCGTCATCGCCTACGGCGGCACGGCGGTCGCGATCGACTTCGAGCACGACCGCTCGACCAGCAAGCTGCTCGCCAAGGTCCGCGCTTTCCGCTAGAATCTGCGGCGCGGCAGGAAGCGGCCGCCCGGATCCGCGGGAAGGGTTGAACCCGGCTTCTTCAGCAGCGCCTCGATGCGCCCTCTGACTTTTGTGCAGCCGTCTGCGGATCACGGCATTTGCATAAAGGTGCCTTCATGAAGCAGACGACGCATTCCCGTCCCCATCTCGACCACCTGCGCCGCCAGGCCAAGGAACTATTGGCCGAGCTGCCCGCCAGCGACAGCGCTGCGCAAACCTTCATCGACCATTTGCCCGCCGCGCGCGGCATGACGCCGGACCAGGTGCGCCGCGCCGGCTTGCGCCTGGCCGATGCGCAGTCGGCCATCGCGCGCAAGGAGGGCTTCGCCTCCTGGCCCGGCCTGGCCGCGCACGTGCAGGCCCTGCGCGGACTGGAAGGCACGTGGCTGTTCGAGTCATTGGAAATCGACGGCGTGGCCAAGCCTCCCGCCGAACTGGCCTTCAACCGCATGCTGATCGACGGCGACCGTTTCCGCATGGAGTCGCCGGAGGCCCAGTACGACGGCATCTTCAACATCGACGTGGAAGCGCGGTCCGCGCGGATCTCGATCCACTTCCTGGACGGTCCGGAACAGGGCCATACCTGCGAAGGCCTGTTCGAGCTCGCCGGCGACACCGTCCGCCTTTGCCTGGCCCTGCCCGGTGCGCTCTGTCCAGCTGCGTTCGCGACCAGGGCCGGTTCGGGCCACGTGCTGGAGCTGCTGCGCCGCTCCGACGCCCGCCGCCCGCAAGGCGTCACCGGCCTGGCCCGCACCGCGCCGCAGGACGCACCGCTCACGGATCTGGGGCGTTTCACTTTTGAGGAATCCGACGCGTATGCGCGCCTGGCCGGAACCTGGGAAGCGGTGGCCGCCATGCGTGACGGCATGACGATGCTCCCGTCGATGCTGGCGACGGGCGTGCGCGAAGGCGTGCGCAACGAGGTGAGGGCCGGCTTTGGCGGCCGCACGGTGGTGGATGCCTACCTGCACATCGAGCCGGACACCGAGCCGGTGCGGATGGACTACTTGGTGCGCAGCGGCCCGGCGCGCGGCAGCATCCAGCACGGGATCATGCGCTGGCACGACAATGGCGAGGTGACGTTTTGCGTGGCCCCTGCCGGTTCGGCACGCCCGGCAGATTTCGCCAGTCCGGCGGGTAGCGGCATCACCCTGAGCCGCTGGCGCCGCCGCTAACGAGCCCGGGCGGCCACTACCATTCCTGCCGCATGCTCACCACGGCGAAGGCCGGCACGCGCATCGCATTGCGTTCAACGAAGTCGACACTGCCACTCGAGCGGTCTCCCGCGTAGTGCGTGCGGTCGTAGGTGATGCTGCGGCCCGCCAGGTTGTTCAATTCAAGCGACAGCGTCGTCCGGGCGGCGGGGCGGAAACGCATGAAGGCCTTGACCCAGCCCGTGCCGCTGCTGGCGTCGCGCTGCGCGACCTGCCACCCCTCGCTGGCCCAGCCATTGTCCACGGCGAAGCCCCACGTGGATTTCTGGTGCGGCAGCTCCTGCGCGAATTCGAACTTCCAGGACAAGGCCTGCTCGCCCGAGATGCGGCGGGTGGACAGGGTCGTGGGATCGGTGACGCGCGACGTCCTCCAGGTGGTGGACAGCTTGAGCGCGCCCTGCCGGATGGCCAGTTGGTCGGTCGGCACGCTGAGCTGGCCCGTCACGCTGTCGGCCACGCCATCGCCGATGTTCCCGGAGGCGTCGAAGATGGCATCGGCAGTCCGGATCGGCACCCGATCGGTCACGTCGCTGATCCGGCTATGCGCATAGGTCAGCTCCGCCGCGCCCTTGTCCCAGAAACGATAGGCGAGCGAGCCTTCGGCCAGCCAGGTCTTGGTCGGCACCAGGTCGGCATTGCCCGCCGTGACGACCTTGTCCAGCAGACCGATGGAGGACACGAAGTCATTGACATTCAAGCGGCTCACTTCGCGATCCAGCCGCAGGCGCACCTGCACCGACCCGGAGGGCGACCAGGACAGCTGCAAACGCGGCTTGGCATGGCTGAACGCTCGTTCGCCCGCCGTGTCGCTGCGCTGGCTGAGGGTCCAGTGTTCGAGCCGCCAGCCCGCTTCAACGCTGGTGGCGGCACTCATTTGCCAGGCGCTCGACAACTGGCCTTCCGAGCGTTCCTGACGCACCCACGTTGCGGGGGAAGGCGGCGCGATCGCATCGTCGCTGGCCTGGTAGGTACTGCGGCTGAGGTTGTCATTGACGGCGTGTTCCAGGCCGCCGCGGATCACCAGGCCCTGCGCCGGCTGCCAATGCAGCCGCCCCAGCACGATTTGCTCGGTGCTTGTGGCAGTCGACCAGTAACGGGATGCCTCACCGTCGCTCACACTGCGCGACAGGTCCTGGGAGTCGGTCTTGTGATGGCGGGCCTTCAGCTCCAGGTTCGTTCCTTCGCTGAGCGCGCGCGTGTAGCCCAGGCCCTGTTCCATGTCGAGCGCGTCGTGATCGCTGCGCACCAGGGTGGCGCCTTGCTGGCCGCGGAAGCGATGACTGGAAGGCAGGACGGCGACATCGGAGCGTAGCTGTCCGCCCAGCAGATCCTGGCCATATTCCAGTTTGAACGCCTCGTTCGCGCCGACGCCCTGTGTGCGGATGTCCGTCTCGGTGGGAGTGGCGCGGTCGGCCGTCCAGGTCGTCCGCTGGCCCTGCCCCTGACCGAGGTCGGGTGAACTTGACCGGCCCAGGGCCAGGTCGAGGCTGCGGTCCCGCTGCCGCATGCTGTACCTGATCTCGGCCGACGGATGCAGCGCGCCGCCCGGCATGATGACGCTCGCCAGTTGAAGGGAGGTGGTCTGGACGTCGGACGATTTGAGCACCACGTTGGCCGCGCCGCCGTCGACGATATCGATGCGCAGGACGCCCGCCGTCGGAATGTGGCCCAGTGTGTCGCCGAGGGAGTCCAGCGTCGCCGGGTGCTTGCCATCGATCAGAACATTGGCCTGTGCGCCCGCGGAGCGGCCGTCCTCGAATCGGAAACCGGGCAGATGCTGGATCATGTCCAGGGCCGTGGCGGGCTGGAACTGCGCAAAATAATCGGCGGCGTAGGACTGGCCGCGCGCCGCGCCGGCGGCGTCCTGCGCCCAGGCGGCCGGCGGCGCAAGCGCGATGCCGAGCAGGCAGGCGATGAGGGTGGGTTTTGAGCTCATCCCGCCATCATACCTAAGCGCCGCCGGCGTAGCCGTGTTGACGCCAGGCTTCGTAGACCACCACGGCGACCGTGTTCGACAGGTTCAGGCTGCGGTTGTCGGGGCGCATCGGCAGGCGGATGCGCTGGGACGGCGGGAAGGATTCGCGCAGCTCCGGCCGCAAGCCGCGCGTTTCGCTGCCGAACACGAACCAGTCGCCCGGTGCGAACGCGCTTTGCGCGAACGGCGCGGAGCCGTGCGTCGTGAGCGCGAACATGCGCGCGCGATCTGGCTGCTCGCTGGCGAGGAAGGCGTCCCAGCTCTTGTGCACTTTCATGGTCGCGTAGTCGTGGTAGTCCAGGCCCGCGCGCCGCATCTTGGCGTCGTCCAGCGGGAAGCCGAGCGGCTCGATCAGGTGCAGCTGCGCGCCGGTGTTGGCGCACAGGCGGATGACGTTGCCCGTGTTGGGCGGGATCTCGGGTTCGACCAGGACGACGTTGAACAAGACACTTCCTTCCAGTTTGCGGTGATTCAGGCGGGCGGCGTGCGCGCGAACACGTAGTTCGTGACCCGCGCCGCGCCATGGCGCTTGAGCAGCGCCGCCAGTTCGCCGAGAGTGTGGCCGCTTGTCATCACGTCGTCAACCAGGCCGATGTGCCGTCCCCGCACCAGCGCGGCGTCGTGCGGCGCCAGGACGAAGGCGTTGCGGATATTGCTCTCCCGCTCGCGCGGCGCCACGGACGATTGGGCCCGCGTGTCGATGCGCCGTACGAGCAGCCGCGCTTCCAGCGGCAGGTCGAGGGCCCGCGCGAGCGGCCGTGCGATCTCGAGCGCCTGGTTGAAGCCGCGTTCGATCAGCCGCGCGGCGCTGAGCGGCACGGGGCAGAGCATGTCCGGGCGGGGCAGGTCGGGGTGCGCACGCACGGCGTCCGCCAGCACCCGCGCGCACCACGGAGCCGTGGCCAGTTCGGCGGCGAATTTCAGGCGCAGCACCAGCTGATCGAGCGGTGGCGCATAGTCCACGGCGGCCACGGTGGCATCGAAGGCGGGAGCGCGCGCAACGCAACGGGGACACCGTGGGCGCCAGCGCACGGCGGTCACCGCGTCTGGCTCCGCGGCGCGCGCATCGGCGGCCGGGGCTTCGACATGGTCCGCGAGCGGGTTGGCGCAGCACAGACAGCGCAAGCGCGCTGGCGCGACGAAATCGGCATGGCAGGGCGCGCAGACCAGTTCCGCCGCGGCCATCCCGCACAGGGCGCACTGCGAGGGAAGGGCGGCGCGCAGCGCGGCGGAAAGCCAGCGCCGCCAGTGGGGCGATGTGTGCATGGCAGCAGGCGCACGTTGTACACTGCGGGGTCGTTCCGAAAGCGAGTAACCATGGCATCCCCGCAGTCTCCCTCAAAAATGAGCGCGCCGATTGATCTGGCGCGCGTGCGTCGTCTGTTCGCCGATCCGGAGCGCGTGGCGCCGGCCGACTTCCTGCGCCGCGAAATCGCCCAGCGCATGCGCGAGCGCCTGGAGCTGGTCAAGGTCGTGCCCCAGCGCGTGCTGGACGCGGGCTGCGGCGCAGGCGCCGACCTGGCGCTGCTGCAGCAGTCCTACCCCGCCGCCCAGGTGCTGGCGCTGGACGCCTCGCCCGCCATGCTGGCGCGCGTGCCGGCGCCGAAAAAGTCGCTGCTCGGGCGCCTGCTGCCGGCCAAGGCCGGATTGGACCGCGTCTGTGCCGACTTCGGCCAGCTTCCGTTCGGCCCCGCCTCGCTCGACCTGATCTGGTCCAATCTGGCCCTGCACTGGCATCCGCAGCCGGACCGCGTGTTCGCCGAGTGGCGCCGCGTGCTGCGCGTGGAAGGCCTGTTGATGTTCTCGAACTTCGGACCGGACACGTGCAAGGAAGTGGCGACCGCCTTCGCCGCGCTGGATGGCCACCCGCACGTGCTGCCCTTCGTGGACATGCACGACTTCGGCGACCAGCTGGTGGAGGTGGGCTTCTCGACCCCGGTGATGGACATGGAGCGCATCACCGTCACCTACGACACCCCGCAGGCACTTCTGGCCGATGTGCGCGCCCTGGGCGGCAATCCGCTCGCCACGCAACGGCGCGGCTTGATCGGGCGCGCGGCCTGGCGCAAGATGGAGAACGCGCTCGACGCCCAGCGCCGCCCGGACGGCAAGCTCGGCCTCACGTTCGAGGTGATCTACGGCCATGCCTTCCGTCCGGCCTCGCGCAAAACCGCTGCCGGGGAGAACATAGTTCAATTTCACCCCAAAAAACCTTAGTGATTTGCGGAATACTTGATCGAAATCATAGTCCTTTAACCTTGATGTAGTTCCTTGACCTTGAGTATAATCAACGACTAATTTTGTCGAAGTGCCCTGTTCGTGCTTAATTTTTAATTAAGGAAACAGCGCTCCTCGGCAGCTAAAAAAGGTTTCGGAGCGGCGGTAGGGCCCTGCGTCATCGGCCCAATCGCCGTTAGGAAAAAACTCTTTCTATTGGTGGTTGGGGAAAACATGACATATGTAAAGCGACTTCAAGCCTCGCTGTTCGGCCTCGCGGTATCGGCTGGCGCGTGGGCCGGTCCGGCCAACGGCGTCGATGGACGGCCGGTGGAGCATCAGCTGAACCTGCAAATGCCGGTCACGCGCATCGCCGAAGAGGTGTACGACCTGCACACCTTGATGATGTACATCATCATGGTGATCTTCGTCGCTGTGTTCGGCGTCATGTTTTACTCGGTGTTCAAGCACCGCAAATCCCTGGGCCACAAGCCGGCCACCTTCCACGAATCGACCGCCGTTGAGATCGCCTGGACCGTCGTCCCGTTCCTGATCGTCATCCTGATGGCCCTGCCGGCCACCAAGACCGTGGTGGCGATGAAGGACACTTCCAACGCCGACCTGACCATCAAGGTCACCGGCATGCAGTGGAAGTGGGGCTACGAATACCTGAAGGGCGAGGGCGAGGGCATCAACTTCATCTCGAACCTGTCCACCCCGCGCTCGCAAGTGGGCGCCCCGGGCGTGGAGCCGACCGAGCCGCGCGGCGAGAACTATCTGCTGGAAGTCGACAACGAAGTGGTCGTGCCGGTCAACAAGAAAGTCCGCGTCATCACCACCGCCAACGACGTGATCCACTCCTGGACCGTGCCCGCCTTCGCCGTCAAGCAGGACGCGATTCCCGGCTTCGTGCGCGACGCCTGGTTCAAGGCCGAAAAGATCGGCACCTACCGCGGCAACTGCGTGGAGCTGTGCGGTAAGGAGCACGCCTTCATGCCGATCGTCGTGAAGGTCGTCTCCGAGGCGGACTACACCGCCTGGGTCGAGGGCAAGAAGAAGGAAATGGCCGCCGCCGCCGAGGACCCGTCCAAGGTCTGGACCCTGGACGAGCTGAAGACCCGTGGCGAGAAGGTGTTCACCACCAATTGCGCGGTCTGCCACCAGGCCAACGGCAAGGGCGTGCCGAACGCCTTCGCCGCGCTGGACGGCTCGCCGGTCGTGACCGGTCCGAAGGCCGAGCAGATCCACGTGCTCCTGAATGGCAAGCAGTCGGGCAAGTTCCCGTCGCCGATGCCGGCCTGGAAGCAGCTGTCGGATACCGACATCGCCGCCGTCATCACCTATACCCGGAACAGCTGGTCGAACAAGGCCGCCGAAAATATCGTCCAGCCGGCCGAAGTCCTGGCCGCACGTGGCAAGTAATCAGGAGCGCTAGATGAGTACAACTACTATCGATCACGGTCAGCACGCGGATCACGCGCACGATCACCACGATCATCCGCACGGCTGGCGCCGTTGGGTGTTCGCCACCAACCACAAGGACATCGGTACCCTGTACCTGTGGTTCTCGTTCATCATGCTGCTGTCCGGCGGCGTGCTGGCGCTGATGATCCGCACCGAGCTGTTCAAGCCGGGCCTGCAGTTCTTCCAGCCGGAGTTCTTCAACCAGCTGACCACCATGCACGGCCTGATCATGGTGTTCGGCGCGATCATGCCGGCTTTCGTCGGCTTCGCCAACTGGATGATCCCGCTGCAGATCGGCGCCTCCGACATGGCCTTCGCGCGCATGAACAACTTCTCGTTCTGGCTGCTGCCGCCGGCCGCGATCCTGCTGGTCAGCTCGTTCTTCGTGCCGGGCGGCGCCACCGCCGCCGGCTGGACCCTGTACGCACCGCTGTCGACCCAGATGGGCCCGGGCATGGACATGGCGATCTTCGCCGTGCACATCATGGGCGCGTCCTCGATCATGGGCTCGATCAACATCATCGTCACCATCCTGAACATGCGCGCTCCCGGCATGACCCTGATGAAGATGCCGATGTTCTGCTGGACCTGGCTGATCACGGCCTACCTGCTGATTGCCGTGATGCCGGTGCTGGCTGGCGCCATCACCATGACCCTGACCGACCGTCACTTCGGCACTTCGTTCTTCAACGCCGCCGGCGGCGGCGACCCGGTCATGTACCAGCACATCTTCTGGTTCTTCGGCCACCCCGAGGTGTACATCATGATCCTGCCGGCGTTCGGTATCGTCTCGGCGATCATCCCGGCCTTCGCCCGCAAGCCGCTGTTCGGCTACGCGTCGATGGTGTACGCGACCGCGTCGATCGCGATCCTGTCCTTCATCGTCTGGGCCCACCACATGTTCACCACCGGCATGCCGGTGACCTCGCAGCTGTTCTTCATGTACGCGACCATGCTGATCTCCGTGCCGACCGGCGTGAAGGTCTTCAACTGGGTCGCCACCATGTGGAAGGGCTCGATGACCTTCGAAACCCCGATGCTGTTCGCCGTGGGCTTCATCTTCGTGTTCACCATGGGCGGCTTCACCGGCCTGATGCTGGCGGTGACCCCGGTCGACATCCAGCTGCAGGACACCTACTACGTCGTGGCCCACTTCCACTACGTGCTGGTGGCCGGCTCGCTGTTCGCCCTGTTCGCCGGCTTCTACTACTGGTCGCCGAAGTGGATGGGCCACATGTACAACGAGACCATGGGCAAGGTGCACTTCTGGGCCTCGATGATCACCTTTAACGTGACCTTCTTCCCGATGCACTTCCTGGGCCTGGCCGGCATGCCGCGCCGCTACGCCGACTATGCGGCGCAGTTCACGGACTGGAACTCGCTGGCCTCGATCGGCGCCTTCGGCTTCGGTCTGTCCCAGGTGTTCTTCCTGTTCTTCGTGGTGCTGCCGACTATCCGCGGCGGCAAGAAGGCGGAAGCCAAGCCGTGGGAAGGCGCGGAAGGCCTGGAGTGGACCGTGCCGTCGCCGGCGCCGTTCCACACCTTCGAAGAACCGCCGCTGGTGAAATAAATCATGGCCGAGCCGAAGAAACCCAATAACGCGCGCACCGGCCTGATGCTGGGCGCACTGGCGCTGTTCTTCTTTGCGATGGTGTTCATTAAACGGCTCTGGCTGCAGTAAGTGGAAACGCAACGAACCGGTCAGCGTGGCCTGAACAAGGCGATGCTGGCCAAGCTGGCGGTGGTGGCGGTGCTGATGTTCGGCTTCGGCTATGCGCTCATCCCCGTCTACCGCCAGCTGTGCGAAGTACTTGGCATTAACGTGCTCACCCGTCAGGATGGGACGGTGGTGGCCGACGGGAAGAACACCCAGGTCGACACCTCCCGCAGCGTGACGGTGGAATTGGATGGCAACGCGCACGGCCCGTGGCGGTTCCGCCCGACCAAGTCGAGCGTGACCGTGCATCCGGGGGAGCTGACCACCATTGTGTACGAGGTGGTCAACACCCAGCCGCGCACGATGGTCGCGCAGGCCATCCCGAGCTACGCGCCGCAGTCGGCCGCGCGGCACTTCAAGAAAGTGGAGTGCTTCTGCTTTACCCAGCAGACGCTCAAGCCGAACGAGGCGAAGCAGTATCCGGTGGTGTTCTTCATCGACCCGGCCTTGCCGAAGGACGTGAAGACCATCACCCTGTCGTACACGTTTTTCGAGGTCAATGGCGCTACGGCGCAGAAGTGAGCAGAGATGAGCGACTTGAAGGAAGCAAGCCAGCGCAAGGCGTCCTTCGGGGCGACGATGAAGGCCGTGTTCTGGTCCTTCTTCGGCATCCGCAAGCGCAGCGATTACGAGCAGGACCAGGCGCGCCTGAATCCGCTCCACGTGATCATCGCCGGCGTGCTTGGGGCCGCCCTGTTCATCGCTGTCCTGATCACCGTGGTCAAATTCGCAGTATCCAAGTAATAAACACAACCGAAGAGTTTTTGTGAGGGAGATGAAGATGAGTTCCACCAACGCCGCGCCGTACTACTTCGTGCCCGGTCCGTCCCGCTGGCCGGTGCTGGCAGGCATGTCGCTGCTGGCCACCATGGCAGGCGCGTCCGGTTGGGTCAACGGCGCCTCCTGGGGCATGCCGCTGAACCTCCTGGGCATCCTGAGCACCATCACCGTGCTGTACTTCTGGTTCGGCGACGCGATCGCGGAATCCGAGGGCGGCAAGTATTCGCAGCGCATCGACTCGTCCTTCCGCTGGTCGATGAGCTGGTTCATCTTCTCCGAGGTGATGTTCTTCGGCGCCTTCTTCGGCGCCCTGTTCTATGCCCGTTCGGTCTCGCTGCCGTGGCTGGGCGATCTGGATCACAAGGTGATCTGGCCCGACTTCGTGGCCCAGTGGGGCAACACCCCGGGCGGCACCATCGAGCCGTTCAGCAAGATGGGCCCGTTCCCGATCCCGACCATCAACACGGCGCTGCTGCTGACCTCGGGCGTGACCCTGACCATCTCGCACCACGCCCTGCGCGCCGGCCACCGCGGCAAGACCGCGTTCTGGCTGGCCCTGACCATCCTGCTGGGTGCAGTGTTCATGGGCTTCCAGGCCTACGAATATCACCACGCCTACACGGAACTGAACCTGAAGCTCACGTCCGGCATCTATGGCTCGACCTTCTTCATGCTGACCGGCTTCCACGGCTTCCACGTGACCATGGGCGCGATCATGCTGTCGGTCGTGCTGCGCCGCGTGCTGCGCGGGGACTTCACGCCGGAGCGCCACTTCGCCTTCGAAGGCGCGGCCTGGTACTGGCACTTCGTGGACGTGGTCTGGCTCGGCCTGTACGTGATCGTCTACTGGATGTAAGCTGCGGGGCGGCCATGCGCCGCCCGGCTGGCGAGAAGCCGCACGCGGGGCGACCCGGCCGTGCGGCTTTTTCGCTTCAGCGGATGCCGGTCGGTTTGATGTAGCCCAGCTTGTACAGGGCCAGGATGGTGAGGAACAGGATGATCGACAGGCCCACCCGCAGCGCCAGCGCCTGCACGGTGCGGTCGCTCTTGCCTTTGTCGCGCATCAGGAAGAACAGCGCCGAGCCCAGGCTGGCGACGATGAGGATGAAGGCGATGGCCACAAAGATTTTCATTCAAGTATTGTAATGCGCTTCCGCTTCCGCACCATTCCTTTCCTCGCCACGCTGGCCGTCGCCGCGGCCGGTGTTGCGCTCGGCAATTGGCAGAGCGGACGGGCGGGGCACAAGCTCGCCCTCCAGCACAAGCTCGAGCAGCGCGCCCAGGCCGCGCCGCTGGTGCTGGCCGGCGCGCTCCAGCCGCCGGCCGACATGGAATACCGGCGCGTGCGCGTGAGCGGACAGTTCGTGGCCGACTGGCCGGTGTATCTCGACAATCGCCCGCACAACGGGCAGGCCGGCTTTTATGTGCTGATGCCACTGCGGATCGAGGGCAGCGACCGCCATGTGCTGGTCGCGCGCGGCTGGCTGCCGCGCGACGCGGCACGGCGCGAGCATATCCAGCCCTACGCCACGCCGACCGGCAGCGTCACGGTCGAAGGCATCGCCGTGCACGACGTGGGCCATGCGCTGGAACTGGGCGCGGCCGGGCCGCTCAAGCCGGGCGCGATCGTGCAAAATACCGACCCGGGGCAGGTGGCGCAGGCCAGCGGACGCGCCTTCCTCCCGTTCGTGCTCGAACAGACCGGGGCCGGGTCCGACACGCTGGCGCGCGACTGGCCCGCGCCTTCGCTCGGCATCGAAAAACACCAGGGCTATGCGTTCCAGTGGTATGCGCTGAGCGCGATGGCCGTCTTGTTCTTTGTCTTCACAGGATTCAGAAGTGGAAAACGTCAAACAAACCCGTAGCGGCCGCTGGAAGATGCTGGCGATCCTCGGCATCTGTGCCGCGCCCGTCATCGCCTCCTACATCGTCTATTACGGCGGCTTCGCCGAAAAAATGGGCCGCAACAACTACGGCGCCATCCTCGATCCGCGCCAGCTCCCGATGCCGGAGCTGTCCGCGCGAACCCTGGACGGCAAGCCGACCAGCCTGGAGGCCTATAAGGGTAAGTGGCTGATGGTCAAATCCGGTCCCGGCGCCTGCGACGAAGCCTGCCGCCGCCAGCTGTTCGCGATGCGCCAGCTGCGCCTGATGCAGGGCAAGGAGATGGACCGCGTCGAGCGCGTCTGGCTGGTGACGGACGACACGCCGCTCGATACCATCCTGCTGCGCGAATACGACGGCATGCGCGTCCTGCGCGTGAACGCCGCCGCGCTGGCGCGCTGGCTGCCGGTAGAAGGCGGGGAGAGCGCTTCCGGCCACCTGTACCTGATCGACCCGTTGGGCAACCTGATGATGCGCTTCCCGGTCGATCCCGATCCGGCCAAGGTCAAGAAGGACATCGCCAAGCTGCTCAAGGCTTCGGCGATCGGTTGATCCGATGTCGGCCTCGACCCTGTTGCTCCTGAGCGCGACGGCGCTCCTCGTCGCCGCGCTGCCGCTGGTGTGGGTGCTGAGTGCGCGCGACACCAACCGCTATCGTAAGCTGACGCGGGTGGCGATGTTCCTCACCTTCGACCTGGTGGTGTTCGGCGCCTTCACGCGCCTGACCGACAGCGGCCTCGGTTGCCCGGACTGGCCGGGCTGCTACGGCCTGGCCAATCCTTTCTTGGCGCACGAGCACATCGCCCAGGCCGAGGCGCTGCTGCCGACCGGCCCGGTGACGATGTTCAAGGCCTGGATCGAGATGATCCACCGGACCTTCGCCATGGTGATCGGCCTGCTGGCGATCTGGCTGGTGGCCTGGTCCTGGAAGCGCTGGCGCGCCGCCCCGGCCCCCGGCGCGCCGCATGCGCCCGGCCTGCCGCTGGCCATCCTCGGCTGGATCTGCCTCACCGGCGCGTTCGGGCGCTGGACCGTCACCCTCAAGCTGCAGCCGGTCATCGTGACCGGCCACCTCCTGCTCGGCATGGGCGCGCTGGCCTTGTTCACGTGGCTCGCGTCGCGCCAGGACGCACCGGCGCCGGCCGCCGCGCCCGCGCCCGCGCAGGGCGGCCTGCGGCGCTGGGCCGCCGCTGCGGGCATCATCGTCGCGCTCCAGGTCGCGCTGGGCGGCTGGGTCAGCACCAATTACGCGACCCTGGCCTGCACCGAATATCCGCAATGCGCGGGGCAGTGGGTGCCGCCGATGGATATGGAACATGGCTTCACCCTGTGGCGCGAACTGGGCAAGACTGCCGCCGGCCACTACCTGCCGTTCGCGGCGCTGACCGCGATCCACTGGGTGCACCGCAATTTCGCCCTGGTGGTGTTCGTGGTGGCCGGCTACACGGCCGCGCGGGCCGCGCGGGTGGCCGCGTTGCGCCCGCTGGCGCGTGGCATCGGCCTGGTGCTGGGTGCGCAGGCGCTGACCGGTATCACCACCATTTACCTGAGTTCCCCGCTGGCCGTCGCGGTGCTGCACAATGCCGGCGCCGCGCTCCTGGTCATGTTTTTTACCATGTTAAACTACCGGGCCAAGTCCCTGCCGTCCCCCGCATGACCACTCAAACCGCATCCCACAAAGGCGTCAGCCGCGCCGCCCAGTACTGGGCCTCGACCAAGCCCCGCGTGACGCAGCTGGCCGTCTTCTGCGCGGTGATCGGCATGTTCCTGGCCACCGACGGCTTTCCGGGCTGGCGCGTGCTCGTCGCCGGCACCATCGGCATCTGGCTGCTGGCCGGCGCCGCCTTCGCCGTCAACTGCCTGGTGGAGTCCGAGCTCGACGCGCGCATGGCGCGCACCGCCCGCCGCCCCACCGCCATGGGGGAGCTGACCCGCACCCAGACCCTGGTGTTCTCGGCCCTGATCGGCGGGATCGGCATGTGGGTGCTGTATGCCTTCGTCAATCCGCTCACCATGTGGCTGACCTTCGTCACCTTCGTCGGCTACGCGGTCATCTACACCATGCTGCTCAAGCCGGCCACGCCGCAGAACATCGTCATCGGTGGCCTCTCGGGCGCCATGCCGCCCGCGCTGGGCTGGGCCGCCGTCGCCAACGACGTGCCGATGCAGGCCTGGCTGCTGGTGCTGATCATCTTCGTCTGGACCCCGCCGCACTTTTGGGCGCTGGCCATGTACCGGCGCGACGACTACGCGCGCTCCGGCCTGCCGATGCTGCCGGTGACGCACGGCCTGCAGTTCACGGGGCTGCACATCTTCCTGTACGCGATCATGCTGGCGGCGACGACCCTGATCCCGTTCGCGGTGCACATGAGCGGCCTGATCTACCTGGGCTGCGCGCTGGTGCTGAACGGCTTGTTCATGCGCCATGCGTGGCAGGTGCACAAGCACTACAGCGACATCGTGGCACGCAAGGCATTCGCGTTCTCCATCGTCTACCTCGCGTTCCTGTTCGCCGCGCTGCTGGTGGACCACTACTTCAAGCTCTGAGATGAAACGACTCCTGTGCCTCCTGATTGCCGTGCTGGCCCTGAGCGCATGCGACCGCCAGGCCGCGCGCCCGCTGCAATTCAAGGGCGTCGACGTGACCGGCCTGCAGTACGCGCGCAGCTTCACGCTCACGGACCACAACGGCAAGCTGCGCACCCTGAACGACTTCAAGGGCAAGCTCGTGCTGGTCTTCTTCGGCTACACCCAGTGTCCGGACGTGTGCCCGACCACGATGACCGAAGTGGCGAGCGCACTGCAGCAGCTTGGCCCGCGCGCGAACGAAGTGCAGGTCCTGTTCATCACGATCGATCCCGAGCGCGACACCCAGGAGCTGCTGCGCCAGTACGTCCCCGCCTTCAGTCCGACCTTCCTCGGCCTGCGTGGCGACGCCGCACAGACGGCGGCGGTGGCCAAGGAGTTCCGCGTGTTCTACCAGAAGGTCGAAGGCAGCAAGCCCGGCGTCTATTCGATGAATCACACCTCCGGCCTGTTCGTGTTCGACAAGGACGGCAAGGTTCGCCTGTTCGAAACGACCGGCCAGGGCCCCGCCGCCCTCGCCAGCGACCTGAAGCAGTTGCTCGGCTAAAACCAGGGTCAGGTCGCCCATTGCGTCAAAATTTGCCTGGGCAAATTTTGACGCAATGGGCGACCTGACCCTCCTGAAGGGATTGCGCATGGAAAATCGGACGACCAATTACGCGCGGATGGGGGCGATTACCCTGCTGGTGATCGGCTGCCTCGTGGTCCTGCGGCCGTTCCTGGCGGGGGTGCTGTTCGCGGCGGCGGTCGCGATCTCAACCTGGCCGCTGTTCACGCGGCTGCTGCACGCGATGCACGGGCGGCGCACGCTGGCCGCCCTGGTCATGACCTTGACGCTCACGCTGCTGGTGATCGTGCCGCTGGCCCTGGTAGCCTACAACCTGGCCGACAACGTGGCCGAATTCTATGACCGCGTCCGCGCCGCCGTTTCCGGCGGCGCGCTCGAGCCGCCGGCCTGGCTGCGCGATATTCCGTTGGTGGGCGAGCCGCTCGACGCCTACCTGCGCACCCTGTTCGGCAGCCGCGAGGAACTGACCGCGCTCGCCCAGCGCATGTTGGAGCCGGCCCGCCATTACCTCGCCGTCGGGGTCGTGGGTCTCGGCGGCGGCGTGGCGCAGGTCAGCCTGGCCGCTTTCGTCGCCTTCTTCGTCTATCGCGACGGCGCGGCCATGACGCGCTCGATCTCGATCGCCATGGAGCGCCTGATCGGCCCCACCGCGCCCGACGTCCAGGGCATCGTCGTGCGCACCGTGCGCGGCGTGATGTATGGCTTGCTCGGCACCGCCTTGGCCCAGGCCATCGTGGCCGCCATCGGCTTCATGATCGCGGGCGTGCCCGCCGTGCCCCTGCTGGCGGTCCTGACCTTCCTGTTCTCGCTGGTTCCCGTGGGTCCGCCCTTGATCTGGGGCGGCGCGGCCTGGTGGCTATTCGACCAGAGTCGTCCTGGCTGGGCCATCTTCATGCTGATCTGGGGCTTCTTCGGCATCAGCAGCGTCGATAACATCGTCAAGCCGATGCTGATCTCGCGCGGTTCGTCCTTGCCCTTCCTGCTGGTCTTCCTCGGCGTGCTGGGCGGGGTGCTGGCGTTCGGCTTCGTCGGCCTGTTCATCGGGCCGACCCTGCTGGCCGTGGGCTTTTCGCTGATGCGCGACTGGACTGGTGTCGAACCGGAAGGTCCGCTGCGTTCGAATCAGTCCTGATCTTCCTCGCCCTTGCGGTCGGGGCGGGGAATCACTTTCACGAGCACGATGCGCGGGCCGTTCATCTTGCGCACCACGATGTCGAAGCCCGGGAACTCGATCTTCTGTCCCTGCTTGGGAATGTCGCCCAGGCGCAGCATGAGCAGGCCGCCCACGGATTCGACGCCGTCCTGCTCCTCCTCGTTGTCGATCTCCAGACCCAAGGCGCGCTCCAGCGAGACGATGGGCAGGCTGGCCTTGCCGATCAAGGCGCCATCCGGCTGGCGCAGCCAGTCGTTCTCGTTGACGCGGAATTCGTCGTGGATTTCCCCCACCACCGCGCCCAGCAAATTATCCAGCGTGATGAAGCCTACGGGCCGCTTGCCTCTCTCGCCGATCAACGCGAAGTGCGGCGCGCCTTCGCGGAAGCGACGGAACAGTTCGAGCGCCGGCGTGCGGCCCGAGATGGTTTCGACCGGGCGCAGATATTCGGTCAGGTCGTCGACCGGCTTGCCGGCTTGCTGGGCGAAGAACAGGTCCTTCAGGTGGATCACGCCCTCCACCTCGTCGCCGCTGGCGTCGAAATACGGATAGCGGCTGAAGCGGTTGCGCACCATCGTCGCCAGGTTCTCCGCCAGCGGTTGATCCGCATGCAGGGCGATCACCTCGTTAATCGGCCGCATCAGGTCGGACACGGTGAGCGTGCCGAATTCGAGCGAATGAGCCAGGATGTGGCGCTCGTCCTGGGTGTATTTGCCCGGCTGGCTGGTGCGCAGGATCAGCTTCAGTTCCTCGTTTGAATACGCTTGCTGCCCGTGGCCGCCGGCGGTGGACAGGCCAACCGTGCGCAGCACCAGGTTGGCGCTCTGATTGAGCAGCCAGATGGCGGGATACATCGCCCAGTAAAAGCCATACAGCGGCAGCGCGCTCCACAGCCCGATCGCCTCCGGCATGCGGATGGCGAGCGACTTCGGCGCCAGTTCGCCCACCACGATGTGCAGGAACGAGATCACCCCGAACGCGAACACGAAGGACACGCCATGCACCACCTGGGGCGAGGTGATGCCGAGCGGTGCGAATGCAGGCTGCAGCAGCTCCGCGAAGGCCGGCTCGCCGATCCAGCCCAGGCCCAGCGAGGCGAGCGTGATGCCGAGCTGACAGGCGGAGAGGTAGGCGTCCAGCTGGACGTGGACCTTGGCCAGCACGCGCCCGCGCAGACCCTGCGTCTTGGCAATCGCGCGCACGCGGGTCGGCCGCAGCGTCACAATGCCGAATTCGGCCGCGACGAAAAACCCGTTCAGGGCCACGAGGAGGAGGGCGAGGAGGACGAAGAGTACGTTGAGCATGGACGCTATTGTAAGACTCATCCGGGATTGAACGCACCTTGCGCGGCGGCAGCGAGGATCGCCTCCACGGCGGGATGCTTGATGCGGCGTTCCTTCGAGATGGCGTAATACTGTTCGCGCACCTGCGGCACGGGGCCGACCAGCACGGCGCCGTACTGCGCCTGCACGTCCGCAGCCAGCGCGGCCGGGGCGAAGAACAGGCCGGCGCCGTTGCGGCCGAAGGTGTTGAGCAGGGCGTTGTCCTCGAACTCGCCGGCGATGTCCGGGCGCACGCCGTGCAGGGAGAACCACTCGTCGATGCGCCCGCGCAGCGCGTTGTTGCGGGCCGGGAGCAGGAAGGGCGCACCGTCCAGGCTTTCCGGAAACCGCTTCGTGTATTTGCGCGCCAGCGCGGGCACGCCGGCGACGATGGTTTCGCTTTCGAACAACAGGTGGCTGAATACGCGCAGGCTGGTGCCGGAGCGCACGTCACGGTCGGTCAGCACCACGTCCAGCTTGTGCACGGCCAGGTCGGCCAGCAGGGCCTCGAACTGGTCCTCGTAGCACACCAGGCGTACCGGCATGTCCAGGTGCCGGGTCGGCTCGAGCATGCGGTAGGCCGACAGCTTGGGCAGCGAATCCGAGATGCCGACCGTCAGACGCATCTGCCCGCTGTCCGCGTCGGCCAGCGCCTCCTGCATCTGCTCCCCAAGCAGGAAGATCTGGTCCGCGTAGGAGAGGGCCAGGCGGCCTGCCTCGGTCAGCACCAGACGCCGGCCTTCCGGCATCAGCAGCGCCTTGCCGATCGCCTGGTCGAGCAGCGCGAGCTGGGTGGACACGGTCTGCACCGCCAGGCCGAGACGCTCCGCCGCGCGCGTGACGCTGCCTTCCTTGGCCACCACCCAGAAGTAGTACAGGTGGCGGAAATTGATTCCCGTGGATTTCATATCTTCTGTTTTTCCGAAGTAATAGTCTCTTTTTCTTCGCTTTTTTAAATCCTACCACAGCCCCATACTGCGCTCCATCAAAGCAAAACAACGAAAGGAATGCATACATGAAGCACTTCAGAGTCTCGTTCATCGTCACCCTGGTCTGCCTGGCCGCTGCCGGATGGTGGGGCTACGAGCACACCGGCATGGCCGGCGCGCTGACGGCGATCGGCATCGCCGCGATCCTGGGTGTGATGGAGGTGTCGCTCTCGTTCGACAACGCGGTGGTCAACGCCTCCGTGCTCAAGACCTGGGATCCGTTTTGGCAGAAGCTGTTCCTCGGCCTGGGCATCGTGATCGCGGTATTCGGCATGCGTCTGCTGTTCCCGCTGGTGATCGTGGCGATGGCCGCGGACATTGGCCTGACCGACGTCTGGCATCTCGCGCTGAACAACCCGACCGAGTATTCGCGCCACCTGACCGAGCACCACGCGGAAGTGGCGGCCTTCGGCGGCATGTTCCTGCTGCTGGTGTTCCTCAACTTCCTGCTCGACGACGAGAAGGAACTGCACTGGCTGGGCCACATCGAGCAAAAGCTCGGTGCCCTGGGCAAGGTGTCCTCGATCTCCGTGATGGTGGCGATCGGTACGCTGATGGCGAGCCTGCAGCTGGTCGATCCGGCGCGCCAGATGGTGGTGCTGATGTCCGGCCTGTGGGGCATCCTGATCTACGTCGGCGTGGACATGATCTCGAACCTGCTCGAGAAGGAGGAAGAGGGCGCCGGCAACGTGGGCGACCTGGTCAAGCGCGGCGGCATCGGCGCCTTCCTGTACCTCGAAGTGCTGGATGCTTCGTTCAGCTTCGACGGCGTGATCGGCGCCTTCGCCATCACGACTGACGTGGTGGTGATCATGCTGGGCCTGGCCATCGGCGCGATGTTCGTACGGTCGCTGACGGTCTACCTGGTCAAGAAAGGCACGCTGGACGAATTCGTGTACCTGGAACACGGCGCGCACTACGCGATCGGCATCCTGGCCTTGATCATGTTGGCGAGTATGAAGTTCCACATCCCGGAGCTGTTCACCGGCCTGGTCGGCGTGGCCTTCATCGTGGCTTCGCTCTACTCGTCGGTGCGGCACAAGAAACAACAGGCCCTGCTCGAAGCAGCGGCCTGACAAGGACCCGCGGCGAGCGGCCGGACACCCAGCTCGCTGCGTGTATGTCGAAGACGGTGTTCACACTTGTTCACTACTTTAGGAGTTACACATCATGGCAATCACCCTGCAAAAAGGCGGCAACGTCAACCTGTCGAAAGAAGCTCCCGGCCTGACCAAACTGACCGTGGGCCTGGGCTGGGACGTGCGCGCCACCGACGGCGCGGCCTACGACCTGGACGGCGTCGTGTTCCTGCTCAAGCCGGACGGGAAGGTGCGTTCCGACGCGGACTTCATCTTCTATAACAACCTGAAGTCCGCCGACGGCTCGGTGGCCCACTCGGGCGACAACCGCACCGGCGCCGGCGACGGCGACGACGAGACGGTCAGCATCGACCTGTCGCGCGTGCCGGCCGACGTGGACCGCATCGCCGTGGCGGTGACGATCCACGACGCGGAAGCGCGCCGCCAGAACTTCGGCCAGGTGCAGAAAGCCTTCGTGCGCTGCGTGAATGCGGCCAACAACGGCGAGATCGCCCGCTACGACCTGTCCGAGGACGGTTCCACCGAAGGCGCGATGATCTTCGGCGAGGTGTACCGCAACGGCGCCGACTGGAAGTTCCGCGCCGTCGGCCAGGGCTTCAAGGGTGGCCTCGGCCCCCTGGCCCGCAACTACGGCGTGCAAGTTTAAGGAGCCGCGCCATGCCCGTCTTTACCGTCACCGGCGACGTCGATCCCTTCCTGCACGTGGCCATGCGCCGCGGCGAGATGATCTACTGCGAGTCGGACGCCATGGTCATGATGGAATCGACCCTGGAGCTCAAGGGGAAGATGCGCGGCGGCTTGGGTGCGGCCCTGATGCGCACCTTCGCCAACGGCGAGTCCTTCTTCCAGCAGCACATCGAAGCCACGGGTGGCGACGGCGACTGCCTGCTCTCGCCGGTGCTGCCGGGGGCGATGCAGGTGATCGACTGCGGGCCGCGCCAGTACCTGCTGTCGGACGGCGCCTTCGTGGCGGCGTCCTCCAGCATCGAGCTGCGCGTGCGTACGCAGAGCCTCGGCAACGCGCTGTTCGCGCAGAGCGGCGGCTTCTTCGTCACCGAGACCGCGGGGTCGGGGCAGGTGGTGGTGTCCGGCTTCGGCTCGATGTCGATGCTGGATGTGGAACCGGGCAAGGACGTCATCATCGACAACTCGCACGTGGTGTGCTGGGACTCCAGCCTGCGCTACGAGATCTCGATGACCACCAGCCGCAGCGCCGGCTTCCTGGGCAACCTGGTGAACAGCCAGGTGAGCGGGGAAGCGCTGGTGCTGCGCTTCTCCGGCCAGGGGAAGGTTTATGTTTGTTCGCGCAACCGGCAGGCGTTCCAGCATTGGACGCAGCAGGGCGCGCACCGTTAAGGAGTTTTACATGGCAGTCAATCTTCAGAAGGGCCAGAAGATCTCGCTCGAAAAAGAGGCCGGGGGCGCGCTGCGGCGCGTCACCATGGGCCTGGGCTGGGATGCCGTCAAGCGCGGCGGCTTCTTCGGCTTCGGCGGTTCGAGCACCGAGATCGATCTCGACGCCTCGTGCGTGATGTTCGACGAGGCCAACCAGCCGCTGGACGTGGTCTGGTTCCGCCAGCTGCGCAGCAAGGACGGCAGCGTGACCCACACGGGCGACAACCGCACCGGCGCGGGCGATGGCGACGACGAGCAGATCATCGTCGATCTGGCCAGCGTGCCGGCCAACGTGAAGTCGCTGGTGTTCACGGTGAACAGCTTCACCGGCCAGACCTTCGCCCAGGTGCAGAACGCGTTCTGCCGCATCCTCAACAGCGCAGACAACCGCGAGATCGCGCGTTACGACCTGTCGGTGCAGGGCACGCACACGGCGCAGATCATGGCCAAGGTGTACCGCCACAACGGCGAATGGAAGATGCACGCGATCGGCGAGAACGGCGTCGGACGCACTTTCGACCAGTTGCTGCCGCAGATCACGCCGCACCTGTAATTCCCGCTTTACCTGTTGTCTCCTCCTTGGAGCCGGCGCCGCAGGGCCCGGCTCTTTTTTTTGCACCAGATCAAATTCTCCCCGATTCCCCTGCATAGACTGGCCTCTCGGCACATTGCGGAGGGGAAATGAAGCGCTATCACATCACGCTCGGCGCCAGCACCACGGCGCAGGGCAAGGTCGTTTCTGCGAGCGCGCCGATGTCGATCATGGGCGCGCGCCAAGCCCTGGAAGGCGACGAGGTGTTTTGTCCCGCCTGCAAGAGCACGGGCAAGATCGTTTGCGTGGAACCCCGTCTGAAGGATGCTTTCAACGGCCGGCAGAGAGCGCTGAGCGACGATTTGTGCCTGTGCGCTTGTTCCACACCACCGCGGCTGGTCGCCAGCCAAAGCATGTCCTTCCAGACGATCGACAGCGTGGTCGAGGTCGGCGCTGCGGCGCATGGGAGCGGGCAGCGCAATGGTGTGCTGGACGAGGCTTTTCGCGCAGTCGATGCGAACGGAGACGCGGTGGTCGGGCAGCCATATTGCATCCGCACAGCCGAGGGGCAAGAGGTGCGCGGCCGGACCGATGAGCGAGGCCTGACGCACAGGATCGTGACGGCGCAGCCCGCGGCGCTCGAACTGTTCTGGGAGGAGGCCGGTCCAGATTTCATGCCCGACGACGATGAGGAGGGCCGGGCATGCTAGAAACCAAGCCCGCAGCGCGAGGCCACACGAACTCCGCGGCTGGATCGCGCGTTGACGTTCCGGTGTCGCTGCGTAAAGTGACCTATGTGTTCGACACGTCCGCCAGCAATCCCAAGGGCATCGTTGCGCTGGCGATCGTCCCCTGCGTCAACGGCAAAGCGATCGCCTGCGAAATTAGGGTGGATGAGAAGCACAGGTGCATACGCTCGGCAACACTATTCGCCGAGGCAGGCGCCAGGGTCGAACTCTTTCTGAATGGCGACGTCACGTATCGCTCGCACCCGGTGTATGCGGTGCAAGTGGGCGCCAACGACATTCAGGTACTCATCAAAGAAAAGTCCGGGAAGCATACGGACGTAGCGGTGTTGGCCGGACCAGAGACAAGTACCGAAGTCCGAACCGATGGTAGGAAAGGACGGCTGGACCGGTACGCGGCCAGTCTGACCGGCGATATCTGGATGCAGATATCGCATCGATATTCGGAAGCAGAAGCGGCGGCGACTATTCCAGCCGACACCCATCCCGCCATTCGCTCCGCCGTCTTGTCGGTGTACCGAGGCTTGCCGCAGCCTGCCCTGAGTGTTGATTTCCCAGCGTCCGACTCCAGGCGGCCGGCGAGCGTGCGCGTCGATTTTAAGGAACAGAGGAACCCAAGCGAGAATATCCGCGATTTTTCCTTGGTGCGGGATGGCCTGCCCCGCATGCATCCCTACGGTTACGTTGCGCTCCTCGATGCGGCGTATGAGAGTGGTGTGACGAGGTTGGAAGTTGACTCGGGTTGGCGGCCAATGCTCGGGTCAATCGCTCATCGCGATGGCCGCGGCATCGACGTAGTCGCAATTTCCTCAGGCGGGAGACAAACCTGGCTGCAGCGCATCGGTTTGAGGAACAAGACGCTCCTTCCGAAGGAGGACATCACGCCGGCCGAGAAGGCAGCGTATGACGAACTCGTGCAAGCAGTCGCGCGCAGCCAATTCATGCGGAAGCGGACCGCGCGGCTCGCCATGGAGCGCCCAGCCCCGACACAGCAAGCCATCGATGAAGCCCAGAACGACTATGACAAGGCGGACGCAGCGCAGCACGATGCACGAGAACGATGGAGAGCGGCACTCGTCGCCTCGACGCCGCAGCCAGTCAAGCTGTTTCGTGCGGCGCTTCTCACGCATCGTTTTGTGAAGCAGCTGCTCGATCCTTGGTACATGGAGTTGGATACAAAGGACAAGAAGGCACCCGTCGAAAACGAACAAGACGACGCCCTGTCCAGGCTGCATAGCACCCCGTTGGCCAGGTTAAATTCCCCCACCCTTGGCCAGGTCAAATTCCCCCAGGCGGGACTGCCGGATTGTAGGCCAAGTCCACGCCGTTGCACACATCAGGCCGGGTTCTGGTCGGCGGTGGCCAG